>JAEEGL015682501.1_pt1 | contig 12645 bp, 10 predicted proteins | sample 9134231 | NCBI WGS metagenome assembly JAEEGL01 (sample SAMN16246548, study PRJNA631951) | gut metagenome | biome: gut microbiome; feature: rumen; material: fiber-attached | host: Bos | place: Iran: Karaj | collected 2018-10
GGTCTTGACGGTGCAGTAATCGCTGAACGCGCTAAGAACGAAAAGAAAGGTGTTGGTTTCAACGCCCGCACAAACGAGTGGGTAAACATGCTTGAAGCCGGAATTATCGATCCTGCTAAGGTTACATGTTCTGCTTTGAAGAATGCCGCTTCTGTTGCCGGAACACTCCTTACAACAGAATGTGCAATTACAGACATCCCTGAGCCAAAAGCACCTGCTGCACCAGCTGCAGATCCTAGCATGATGTACTAGTGCAAACTTGCGCCAGCAAGTTTGAGTTGCGGCACGGGTAACTGGCGATTTTAGTGTCTGTTGCCAGACCGCAACAAATATGGGCGGAATGTACTAGTCAATAGAATGACACAAGCGGCTCGACTCTGCGAGCCGCTTTTTTTATTTGTAGATAAATTTTTTTATATTTTGTGATATATTTTCCTTATGAATTTATCAGTTAATCTTTTAAATCCTTTTGTAATAATTTTCCTTTGCGGCACACTTGCCACTTTTCTTATCAATCACTTTTTAGAGTTTATTGACTATCGCGCGCGATGTAAAAACGGCGGTACAATTCCTTCTGTTTTACAAAATATTCCGCTTGCTGCAGAAACTTTTGATTCTGCAAAGCTTAAAAATATCAGTGACTATGAAAACGCAAAATATTTTAAATGGTGCATTGCTTCTATTTGTTCACTTGTGCTGGATTTGAGTCTTGTTCTGTTTGGCTTTTATCCTTTTATTTTTAATGTAATCTGCTTTTTTACAGATTCTCCTGTGACAATTGCAAGCACTTTTGAGGCCTTCTTCCTTTTTATGATTCTTTCGGGGCTTCCTTCTACAATCCTTGGCTTGCCTTTTTCCCTTTACGGTGAATTTGTTATAGAAAAAAAGTTTGGCTTTTCTAAAATGACCTGGAAACTTTGGATTACAGACCAGATTAAGGGCCTTTTTGTTGGTCTGATTCTTATATCACTTTTGACCTTTATTGCTGCTGTACTCTTTGTAAAGTGTGAAACAAGCTGGTGGTTCATACTTGCTGCTGTTATGATAGCCTTTACATTCATTATGCAGGTTGTTTACCCTAAGTTTATTGCACCGCTTTTCAACAAATTTACTCCGCTTGAAGAAGGCGAGGTAAAAGACAAAATCACAGAAGTTTTGAACAAGGTCGGTTTTAAGAACGGCGGGCTTTTTGTAATGGATGCTTCTAAGCGCAGCGGTCATAGTAATGCATACTTCAGTGGTTTTGGAAAAACAAAGCGCATCGTTCTTTATGATACACTCTTAAAATCACTTACTGCTGGTGAACTTGCAGCAGTTCTGGGACATGAACTTGGGCACTTTAAGCTTCATCACATTACAAAGCGACTTTTTGTTATGATTCCAATGGAATTTGTAGTTATGTTTATTCTGTATAAAATGGCTCATCTTTCAGGCCTTTATACTGCTTTTGGTTTTAGTGATATTACAGTTTTGGGCTTTCAGTTTATCGGAATTTTCCTTGCTTCTATGCTCTGGGGCTCTGTAAGTGAGATTGTAACCCCTGTTTCAAACATTTTCTCACGCAAGCAGGAGTATCAGGCTGATGCTTTTAGTGCAAAGGTTTTAGGAACGCCGGAGCCTTTAATCACAGGTCTTATCAAATTGAACAGCGAAAATCTTTCGGAACTGATTCCGCCAAAGCTCTACGTCTTCTGGAATTATTCACATCCTACACTTATAGAACGTATAGAGCATTTAAGAAAATTGTAAAAAAAAGGCACTTTCATCAATTGAAAGTGCCTTTTTTTAATTTAAATGATTAATTTACTCTTCGTAAGCATCAGCTTCTGTAGAAGCGTAATCGTCCTGTTCTTTAAGAATCTTGTTCTGGAATCCAGAAACTTTTGCGTCGTATTCATTCTGAAGAACATCCAGCTGATCCTGAGAAAGTTTTTCAACAAAATCTTTTGCCTGAGCGCGGGTAAAGTACATTGTAACAGTAGGGAATTCTTTTACTGTGTATTCAGGCTGGTTTGGAGCTTCGTCCTTTGCGCCCTGAACAGAAATTACAAAGTACGGTGATTTTTTTTCAAAACGATAGCCAGTAAGGAATGTTGTATTTGCTTCGTGGCCCATCATCATTTTTACAGTTCCAAATTCAGCGTAGCATTTTCCTTTTCCGTACATTTTTGTTGATTTATTGTTGTTGTGAATAAGACGTTTGTTTTCAAAATCAGAAAAGTAGCTGTCTACAGCTTTAATAATCAGTTCGCGATCTGACTCGCTAAAAAGAAAGTTAAAGTACATTGTCTGGAAATATGTTGAAACGCCACCTTTTTTTGTCATCGGGTTATAAATCATTGTAGAAAGGCGTTCTTTCTGCTTCTGAAAAACGTTGTTTGTCTGAAGTTCAACATCATCATATTCAATATATTTCTGCTTTCCTACGAATAATTCCTTCCAGAAGCTTACCGACTGTCCGTTTGCGTCAAAGTTTGATTTTGCAGTAAGTGTAGCTGTAACACTAAGTGTAAGTACCAGTCCAAAGATGGCCAGTTTAGTTGTTTTTTTCATTTTTTTAACTCCATAATTTGTTCTATATTAATAATATTTTGAATCTTATTTTGTTACAAATTATAGCAGATTTTTGAGTTTGTTTTAACGGCTTTTTACGCTATAATTTGAATGATGAAATTTCCGGTGATATGGTTTTGTGCTGCATTTTTAATTTTTTCTGTTTTCGCCAAGGGATTTATTAAACCAGAAAAAAAATCTAAAGGTTTTAAATCTTCTGTTACCGTTCAAGCTAAAAAAATACAAGTCCCAATAAAAGAACCTGATGAAGTGATTGAAATCAGGACTTTTATGAGTTTTTATCCAGATCTTGAATATGATGTTTTTTATGATGATGAGTCTTGCGACTGGCAGATTAACATTTCTGCAAACGTATTTCTTAATCGCGAAGAAAAATCTGATAGCGAAAAAGCGCTAAAAAGAAGTGCGACTTTCTACTGGGCCGGCGGCAGAATGCTCCCTAAAGACCAGCTTTCTAAAAAAAATGAATACTGGGTACTGCAGTATCCTTACAATAATGTTTTGCGTGACCCAAAAAGTTATGATGAAGATGAACTTGCAAAAATAAGGAAGATGGCTTCTGCAGAAAACCGCAAATCTGACGGTGGAACTCCAATGTTCTTTTTTGATTTTATCTATTCTGCTCAGTCGCGTCCTGTTATAGAAGAGCATATTGTGCGTACCCGTTTTTTAGGTAAAGGCACAAAAGTTCATGAACGAATTTTTCCAGCACTTAAGAGGGTAGAATCAGAAATTTGCCGTGCAGCAGGGCTTTCTGTCGAAACTTTAAGTTCTGCAGAAAAAATTGCAAAAATTGACACAAAAAGCGAATCTTTGACGACGGATCAAAAAGAAATCCGCGAATTTATTATGAGTCTACGTTCGTGTGATGCATATTACTGGCGAGAGATTGCCGGTACAAAAAGAAAGTCTTTCCACAGCTATGGAATTGCTATTGATATTCTACCGCGACGACTTGGCGGACGTTCAATTTACTGGGGATGGGAAAAAGAACGCAGCGGCGAAAACTGGATGCTTGTTCCTCTAAATAGCCGCTGGATGCCTCCAGAAACGGTAATCCGCATTTTTGAAAAAGAAGGCTTTATCTGGGGCGGCTTCTGGACAATTTTTGACAACATGCATTTTGAATATCATCCTGAATTAATTGGAAGCGTTCAGGAAGATTAAAACTCTGCCGGGCAGATAAAATGCATTGGTTCTTTTGTTGCAGGGTGCGTAAAAGTGATTTCCTGTGCATGGAGCATTAAACGTTCTTCTGGTGCGCAGGTGCCATAAAGAGTATCTCCGATTATTGGCAGATGAAAGCCGTGCCTGTCGCTTGAATGTAAGCGCAGCTGGTGTGTGCGGCCTGTACGTGGAATAAAAAGAATACGTGTTGCTTTTTTTGCAGTGCCATCTGGTGCACGGTAGGTTACTACTCCAAGATTCTGCCAGTCTGTAATTCCAAGTTTTCCAAATTCTTCGTCATAAATCTGATGCGGACGGTTATTCGGGTCCAGGCGGAATTTTAATTCGATATGGCCTGATTTTTCTCCGTGTTTTGGGGCCAGTTCACCATCAGCTTTTTCTAATATGCCGTCTAAAAGTGCCACATACTGTTTTTGAACTTCTTTTGCTTCAAACTGGCGGTTTAGTTCGCGGTGTGCTTCTTTTGTAAAGGCAAGCAACATAATGCCAGAAGTTTCCATATCAAGACGGTGAACTGCAGGTTGATTAAGTTCATTTGTAAATGGGAACAGTGCCTTCATGCGGCTTTCTATGCAGTCCTGCTTGTCTGGTGTGCGTCCAGGAACAGAAAGTAAGCCAGACTGCTTATTTACTACAAGAATATGCTCATCGCGGTATAGGATTTCCAGTCCAAGAATAAAAGGTAAAATGTAGCCGCAGCGTTCGTCGCAAGGCGCATAGCTTTGACCGCATTTTTTATTCGGACTGTCTTTTCCGTAAAACACTTCATCCATGCTTACAGGAATAAGGTTGTGTTCAAATGCGTAGGAAATCAGTTTTGGAGCACAGCAATCGCCAGTGCCTGTTGGTGGAAGACATCCTTTGTGCTGGGCAATAATCTGGTTCAGTGTGATTTTTTTGCCGTCAAAGCGGGTAAAAGAGTAAAGGTCAAATACTTTCTGAAGGGATTGTGTTGTAAGGGCGGAGCGCTGGAGTTTTAATGCCTTCACATCCTCTTTTGAGGTCTCTTTGCTGTTAATCTTTTCTGTCAGTTCGTGGATTTTGCGGTCGTTAGCAGAAAGTGCCAGATTAATTGCGTTTGCGTCAGCAATTGGTGGCACTACCACGCTGGCTGGAGGCATTGTACCATCTGTCTGCGAATCATTCTTAAACTCTAGCTGCATACTGATTCCAGAAACGGCATGTAATACTACTTCCTCTCCAGAATCAGTTTTTTTGCAGATTAAAGTTCCCAGCATCACGCCGTGTCCTTTTCGCTCTTCACTTTCCTCTGTAATCTGGCAAAGGTATGCTTTACCTTCGTTCAGTTTTTCTATTAATGCGAGGTTTTGTGCATGGGCTTGTTCTGTTGGGAACGGTGGAAACATCGGTGTGTGCTTTTGAATCTGTTTTAGTCCAGATTTCTGATTTCTACTTTTCCGTCATCAGTTCCAAGGAATACAATCGGCTTTTTCTTGCTAAAAAGTCCAACTTCTACAACGCCAGTAAATGAGTTGATTTTGTCTTCCATAGCTGGAACATCAATTGGTTTTTCCCATGTGCAGTCCAAAATCCAGTTGTTGTTGTCTGTAATAACTGGACCGCATTTACGAACGCCTTCGCGAAGTACTGGTTTCGCACCAGTTGCTTCAAGGGCGCGTGTAACACTTGCGCGTGCTTCTGGAATTACTTCTACAGGAACAGGGAATTTTGTTCCGATTGTATTTACTCGTTTTGTTGAGTCTGCAACTACAACAAAGATTTTTGAATTATATTCTACAAGTTTTTCGCGAACATGAGCTGCTCCGCCACCTTTAATAAGATTGCAGTCGGGATCAACTTCATCTGCTCCGTCAAAAGTAAGGTCTAGTTCGCCGTTGATTTCAGGGTGATTCATAGAATAAACTGGAATTCCGTATTCAAGACATGCATTCTGTGCCTGAAAGCTTGTTACAACAGCTTTTACATTTTTGATTGTGCCTTTTTTAAGGTGCTCAGCAAGGCGTGTGATGGCTGGCATAGCGGTAGAACCGGTTCCAAGTCCGATTTTCATTCCGCTAAAAATCAATCCTTTTTCAATAAGAGTATCAATCGCAGTATTTGCGACCATTACTTTTTGTTCTGACTGTGTCATTAGTAGTCAACTCCTGTGAATAATTTAAACTGTTCGTATGCCTGATATTCGAGCATCTTATAACCGTTGCAGACCTTACAGCCCGCGGCAGACGCGCGTCTCATGACCGGTGTAGAAGCCGGTACATAAACTATATCAAACACCTTTTCAGTTCCACGGAATTTGTAGAAATAGATTGGATCATTTTCCTGTGAAATTGGGCCTTCTGAGTTCATACCAACTGATGTTGTCTGAATGATAAGAGAAGAATATTCATCCAGAACCATAGCCGCAGTTTCATCAAGTTTTGCTGCTTCAAAATCATAACGCTCGGCAAGCTTCTGTGCATTTTCCAAAGTACGGTTAAAAATGCAGGCTTTCATACCAAGTTTTTTTACAGTGTAAGCAATGGCTTTTGCAGCTCCACCGGCACCAATAATGGCAACCTTCATCTTTTTAGTCTTTACAGGGCCAAGGAATTCAAGCAAAGCTCTTTCGAATCCTGTGCAGTCTGTATTATAACCAATCCATTTATAGTTTTTGCGTACAACAGTGTTGCAGGCTCCAATCTGCATAACTTCAGGCGAAAGCTCGTGCAGGTAGTAAAGAACAGATTCCTTAAACGGAATTGTTACACTCATACCTTTTACGTCCAGCTGTTCAGCAAAGTTCAGCGATTCAGAAATCAACTGAGAGCGGATTGGAATATAAACTGCATCAATATTGTGATGGTGATAACCTGTATTATGAATTTCCGGGCTGGAAGTTTTTACCAGCGGCCATCCTGTAATACCAAAAAGCTGAGTCTGTTTTGTAAGAGTCTTAAAGTTGTAAAGTTCGTTCAGCGTTACAGGATCGATGTGACCTATTACCGCAGTTTTTGCGATTGTTTCCTGCGGAGAAGTATAAGTCATATAAGAGTTTGAAATGCTTGTAAGAACACGGCTAGGAAATCCTTCCGGACCCATTGCCAGAAGAATATGATCGTAGCTTGTCATAAGTGAACTTTCGTGAAAGAGGTTTACTACATCCGAAAGTGTTTTTGGCATAAATGCAATTTTTGGGATTTCGTAACCTGTTTTTCGCATTGAATCACATTTTTTTCTAAGATTATGAATCGGCTCTGTCATATTATGACAGCTTCTGATAATTCTTACACCAAAAGCCATAGCCGCATCCTGAATGCTAGGAATGTGATAATCTTCTTCAAAATCTACATACGCAAAGTTTCTGCGCTTGTCAGGATCTGCAAAGGCAAGAGCGCGTCCAAATAGATTAGTGCGCGAAAAGTCGTTTCCAGACCAGAGTCCGCCATCAGAATCGCGGCGAATTGTAAGAATACATGGCTTGTTTATAAGCGCTGGAAACTTTCTGATTAAAAGCTGTTCGTTTTCATCAAGGTGATCGGCACGAAGTTCAACCACATCACAGTATTTTTCATATTTCTGTGTAAGTTTTACATCTTCTTCAATTGTTTTACCAGTTAGCGTCATGCAGATTAGTGGAGAACTCATTAGTTTACCACCTTTCTGCTAACAACTTTGTCTACAACGTAAAGTGTAAGAGTTGTGCCCTTTGGAACAGCATACGGAATAGTAAGCTCTCCGCCTGGATGATTAAAACTGATGATTGTGTATGCATCGCCTTCAGAAGGAGTTGCTTCCAGTCTCATTGGAACAGGATATGGATAAACCTGAAGAGTCTGAGAATAAATGCCAAAGATATTTTCATCAATTGCATTCTTTGGTAGCGCCATTTCAACTTTCATGCGTGTATAGTTTGGAATAAATTCATCTGCAAATTCTTCCTGACTTACAACAGTACCTGGAATTTCGCCGTCTTCTGCTTTATGACCTGTAATGTCAAAAATAATCTTATGACGTGTAATTGACTGCAAAAGGTCATTTACAGTCTGGCCAATAAGACGAGGAGGTCGTGTGCTTTCAAAGTTAGGACCGCGGCTTACTACAAGATGAACAGTAACTGGTTCAGAAATACCAGTTCCCGCAGGAGGATCCTGTTCAAGAATTGTTCCAGCATCTGCTGTGTCTGGAATGTATTCTGGAGTTGCAAGAATAATTAACGGCTTTGTCTGACCCGCAAAAAGAGTCTGAATCTTAAGCTGAACTTCATCAAGTTTCTGACCAATGTAATCATCAACTTTGTCTACAATTACACCACGACTTACAACAAGAGAAACACGGCTGTAGCCTTTTGTGATTGAACCAGCTTGTGGTGACTGATCAAGAATTTTTCCTTCATCGCCTGGAGTGTCTGAATAGCGCAGGTTGATTTTTGGATAAAGCTCTTTTACCTGAAGTTCAAGCAAAGCATCTTCTAGATTTTTTCCAATTACGTCTGGTACAAGAACCTTTTCTGGTCCCTTAAGAACTGTAAAGAAAATTGCAGTTGCAGAAAGTGCCATAATCACAAGAGCAACAAAGCAGGTAAAAAGCATTACAGGCACATTAGTTTTTACATTCTGATAAGAATCTTCAACCTTAATGTCTATGTTTTTAATACGGTTTGGAAGCTCTTTTACTTCTGTTACCATTTTATCTGCGGCCTTTTTACCGATTTCTTTTGCTCTTTCTTTGATGTTTTCAATATTGTCGTTTTTGTTCTCTGTTGTGTTCTGTGTATCGTCCATTTTGACCTCACTAATTTCTGTAATTTCGACTTTTTATATTATTCCAGAACGGTTCCAATAAATTCTTTTGCGCCATTCATAAAGTCCTTGTAACCCATGGATTTTTTGCCCTGACGCTGCAATTCTTTTACACACAAAAGTCCGTCGCCGGTTTTAATATATATTCCTTCTGATTTTACAAACTGAACAACCTTACCAGCAGGTTCAACAATGTAGCCGCTGGCTCTGTCATCTGACTGAGGAATAAAGCCTGCATTCAGAATGCGAAGAGTTTCTCCTTTTTCAAGGCACCAGCAGCCAGGATCTGGTGAGTAAGCGCGGATTTTTGCCTGAATTACTTCTGCGCTTTCCTGCCAGTTAATTCTTGCATCTTCTTTTGTGATGATTGATGTATAACTTGCTTCACCAGTCTGAGGTTTTCCTTCCGGCAGGTGATTTTTGCTTAATAAGTTGCAGAAAAGTTCTGCGCCGATCTCTGCCGATTTTAATAAAAGGCTTTCACCAGTTTCTGTGCCGTCCAAATCTATGAACTGCTGGGCAAGAATATTGCCTTCGTCCATTTTAGGGCTTACATACTGAATTGTAGCAGCAGTTTTTTCATCGCGGTTTAAGATTGCTGCTGGAACTGGTGTACAACCCCGGTATTTTGGAAGTAATGACGGGTGAAGGTTTATTCCACCCATCGGAAAAAGTGCCATAAATTTTGGCCCAAAAATATGACCATATGCAAAAACTACAAGAAGATCTGCATTAAGAGGTGCAATCTGTTCGCGGGCAGCAGAATCAAGATGCTCTGGTGTAAATACCGGAATATTATTTTCTTCTGCAAGTGCCGCTACAGGAGTTGGAGTAGGGGTCTTATGCCGTCCCTTTGCCGTTGGAGGATTAGAAAGAACGCCTGCAATTTCAAAACCGCATTCTTTCTGTCTTTCAATGAGAATCTTTAATGTTACAGCTGCCGCCTCTGGGCTTCCTGCATAAAGAATTTTCATTCAGGCTCCTTATTTTTTCTTAGCTTCTTTTGCAGCAATTTTAGCTGCAATCTTTCTGGCTTTTGCTTCCTTTTCTTTGCGCTTTTGTTCAGCACGTTCCTGACGTTTTTTGAACTGGGCGGTTGTTTTTTCTGCAAAATCCTTGTCGCCACGGTCAATAAATACAATTCCATCCAGATGATCATATTCATGCTGAATGATTCGTGCTAAAAGACCATCTGCCTCAAGTGTAAATGGCTTTCCGTTTTCATTTAATGCCTGAACTGTTACTTTTACAGGGCGGCGGATTGTTTCATAAACCTGTGGAATGCTAAGACAGCCTTCGTCGTAGTCACCAAGTTCTTCTGAAGTCTTAATAATCTGCGGATTGATAAAAACGCGGCGTACATCATCATCTGCCATTGCAACAAACATACGCAGTTTTTTACCAACCTGAGGGCCTGCAAGTCCAACACCGTCTGCTTCTATCATTGTGTCGAACATGTCTTCTGCAAGCTGGCGGATTTCATCATTTACTTCTGCAACTGGCTCTGCTTTTTCTCTTAAAATGTCCTCGCCAAGTTTTACAATGTCTAAAATCATCTTGTTTCCTTATTTTTCAATTCGTGCACGAGCTGCACGTGCGTGTCCTGCAAGACCTTCTGCATCGCCAAGGTAACCAGCAGCAACTGCACTTCTGTGAGCACCAGATTTATCTGACTGAACGCGAAGTGTTGTAACAGTTTTAAGGAACATTCTTACGCTAAGTCCGCCTGTGAATCTTGCAGAACCAGATGTTGGCAATGTGTGGTTCAAACCTGCTGCGTAATCGCCGAATACTTCTGCTGCTGCGTGGCCAATAAAGAGTGAACCATAGTTGTGTACAAGGTTTTCAATATTATCGCGCTCTTTACCTTCGTCCATAGCAAGTTCAAGGTGTTCCGGAGCTTTTTTATTTGCAATTTCTGCTGCCTGCTCAAGAGTATCTGTAATAATGATTTTGCCATAGTTTTCTATACTCTGTCGGGCAATTTCCTTAGTTTTAAGTGTTTCCAGCTGGTGTTCAATTTCATCGCTGACTTTTTTTGCAAGGTCTTCGCTGTTTGTTACAAGCACTGCCTGTGCAACTACGTCATGTTCTGCCTGTGCAAGAAGATCTGCTGCAATCCAGTCTGGTTTAGCATTTTTATCTGCAATAACCATAACTTCTGTTGGGCCTGCAATCATATCAATTCCAACAGTTCCGTATACTTCGCGCTTTGCACCTGCTACAAACTTGTTACCAGGACCTGCAATTACATCAACCTTTGGAATGCTTTCTGTGCCGAATGCCATGGCACCAATTGCCTGTGCACCGCCTACTGCATAAAGATGATTTACACCGCAGATATATGCTGCAGCCATAATTCCTTCGTCTGCATAAGGTTTTCCGCCGGCAAAAGCGTGTCCTGGAACTCCAGCTCCCTGCTTTCCTGCAGTGTCTTTGTCATCCGGGTGTACGCGTGGTGGTGTACACATAATTACTTCCTTTACGCCTGCTGCAACAGCTGGTGTAATTGTCATAATTACAGATGATACAAGAGGGAATCTTCCTGCTGGAACATAACAGCCTGCGCGTTCTACAGGGATTGTTTTCTGGCCTGTAAAAACACCAGGGGTAAGTTCAGCTTCAAAATCTTTAAAAGATTCGCGCTGTTTCTTTGCAAAATCAAGTGCAAGAGTGTGTGAATAAACAAGTGCGTCGTAAAGGTCGCGGTTCTGAATCATCAGTTTTTCTGCTGCGGCCTTTAATTCTTCCTGTGGTACTTCAAAAGAAGCAGGAACCGAAACATCAAATTTATTACCGTAAATGCGAAGTGCTGCGTCGCCTTTTTTCTGAACTTCTTCCAGAACAGATTTTACGGTTTCGTTGGCGCTGTTTTCAAAATCGCGTCCTTTAAAAAAGCTTTCTTCTAGTTCTGTGTATTTTACTGTCTTAATCAATTTAATCTTTCTCCAAATTATTTTTTATGACGTTTATCCAATTCGTCATATACGTCTTTCCAGGTTACGCCTTCTTTGTACATAAGCACGTTTACAAAGTAGATTAAATCTGCGGCTTCCCAGATAACGTCATCTTTTGATTCTGCTTCGCAAAGTTCTTCAGCTTCTTCCATAACCTTTTCGCGTACACGTTCGTCGTTCAAAGTTGCTGTGTAAGAGCCTGGACGTGGATTTGCAAAGCGGTCTGCAATTACGTCGTAAAGGCGTCCCATACTTGATTTTTCCTGCGGATCAGTTCCAAAGCAAGTCCAGCTGCCGGTATGGCATGCAGGTCCGTGTGGAATTACTGTTGCAAGAACGGTGTCGCGGTCGCAGTCTGCACGAAGTTTTACAACTTCAAGGAAATTTCCGCTTGTTTCACCTTTTGTCCAGAGCTTCTGACGTTCGCGGCTAAAGAAAGTAAGCTTTTTAGTTTCAAATGTTTTAGCAAAAGCTTCGGCGTTTGCATAACCTTCCATCAAAACTTCACCGTTTACGCTCTGAGCAATAACTGGAATCAATTTTACTTTTTCAAAATCAAGGCAGCTGATAAAGGCATCAGAAAGATTTACCTTTCCAGTGTACAAAGCCATTCCAAGTTGAACATCACAATGAAGTTTTCCCAGCTCTGCAATTTCTTCAACACTACTTACACCGCCTGCAACTACAACGCGGCAATTAACAGCCTTGCGCAACTCGCGTACGTAGTCCATATTTGTGCCCTGCATGCAGCCTTCTTTTTCTACACAGGTAAATAAAAGTTCTGAACAGAATTTTTCTGCCTGTTTTGCGCCTTCTACCAAAGGAATGTCTACAGTTTCTGTCCAGCCTTTTACGGCGATTTTTCCGTTTATAGCATCAACACTGATGATAATTCTGTCTTTTCCGATTGCATCTGCAAGTTCGTTCAAAAAATCTTCGTTTAAAACAGATTCGCCAGCCACTGGATTAGACTTCCATGCAGCCGAGCCTATGATAACTTTTTCTGCTCCAAGACTGATAAGTTCTTTTGCGCGCTTTACAGTACGGATTCCACCTCCAGTACGAACGTTTCCATGATGGAGAAGAGATTTTAATAAATGGGTATTTTCTGTATTACCTTTTTCGTCAATGTTTCCCAAAGCCGCATCCAGATCAATAACAGCGAC
>JAEEGL011731006.1_pt1 | contig 12644 bp, 6 predicted proteins | sample 9134231 | NCBI WGS metagenome assembly JAEEGL01 (sample SAMN16246548, study PRJNA631951) | gut metagenome | biome: gut microbiome; feature: rumen; material: fiber-attached | host: Bos | place: Iran: Karaj | collected 2018-10
CCCAATCCCCAATCCCCAATCCCCAATCCCCAATCCCCAATCCCCATATATTTAATTAATTTAAAATAAATTAATTTTAAAAATAAATTATAAAAAAATTTATTTTTTAATAAATTTATTTATAATAATATATTTTATTTTTTGATAATAAAAAATTAATTTTATTAATATTTGATCCAAAAATAAATCATAATTATTTATTTTTTTGATTATTAAATATGAAATTCATTTTATTATTTATATTTTTTGAAATTTATAATTTTACAAATCCAATCAAAGAAATTGAAGATGGAGATTTAATAGAATTTTCATCTAGTGACGAAGATGTAATTGAAGCTGAATATATAGGAAATAAAACAGAAGGAAATTTCACTATTAATAATCAAAAAGATTATAATTATATGAGTATGATAATTGATTTTGAAAGACTAGAGAATATGAAAATGGAATATTATATTATAAATAATAAATTACAAAATATAGAAGGTTCTATTTTTAATAATGGAAGTATTATAGTTCCTTTTCAATTTTATAATAATTCTAATATAACATTTAGTTTTAATTGTCTTATAGATTGTGTTTTTAAAATTAAATTTATATTTAATAATACAGGTTATATGAGTAATAATATCCTTCATTCTGTTATTTTTATGGAAGAAACATTTAATAAAACTTTAGAATTCATTTATGAACCAATTGAAAAAGAAGAAAATCAAAATTATCTTATTACAATAACCACAACTAATATTGATGATATAAGTATGGAAATTGTTGATGATAAAAATAACAAATATGAAATTCAAAGAAGTGAATTATTTTACACTTATTTTTCATTATTAAATAATAGTTTCACAAATTACTCCATAATAATAACCGATAATAATACTGATAATTTAGAATTAAGAATAATTAATACAAAAATGGATTTAACAAAATTTCATTTTAAAAATGATTTTGTATTTTATAATTATATTAATTCAAATGGGAATCAAAGTTGTAATAGAATAGTAGGAACCAATGATAGATGGCAAATTAGAGCTTTAAGTGATTATCCTTTAGAAATTTATTTAAATAGTAATGAAGATTTTAATTATTTTTCAGATATATCAAAAAAATATATTACATCAAATGATAATATGACTGTTATTCAAGAATTTATAAATAAAGATTCAGAAATATGTTTAAATAAAATAAATAATGATTCTTTAATAATAATACAAGTTTTAAATGTAAGTTCTAATGAATATTCAAATAATTATTTAGATCCTTTATTTATTAATGTAACTAATCCAGATTTATTAGATCCAAATGGAGTAAAATATTATTCTTTTGAACCATATGATTTTAAAAATTATTTTAATTATACTTTTAAAGTAACAAATACTACAGGAAATATTAATGCTTATATATACAGTTGTAATAAATTAGAATGTAATATTTCTGCAAGTATTATTGATGATTTAATTGAAAAAAATAAAATTCAAATATTAAAATATGAAGAAAATTACTTTAAATATTCTGAAAATGAATATGATTTTAGTAAAGATAAAAAATTATTTATACGTTGTGAAAAAGATGAAAATTGTGAATATATAGTAACTTTAGAAGAACAACAATTTGCAATAACCTCCGGTCAAACATACGTATTAAATGAAACAGATGAAACATTAGAATATGCTTTTGTGGGAAATAGTAATTCTGATTATTTTTATTTAGAAGCAAATGGGGACTCAGAATATTTAACAATATATATTGAACATCAACAAAGTTTAGAAGAAAGAATAAAAATATATTATAATATATATGAAGAAAATAATGAAGATAAAAGTGAATATAAAGGAATTATTCATGATAAAGGAAGTTTAATTTTACCTCATGATTTTTATAACAATAAAAAATTAAGAATTAATTTATTTTCAAAAGATTTAATACAAATAAAATTAATTACCTTTTTTGATGATACTGCATATATTAAAGATTGTTATTATTCTGAATTTTTATTTATAAAAGAATTTAATAAAACGTTAAATATAATTTATAATTCCACAAATTATTATCTTTTATATATTAAATCTTTAAAAAAAAATGATAAATTTAAAGCATATTTAAATGATATTGAAATGAATTATACTCCTTATTTTAATATATATTTTACTGAAGTTTATTATACACAAGATTTAGATTCACTAAGAATTGAATCTGAGGATAATGATTATTTAATATTAAGTATCATTCCTCAATCTTATTATAATCTCACCATTGTTGACACTTTTGATATAAATTTAAGTTTAGCAAAATTAATTAAACCAAATGAAAATTTTAATTTAATGCTTTATAATTTTAATAATTATCCTTATCAAATAATTATTCAAACAAATAATTCATTAAATTATTCATGTGATGATGAAACAGAAGAAATAAAAAATAATTCAAGAACTGTATTCGAATATTTTGATACACTTTTATCTTCTATAGATATTACTTCTGATAATTATTCAATAATTCAAATTCAATTTATAAAAGATGAAAAACAAATTAATTCTGAAAGTATTTTATCACCTTTAATAATAAATGCAAGTAATGAAGATATTTTAAGAGAAAATGAAATTAGATATTTTTCGATTCAATATTTAGATGATAAAATTGCAGAAGATTTATATAATTTTACAATCAATGAAAATTCTAATAATTTAATTAAAGCATATGTTCATAAATGTGAAGATTATCCTTTATGTATATATAATAAAACTTATATTGAATCTTTGATTCAAAATAAAGATGAAAATTTAATAATATTTAATGAAAAATCAAAAGGAAATTTATTTTGTGAAATTGAAAAATCTAAATTATCACTTAAAAATGTTTTAATAGTAGAATGTGGAAATGAAGCATGTTTTTATAATATAAATATTGAAAATATAAAAAGAGAAAAAAAAGATGATGATGATGATGATGATAATACAAAAACAATTATTATTATTATGGTAATTATTGTTATTGTACTTATAGTAGTATTAATATTATTAATGAGATATTTTAAAAGATCTTCAAATGATAATAAAATGATAGAAAAAATCAATGATATTGGAGAAATAAAAAAATAAATTAATATTTAATTAATTAAAAATATTATATTTAAATATTTATTGATATCATTATTAAAAATTTGACTATAATAAAATATAAAATTATTTATATAAAAAATAAAATTTAATAATTTAAATTAAAATACTATTTATTTAAAAATAAACTACAAAAATAAAAAATTTTAAAATTTTTATCATTAAAATAAAATTTTATTATAAATATAAAAATAATTCTTCTATTTAATAAATAAATAATTAAATAAATTAAATTATAAATATTTGAAAAAATTATTTATATACTTAATTTAGTGATTAATAAAATTTGTGAAATTTAATTAATATAAATAATTACCATTAAATTGAATAATATATAATTTAATAATATAAAATTAAATTAAATGGGAGGAAATCCAACTCGTTCTTTAACATTAAAATCAGAAAATGAAATTATAGATAGTGAATCAAAAGATAAAAATATTTTTCCTAAAAATAATAAAAAATACGAAAATAACAATAATAATAAAAATATTGAAAATTCTTCGTTTTTTCATGATGATTATTTACATAGAAGTTTAAATAATAGCATAAATAATAATAATAATAATAATATTTATAACAATATTAATAATTATTATAATAAAAATAAAAATTATAGTAGATTTAATAAACTTAAAAAACATACTAATAAAAATAATTATTTATCAAACTCAATGAAAAATATTCCATCTCAAGAATCATTTGTTCGAGAAAATAATTATTCAATGAAAAATAAAGACATTCACCAAGATTCAGATGATAGTTTTATAATGGAAAAAAGTTATTTAGATAATAATTTAAATAATAAAATAAATAAAACTTTTAATTTGAAAAAAAATTATGATAATAATGATAATGACAATGATTATATTCAAAATAAATTAAATTATACAAATCATAGCATATTACCTCATAAAATTATAAATAAAAATGGAAATAGTAATTTTTACAGAAATAATAATAATAATAATATAAAAAATTCAAATCAAAATTCAATGGGAGACAATTTAATTTTAGACCCAAATAAATTTTTATCAAATTCTCAAAAAGACATAATTTACAGTGAATATCAAAAAAATATAAATTATTTAGATAGTATAGAAAAAACATGTTTTGAAACAATAGATTCAAAAAGCATAAAAACCGCAAGATATTTAAAATATTCAAAAAGTATTTTATTACATATAGGTGAAATATATTGTATTTGTTCTTTAACAAAAAATTTATCTGAAATTTATTATGCAACGGGTGGCGCAGATTGTTGTTTAAAATTTTGGACAATGAAATTTGAATGTATTCAAGAAATAAAAAATTTACAATTGCCTTCAAAATGTTTAAAACAATTCAATACAAAATTTATTTTAAGCGCAGAAGGAGTTAACATAAAAATATATAATATATATAATAAAAATATTGATGTTGTTAAAATATTAAAAGATCATATTGATGTTATTAATGAAATATTTATATTAAGAAATGAATATGTTTTTTCAGGTGGGAAAGATAAAGTAATTCGTTTATGGGATATTAATAAATATATAAAAAATCAAGAAAGAAATTTTATTAAAAGATATTTTGAAGCTCATAGAAGTGAAGTAATTAAAATAACATCAATTTCTAGTAGTTGTAATACAATAATAAGTTTAAGTAAAGATAAAGAATTTATAATATGGGAAATTAATTCAGGAAATATTTTATTAAAATTTGAAAATTATTTTACTCCTGTTTGTATTTTAGGCACAAATTTTGGTTTTTGTTGTGGAAGTTTTGATAATAAAATTAGATTTTATAATGAACAATATGAAATGATAAAATGTTTAGTTGGTAATTATTTTAATGTTGAACATTTATTAATGTTATCAAATAAACATTTAATGTTTAGTTCGGATAGTAATAATTTATATGTTGTTGATATAGATGATGATACAATTAAAACTGTTTATAATGGTTTGAAATGTAGAATTACATGTTTAATGAAATGTGCTGATTTTTATGATTTTGAAACTTATATGAAAAATAAAAGTAAAGGAATTGATTATCAAACTGTTTTAACTACTGGAAATGATGGATATGTATATTTATGGGAATGTTATCAGTACAATATTTAATTTTCAAAATTAAAATTAATTTATATTGTTTATTTTTAAGATTGTAAAAAATTTATAAATAAAAAATCAAATAATAATAATAATATTATTATTATTTCTATATACAATATATTATATATATAATATTCAAATATTTAAATATAAATTTATTTTAATTAAATAATTATTTTAATCTACTGGCAATTCCGGAATTGAAAGAATCGTTCTATATTGTTCAGGATTATTTAAATTTTCATTTTCTAATCTAAAAATAATCCATTGAATTTTCCTTATAATTTCCAAAATTGCAGTTCCAAAATTATATAATTCATCATATTCAGTAGGTATATGATATAAAAACAAATTAAAACTCCATAAATATCTTAAAATTCCATCAGTAACAATAGCTATATAATAAGTAAATTTAGGATAGGTTATTTTATCTCTCAGAAATAAATGATTATTATTCACTCTAAAAAGTCCCCAATCAACATATAATTCCCACCAATACATAAAAGTTTGAATAACAAATCCTAAAGTAACATAAATATAATAATTTCTATCTGTTTTGGAATTATTATAAACCCATTGCGATATATTAAATATGATTGCTCCAAAAGCTTTGAAACACCCACATAAATGTGGGAATTTTAAATGAGTATAATAATATTTGTTTATGCATTGTAAAAGTCTTATAACAAATGGATAAAACATTGCAATTAAACATGGAATATTATTTCTATTATAATCTTCTCTTGAGTTTGCTTTTCTACATTTCGGACATGCCATTAAATTATAAGCTAAAATCATACTACAAATTGGTTTAGTGTAACTTGTTATAACTTCACCTAAAAAAAAATCTTTGAATCTTACATTATTTTTTCCATATGGAACTAAATTATGAATAAAAGTTGTTATAATTCCTTTTCTAAAAGTATAATATAAAATATGATAAGGTAAAAAAATAAGAATAACCATCATAATATTAACAATAAAAGAAAACAAAGCATAATTTGAATTAAAAAAATTGAAATTTATACTTAATTTCGCACATACTAATAAAATATTCCATAATGATAAAAACAACATTCCATTTTGAAACATTTCTCCAGGTCCCAAACTTGATTTTGAATTTATATCAAAAATATATATATAATTAATTCTATATTTTCTTAATATATATAAACATATACCAACACCTATCATTCCAAAAATCATACATAATGAATAATTAAATGCTGGAAAAAAGGGTAACATATCTTTTTCATCTAAAGATTCCATTGAATTTAATATTAAAAAAAATATAAAAAATGAAATACTAACTCCTAAATAAAAAAATATCAATTTTGTTTGTTTTATTCTACTTCCTCCTAATAATCTTTGATCTAATTCTTGTGTTGCTTTACTTAAATTACCATTTGTTAATTCTTCGCTATATAAAACTTTAATTTTTTTTCTTAAAATAATTAATTCTGAACTTAATGCATGTAATTTAAATTTTTCATCTTCTTTTTTTAATTTAAATTCAGTGCTCGAAATTAAATGAAAATTAAAAAATTTTATTGCTTTTTTTTGAATTTTTTGAATTGCTAATGAATTTATTGAATAAAAACTATGCAACCAAGAAGTATAATTATATAAATTAGACATTGCTCTTTTCCAACTCACTGCATAACCTAATTCATCTCTTTCTTTATTTTCTTGTTCATCTTCATCTTTTTTTTTCTCTGTTTTATGTTTAGTATCAATTTTTTTTTTAAGATTATGAAATAATTTATTATATTCATTAATTTTTTTCACAAAAAAATTTTGAATAATTAATATTTTTGAATGATAAATTTCAATAAATTTTATTAATTTTTGTTCATCAGAAAGTTTTTGAAATTCTATTATTAAATTGTATAATTGTTTTACTTTTTCGTTTTCTTTTTGTTTTTCTGCTTTTATTGTTTTTTCATCGTCTTCTATATTTATTTTATTTAATTCTTGAATTTCTTCATCGTCTTTTAATATTGTTGTCATATTACTTGAAGTTTCACTATTTTCATAATTAACACTTGTATTTAAATCTTTATTTTCTCTGTTAATAATTGCTTTTAATATTTTAAGAGGAGGTTTGAATTTTCTTTTTTTTCGATTATCTAAAATTTTTAGAATTATTTTTAGTTCTAAATAATCTAAATAATATTCAGACCATTCTGGAATTTTGTAAAATTCAAATTGTTTGCCGAATTTCATTAATTATTTAATATTTTATTTTTCAAATAATATTATTAAATTTAATATATTATTTTATTTATAAAAATAGAAAAAATTATTTATATTAATTATTTAAGAATATAATAATAAGATAAATGAGATAAATTTTGTGTAATAAATTTGTTATTTATATTAATATTATTATTATTATAAAATGATTTGTTACTAATATTTGAATGATAATTATAAGAATTATTATGTTTTTTATTAAAAATGTTTATAAATTTTTTATCTTTATTTAAATTAATATTATTATTAAAATTTCTTGAATTTTTTAATTTAATTGGATTATTTTTTATTTTATTATTGATTAACATATTTTTAATTTTTGATAATCCAGTTTCTTTTTTATTGTATGGTAACAATATTTTTTTTTTATTATTATTATTATTAATTATATTATTAATATTTTTTCTATTATTAATTGATGTATTATTTATACTAGGAAAATTAAAACTATTTTTATTTGACGTATTATTAAGAGTTAAATAATTATTATTATTATTATTATTATTATTAATACTACTTTCAAATGAATTAATTGTATTTGACATTAAATTAATAAAATATTTTCTTTCTATTCTTTTATTTCTTAAATTATTTCTAAAAGAACTTAATTTTGCAAACTTTGGATTATCTTTAGGCACATAAAAAGAAACTTTTTTATTTTTATCTTCTTCATTTACACTTTCATTAATAATTTCATTATCGATAATTTTATTATTTTCATCATTTAATTTAAAATTAAAATGTTTTTCATCTCTTGTTTTACTTTTTTTAATAAAATCATATAATTGAAATATCTTTTCAATTTTTTTTACTTTTTTTGAAGGTTTTCTGCTTTTTTTAATATCAATTAAATCACTATTTTCATTGTCTTCAGCTAATTCAATATTAAAAATAATATTTTCAATTTCATAAATAGATTCATCAGATTTATTTAAATTATTACTAAAAGAATCAGAAATATTATTATATTTTAAATTTTCTCCTGATTCTTCGCTCAATTCTAAAAAATTACTAAAATTATTAATCCAAGTATAAACATAATTACCATTGAAATTTTTTCTTAAATTAATATCACATTGTTTTGCCTGTTCATGATTAATAATATTTTGTTTATCATTTAAATTTTTAGACATAATATTATAAATAAAATTAGTATTTGCAAAATAATTAGGGAAAATTTTTTTGGTGCATTTATATAAATAAAAAAATTTTTTTAATTTTTTATTTGATTCCATTGGAAAAAACATTTCTGTTAAAAATTCAATATTGTCTATATTTAATAACATTTCTTGATATTTTAATCTTAATGATGAATGTTTTATATATAAAATTGAATTTATTTTACTTTTATAATAAGTTATTATTGGTGGAATTTTTTGATATTTTTTTATTGTTTTTTTAAAAGCGTTTATTTGAAAACTTAAAAATAAAAGTTTTTTTGGAATTGTTTGTTTTTTTTTCAATGTTTTTTTACGTTTAAATGTTCTTTTTCTTTTAAAATCTTTTCGAACAAAGTTTTCAATTTTATTATTATCAAATTCGTTATTCATAATTAAACTGTATTTTATAAAAAAACAATTAAAAAAATATAAATATTTAAATTATTAATATAAATAAAATATTATTTATAAAAATTATTATATATAAATATATATAAAAATATAAATAAATAAAATAACTTTTTATTGTGTGAGCATAGAATAATTTATATAAAAAACAAAACACAAAAAAATATTTATATTTTCCATTGATTTTTTGAGTCATTATAATCATAATTAAATTAGTTTTCTGATAAATAATCTTTTAAATCCTGATTATCAAACGGACAAGTTGTTTTAGTTTTAAACCAATGTTCAATACATAAATCATGATGAATATGTTCACAAGGTAATTTTAATATAGCATCATTATTATTAAATTTTTCTAAACAAATTCCGCATTTATCATTTAATTTAGAATGTCTAATTACATCATAAGTATCTTTTTTACATAAATTTAATAATTTATTATAATATTGTTGTCTTTTTATTCTTATAACAGTAGGGTTAATAATTTGAGTTGTAATAGGTATACCTTCTGTATTTATATTATCTAATCGGAAATTTATACCTAAAGTTGATATACCTGTATTAGGAGGTCTTTGAATGTTTTGATTGTTCAGTTCTGGTTCTTGGGTTTCACAAGAACTACAACATGAACATATGTTCTTATGACAATAAAGGTTATTTATATAATATATAGATATTAAAAGTATATATAATAGAATTAGTATTACAAAAAATATACCTAAAATTAAATCTAAATTATATGAAAATGAATCTGTTGATTTTATGTTATCATAATCATCAACATTATCGTAATAAAATAATTGAAAACATGTTTTTAATTTGTCTTTTCGATATTTAAATAAATAAAAAGATAATGTTATACTTGTTATATCAAATAGAAATAAAAATATATAATTAATAAAATAAAATGTTTCAAAGCAACATTCGTTTTTACATAAAGTTGGGTGAAAATTATAATATTTTTCATCATAAAACTTTTTAACGAAAATTATTATAAAAATTATTGAAATTAAACCACAACAAATTCTTACTAATTTAAAATATAATTCTATTTTTGAAAAATCAATAAAATTATCAATATATTTATCTATTTGTTCTTGTGTATATTCAGCTGAATATTTATTATATAATTGTTGAACATATGAATTATCTGATAAAGAGGTTTTTTTTTCTCTATATAAATGATTAGAAGTTGTGTTTGTACAAATTGAAATTATATTCATTATAAATAAAATTATTATAAAAATTAATATAATAGATGAAACTAAATATTGATAAGCACAACTCATTTTATATTTATTATTGAAGTTTTATTTTTAATTAAAAAATTAAATTTAATTTTTTAAAAATTATTTTTATTTTATTTTTTATTATTTAATATTTTTTTAAAAAACTACCAATCAAAAAAAATATTATTTAATTATTATTTATTAAATAAATAATATATTATTTAAATTATTTTATTTCCATTTTCCCATTTTTCATCGTTCCATTCATCTTTACTTTTAACATAAAATTTAATATCACCATCAGGATTATCATCAACATAATTTCCTTCCATAATATCTCCATTAGAATAAAAATATTTTCCTTTTCCATTTCTTAAATCATTTTTCCATTCACCTTCAAATCTATCTCCATTAACCCAATAATACTTTCCAAATCCATTAAATTTTCCATCTACCCAATTTCCTTCATATTTCTCTCCTTTGCTTGTAATAAAAGTTCCATATCCATTTTTTTCATTTTGTTTCCACTCCCCATCATATATCTCTCCTTCTTTTGTTATATATGTTCCTTTTCCATCGAATTCATCATTAATATAATGACCTTCATAACGATTTCCATTTTTCCATGAAGATATACCATTTCCATTTCGTTTATTATTTTTCCATTCTCCTTCATATTTTGTTCCATCTGGAAAAATTGCTGTTCCTTTTCCATTCCATTTATTTTTTTTCCATTCTCCATAATAAATTCTTTTGTCATTTGGAAAATAACAAAAACCTTTTCCTTCATTTACCCAATTTTTATTGTCTCCTTCATAATATGTTCCATCATTAAATATTTTTATTACTTTTCCTGTTAATTTATTTTTCTTAAATTGACCTTTTGCCATTGCTTGTAAATCTTTATTTATTAAAATTCCTCTTCCGTGTTTTATAATTTCTTTGTTTTTTTTTAGAATACATTCACCATAATAAAATCCATTATAGTCATCTATTTTTTTTATTTTAATTTCTTTTTTATCGTTGTCTTTTTGATTTGATTCGAATTTTTCGAAAAGTTCATTTAACATTTCTTTATTGAATATTTTTTTTATATTATCATCATTATCTTCGTTTTCAAAAAATTGTACACAAAATTTACTTTCTTTTTCGATTTTTTTGAAATTATCTTTTCGCATATAAAATTCTATTGTATCTGGATCGTCGTTTATAAATTCATTTAAAAAATAATTTTCCCAATTTATTCTTTTTTTGTTTGATTTTTCTAATAATTTTAAAAGCAAAGAAGATAAATTTTTATCTTCTAAATTTTTTATATTTTCTTGATTTGGTTCAGTACTATTAAATAATAAATAATATATTAATAATCCAATACTATATAAATCGGTTTTTTCATTAATTTCTGGATTTTTTTCAATTTTATCTTCTTTTATTGCTTTTTGAAATTCAGGTGCTAAAAAATCATTTTCATAAAATAAAAAATTTTTTGTTTCTATTAAAATTCTTAATGCTCCTATATCATCAAATAATGTTTTAAATCCATTTTCAGGTTTTTCTTTATTATTATATTTTATTAATATATTTTCTAATTTTATTTCTCTAAAATAAATTTGAAGATCATTCATTTCTTTTAATGAATTATTTAATTCTTTTATTATTTGTTTTATTTCATTTTCTTCTAATTTTCCTTTTTTATTAACAAATTCTTTTAAATTACAATCACATAATTCAGTAATAAAATAAAAATTTGTTTCATCTTCAAAAAAATTTGAATGATCTAATGTATTTTTATTTTTTAATCGTTTTATTTTTTCTATATGTTTTAAAAAAATTTTGTTGTCTATTGTTGATTTATTTATTTCTTTAATTGCTACTTTTTCTTCTTCATTTTCTTTGTTTATTCCTAAATAAACTTTACTAAATTTACCTTCTCCTATTAATTCTTTTTTTTCATATTTTTCCATTTTTTTCTTATATTATTTATAATTATATATTATTATTATTATATTTAATATAAATTTTAATTGGAAAAATTTATTTCTTTATCAAATTTTTTAAAAAGATAATTTTTAAAGAAAAATCTTTTTTAATAACAGAATAATTTAATTAAAAATATTTTTATTTTATTGAAAAAAAATAAATAAAATTATATATTAAAAATTTATATTAATTATATTTTTATTTTAATATTTATTAATAAATATATTATATATTTAATAAATATTTATATTTATAATATTAAATATACAAAAATTATTTTAAATTTAATAAAAATATATTGAAATTAATTAAATAATATTTTTAATTTTATTTATTGAAAAATAAAAATAAACAATTATATATAATTTATTAGTTAAAATTAAAAAATAA
>JAEEGL012608572.1_pt1 | contig 12644 bp, 12 predicted proteins | sample 9134231 | NCBI WGS metagenome assembly JAEEGL01 (sample SAMN16246548, study PRJNA631951) | gut metagenome | biome: gut microbiome; feature: rumen; material: fiber-attached | host: Bos | place: Iran: Karaj | collected 2018-10
CCTTACCCCTTATCCCGATTTTGACCTGCCTGCATTGAATAAGTACGCCCATGAAAAAGGCATCCGCCTCATCATGCACCACGAAAGCTCCGCTTCCACCCTCAATTATGAGCGTTGGATGGAAAAAGCCTATACCTTGATGAACCAATATGGCTACGATGCCGTGAAAGGTGGCTATGTGGGCACCATCATCCCCTTCGGTGAAGGCCATTACAGCCAACCCATCAACAACCATTACCATTATGCCATCGTAGAGGCAGCCAAGCATCACATCATGGTGAATTCGCATGAGGCGGTCAGACCCACAGGCCTCTGCCGCACCTGGCCCAACATGATTGGCAACGAGAGTGCCATGGGCACCGAATTCCGCGAACGCATCAAACCCGGCCATACGACCATTCTGCCATTCACGCGTCTGCAAGGTGGCCCCATGGACTACACTCCTGGCATCTTCGAGCCCGATATGGGAAAAATCGTTTCTTGGGGTAAGAAGATGCACCATACCATCTGCAACCAATTGGGCTTGTATGTGACGTTTTATTCCCCCTTGCAAATGGCCGCCGACTTCCCAGAGCATTACGAGCCGTACATGGACGCTTTCCAGTTTATCAAGGATGTGGCCGTCGACTGGGATACCAGCATCTATCTTGCTGCCGAGCCTGGTGATTATATCGTCACCGCCCGTCACCCGAAGCTTTCTACCCTGAACAAGGCCGCCGAAGGTGTCGGCACATTGTCCGATGGCAAGAAAGGCGTCATTTCCAACGCCACAAGATTCGTTTATGACATCCCCGAGCAAACCCAAACCCTCACGCCTCACACTTCCCTCCCCACACCCCATGACGTTTGGTACGTAGGCGGCATCACTGATGAAAACGCCCGTGAAGTCAAGGTGAAACTCGATTTCCTGAAACCGGGTGTAAAATACGAAGCCACCATCTACGCCGATGCCAAAGATGCCAACGGCATTCCCGACGACTCTTCACTCCTCCCTCCTCACGCTTCCCTAAAATACAACCCCCAAGCCTACACCATCACGAAGAAAACCGTCACCTCAAAAACCGTTCTAAAACTCAAGATGGCACCTTGCGGCGGCTTTGCCATTTCACTGCGGTCCTTGTAAATTTAAATAATTATCACAATATGAAAAAATTAGGATGGATTATGGTACTTGTAACCATGACGCTGGCTGCCGTTTCATGCGGCCCCAAAAAGCCAAAACAAGAAGAACAACCCAAGCCCAAGAAGCTGGTGGTCTACTATTCACAAACCACCAACACCCAAAAAGTGGCTACTGAAATCGCCACACGTCTCGATGCTGACTTGGCAGAGATCGTTCCGGTGGAGCCTTACGAAAACGATTTTGAAGCCACCATTGCCCGTGGCAAAAAAGAACTCGATGAAGGCATCTTCCCTGAAATCAAGCCCCTTAACCTGAACATTGCTGACTATGACATCATTTTCATCGGCTATCCTATCTGGTTTGGCACTTACGCCCCTCCCATCGGCACTTTCCTGAATCAAGTAGATTTAAGCGACAAACAAGTCGTACCATTCTGCACTTTCGGCAGCGGTGGCCTCGAATCAAGCATAAGAGACCTTCAAGCGGTTGAGCCACAAGCCAAAATACTGGATGGTTATGGGGTCCGTGCCGCCCGTCTCGATGCCATGCCTAAAGAAGTCGACCAATTCCTGAAGGCTGGCCATTTTATTGAAGGTGATGCCATACAATTGGAAAATTTTACCGAGCAAGAACCGGTAAAGGAGGCGGAAATTGCCATTTTTGAAGCGGCCGTAGGCGACTATCCCATGATAAACGCCAAAGCCGAAACCTCAGGCTATCGGTCCGTTCCCGGAGGCACGGAATACCTCTTCGTGGCGACCGACCTCCCCCGTGAAGACCGTCCCGACATGCCTTTAGGCCAAATGAAAGTGTACGTGACCGTAGCTGATGGAGCAACCCCAGTATTTACTAGAGTGGTCAGATAAAACTCTTATGAAAGAAGCAAAAGTCATATTGATTACAGGCGCCAGTAGCGGCATTGGCTATGATGCCGCTACCAAGCTTGCCCAACAAGGGCATTGTGTCTATGCTGCTGCCCGCAGGCTGGAGTTAATGGAGCCTTTGAAAGCCCTTGGCGTAAAGGTCATCCGTTTGGATGTGACCGATGAGACCTCCATACAACAATGTGTTGAAACCATCATTCAGGCCGAAGGTCGTATCGACGTACTGGTCAACAATGCGGGATACGGCTTTTTCGGTGCCATTGAGATTGTCCCCATGGAAGAAGCACGTCGCCAACTGGAGGTCAACCTGTTCGGGTTGGCCCGACTTACGCAACTTGTGCTGCCACAGATGCGCAAGCAAGGTTGCGGTCGTATTATCAACACCTCGTCGATTGCGGGGAAAATGGTGATTTACATGGGGGGCTGGTACAACGTGACCAAATATGCAGTGGAGGCTTTCAGCGATGCCTTGCGCATGGAAGCCAAACCTTTCGGTATCGACGTGGTGATGATCGAGCCAGGATCCATCAAGACCAACTGGGGACCCATTGCCGCCCAGCACCTCAGGGAGGCCTCGGCTGGCACTGCCTACGAGGAGGCCGGGGCACGATGGGCGAACAGCATGGAGTGGCTCTATAAAAGCCGTATCCCTTCCTCGCCCGACCTCATCGCCAAGGCTATCTGCCGTGCCGTCAACAGCCGTCACCCCAAGGCCCGCTATTGCCGCGGCCGTTTCTCCGTCTCTGGACGTGTAGCACACGCTCTTCTACCCGCCCGTTGGTGGGATGCCATGATGCGCAGGATGGGTCGAGTGAAAATCTGACTATCCGCCAAAATCGTCGTACATGATATTCTCTGGCGCAACGCCTAGGTTGTCAAGCATGTTGACCACCGCGGCACTCATCGGACCGGGGCCGCACATATAGTACTCGATATCTTCTGGCGCCCGATGATTCTTCAAATACGTGTCGTACATCACCTGATGTACAAAGCCGGCGGTGTAGGGCACACCCGCTGCATCAGCCGCTGAGTCGGGACGGTCCAAGGCCAAATGGAAATGAAAGTTGGGGAAGTCTTTCTCTAACTGACGGAAATCACCTAGGTAAAAAACTTCGTTCAAGGCCCTGGCTCCGTAGAAATAGTGCATCTCCCGATCCCTCACATTCAAAGTGCGGGTGAGATGCATGATTTGAGCCCGTAGGGGAGCCATACCTGCACCACCGCCTACCCAGATCATTTCGGGAAGTGGAGCATGGTCGTGGTCTTTTACGTGGAACTCACCAAACGGGCCTGACATGAAGACCTTATCCCCTGGTTTCAACGAAAAAATATAGGATGAGGCGATACCAGGGTTCACATTCATAAAGCCAGAGCGGTCGGGCTTAAAGGGCGGCGTTGCAATACGTACCGTCAACATAAACACATCACCTTCAGCAGGATAGTTGGCCATCGAATAAGCTCGCACCGTCGGTTCGGTGTTGACACAATGTAGGTCGAATAGTTTAAACTTTTCCCATGAAGGAAGGTACTCGGCGCCAATGAGTTCTTTGTCGAAATCAGCATATCGAATATCGAATTTCGGGATCCGAATCTGAGCATACGAGCCTGGGATAAAGTCCATGTGCTCACCAGCAGGCAGCTGCACCTTGAACTCCTTGATGAAGGTCGCCACATTGCGGTTGTTGACCACCGTGCATTCATATTCTTTGACATCAAGCACCGACTGCGGCACCACAATCTTCAAAGGTTCTTTCACTTTCACCTGGCAGCCCAGCCGCCAATGGTCTTGAACCTGTTTTCTGGTGAAGAAACCAACTTCGGTAGGCAGGATGCTTCCGCCGCCTTCCACCACACGACACTTGCACTGGCCACAGTTTCCTTTACCCCCGCAAGCCGAAGGCAAAAACACTTTTTCATCCGCCAAGGTGGACATCAACGACGCACCCGGCTGAACGTCCAATTCCTTTTCCCCATTGATGGTGATTTTCACCTTGCCCTTAGGCATCAGCTTGCCCCGCACCCACAGCAACAGGACCACCAAAAGGAGCATGACCCCGAGGAAAACTGCAATGCTTAATATGAGGGTGGAGGTGAAGTTCATACCATTAAAATTTTATTCCCATAAACGCCATAAAAGCTATACCCATTAAACCCGTGATAATAAACGAGATACCAACGCCTTCCAAGCCCTTGGGGATCTTGGAATAGCGCAGTTTTTCACGAATGGCGGCGATGGCCACAATAGCCAACAACCAACCGATGCCTGAACCCAGACCGAAAACGGCAGCCTCGCCCACATTGCTGAAGCCCCGCTCCTGCATGAAGAGCGAACAACCCAAGATGGCGCAGTTCACCGCAATTAAGGGTAAGAAAATACCCAATGCGGAATACAACGAGGGCGTAAACGTCTCGATGATCATCTCCAGAATCTGCACAATGGCCGCGATGATGGCGATGAAAAGGATATAGGTCAGGAAGCTTAAATCAACAGCGGCCAAACGAGGACTGATCCACGCCAAGGCTCCAGGCGATAACAAGTATTTGTTAATCAGATAGTTCACAGGAACCGTCACTACCAACACGAAGGTTACCGCCAAACCGAGACCCGCGCTGGTCTTGACCGTCTTGGACACCGCCAAATAGGAGCACATGCCCAAGAAATAGGCGAAAATCATGTTGTCAACAAAGACCGATTTCAGAAAAAGATTGAAGATGTTCATTTCGATTCGGTTTTGCTGTTGTTAATCCAAATAATGATTCCGATGACAATCAAAGCCATAGGAGGTAAAATCATCAATCCATTGTTTTGATAGCCCGCCTCGTAGAACGATTGTGGGATAACCTGATAGCCTAGCAAGGTGCCGGAGCCCAAAAGCTCACGGAAGAATGCCACGATGATGAGGATCAAACTATATCCCAGACCATTGCCCAAGCCATCAAGGAACGACTCGCCAGGACCATGCGAGAGGGCGAAAGCCTCCAAACGGCCCATAATGATGCAGTTGGTGATAATCAAGCCTACATACACCGAAAGTTGCTTGCTGACGTCGTAGGCAAAGGCTTTCAAAAACTGGTCCACCAAGATCACCAAGGTGGAAACCACCACCAACTGTACGATAATACGGATGCGTGAAGGAATCCCCTTGCGTAACAAGGAAATGATGAAGTTGGAGAAAGCCGTAACCACGGTCACCGAAATACCCATTACCAAGGCCGGCTTCAGCTTGGCCGTCACTGCCAAACAAGAACAAATGCCCAGCACCAACACCATCACGGGGTTGGTCTTGCGTAAAGGTTCGATGAGCAGTTTCTTCCAGTTGGCCATGGTTTATTCTCCTTTCTCAGAAAATTTCATCAGGTATCCCGAATACTTTTCTAAAGTACTGTCAATCATTTCTTTAACTCCATTTGAGGTCTTGGTAGCACCCGAGATGGCATCGAATTCAACAGGCAGCAAGCCACCCTGATCCATAATTTGCTTTCCAGCAAACTGATGCTGGAACTTCTCCGTCGTAATCTCGCCACCCAATCCGGGGGTTTCCGACTTGTGGTCAAAGGTGACTCCCACCACGGTTTTGCCATCAGGGGCAAGGGCAAGATAACCCCAAATCGGGCCCCAAAGGCCGTTGCCTTTCATGGGAATCACACTGATGGTTTCATTGACCAAATAAACAGGTAACTCCCCATCTACAAAGGTGATCACGCCATCGCCAGCGACTCCAGCCGCCGACAAGATCATCATACGCTTCTCATTCTCCTTGTTGCGCTGCTGGAAAGGTTGGAGCCACAACGCTGCCACAGTCAACAACACCGCCACTACAACCACAAGGATTGTAGCATAAAGAAATATATAACCGTTGCTATTGATATCTCTTTTCATCGGGTGGTGACTTTTGATTGAACCATAGCACGTTTCTGACGGCGTTTGATATTTCGGGCAATGACACAATGATCAATCAACGGTGCAAAGCAGTTCATCAGCAAGATGCTGAGCATCATCCCTTCGGGGTAGGCAGGATTGAGCACGCGAAGCATCACGGCAAAGGCACCGATCAGCAAACCATAAATCCATTTTCCAATATTGGTTTGCGCCGCAGTGACCGGGTCGGTCGCCATAAAGACTGCCCCGAACATAAAACCACCCATCAGGTAGTGGTAATAGAAAGGCAATTGCATATAGTCGTTGGCACCGATGGCATTGAACAACAAGCCAATCAAACCACCACCAAGAACCACGGAAAGCATGATACGCCAACTGGCGATACCTGTGACCAATAGCAGGGCTGCGCCCAACAGAATGGCAATCACCGAAGTCTCACCAGTAGCGCCTGGAATGATGCCGATGAACATATCCAAGGCGGAAGCCGAAGGTTGCATTCCAGCGGCCAATTCCGCCAACGGGGTAGCACCTGCAATGGCATCGGTGCCCCATAGATCATTGGCAATCCATACGTTATCACCCGACATACGGGTGGGATAACTGAAGAAGAGAAAGGCTCGTGCCACCAAGGCGGGATTGAGGAAGTTCATCCCCGTGCCACCAAACACTTCCTTACCAATAATGACAGCGAAAGCAGTGGCCAAGGCAAGTTGCCATAACGGTGTGGTGACCGGCACAATCATCGGAATGAGGAATCCCGTGACCAAAAAACCTTCATTCACCTGATGATGGCGTATCTGGGCAAAAGCAAATTCGATGCCCAAGCCCACGATATAGGACACCGCCAGCAAGGGCAGCATGCGCAAAAAGCCAAACCAAAGGCAGTACCAGAAACAAGCGGCAGTACCCAATTCGTATGGCCATGCAGCCGAATGCAACGCGGTTTGATACCCAATATTCCACATCCCAAACAACATGGCAGGAATCAAGGCGATGACCACGGTGATCATGGCTCGTTTCAAATCAACGGCATCTCGGATATGAGCCCCTTTCGAAGTCACCCGATTGGGTGTAAACGCGAAAGTCTGGAACGCCTCGTACGTGCTCCCTAACCAAGCCCATTTGCCCTTCGGTTGGTGTGTCTCAAACCATTTGGCAAGCCTATTCAACTTAAACTCGCTCCGCTCCATTAGGGGCTGCGCCGCTCCGTTTTTCTTTCTCCGTTTTCCGTTCATTCCTGCCCCTCCTTCCTAATCTTTTCCAAGGCCTCACGGATGAGGTCCTGAATATTGGTTTTCGAAGTGTCAATAAACTCACAGAGGGCAAAATCTTCAGGCTCAACCTCATAGATACCAAGGTTCTCCATCAACTCAACGTCACTCACCACACAAGCCTTGATCAGTTGGGTGGGATAGATATCGAACGGGAACACCCTTTCGAAATTGCCCGTGAAGACCAAAGGACGTTCATCGCCATGGGTGTTGGTGTCGAATTTCCAAAAACTGGAAAACCGAGGGATCCGAATCCCGAAAGGTTTGAGGGTGCTTTGGGGAAGGAAACCACTCAAAAATGTCCTTGAAAAACTGTATTTCTTGAATCCTGGCATCAGCCAGCCCATAAAATCATAATAGTCCCCCTCAGGGAGAATGCTCACCAAATCATCGTAAGCACCCAAAAAACCGTCGACAGCCACCTGGGTACCCGATAAAACATCCCCAGAAATAATGCGGTTCTGTTTCGTGGTATCGTTGGCATCCATTTCGGGAAAATCGATGTTGGGCAATTGAGGCGTCACCATATCCTTAAGGCAAGCCCCTTGCCTTACCCGATAATAATGCGGGTTCTTGATCTTTGGCCCCGCCACGGCGACAATCTTTTCAGAATTATAAACGCCTGTGCTGACCAACTCACCCAACACTGCCACATCCTGAAGATTCATCGTCCACACCACTTCACCCTTGTTAATCGGATCGATATGAGCAATTTGCGTTCCGATATTCCCTGCCGGATGAGGACCCTTTACAGAGTGAATGGAGAGTGGATCGCGAAGTGCAGAAAGCTGTTTTGACAATCCTTGACCCACCTTAACACAAACATGGACTTCGCCATCCGTCAACTGGGTCAATGCCTCCAATCCTTTTTTCAGGAATTCTTCCCGGCCCTGCATCACAAAATCATAGTCAGGCGCCAAAGGAGCACTGCTGAAAGCGCTAACAAAGATCGCCTTGGGCTTGTCATCTGGATGGGCCAATGTACCGAAAGGCCGCTGACGCAGCATCGTCCACAAGCCACAACGCAGCATCGCCGCTTTGATTTCTTCAGCTGTACGAGGCACCTCCAAAACCAATGGAGCCTTGTCGTCCGCCTCCACCACCACTTCCAGAAGTTTTCGTTTCTCCCCGCGGACAAGGGCCTTCACCCGACCCTTGACAGGCGAAGTGAAACGGATGCGCTCATCATTCTTGTCACAAAACAAGGCATCACCCATGTCGACCAAATCTCCTTCCTCAACCAGCAACTTCGGAACAAGCCCAACAAAATCAGTGGGTTTAACCGCATACAAGGCTACATTCCCGGCATCGGTGAGACGCTTTTCAGCCGCCCCGCCGACCGGAATATCCAAGCCCTTCCGTATGGTGATGGTGTCGGTCATAATTCTGGAGCAAAGATACAAAAATGTTGCTTTCGAATCGCTATACCGCAAGCAAAACCAATAATTGTGCAGTAAAAATACGCAAAAACATGGTTAAGGGATATACAGTTGCATATCCCATATTGGGAAGTTTGCAACCCTCGGGTGCCATGGTATTGGCAAAAGCCAAAGTCGGCGGATCGGTGTGGGAGCCCCCGATAAATCCCATAAGGGTATAGTAATTCAACTTCAAGACCAGACGACCAAAAAGCGTGACCAACACAGGCGGTACCATGGTAATGATGATTCCATAAACCACCCACATATAGTGTTCTTGCACGGTAGCCACAAACTGCCCTCCTGCACTCAAACCCACGCCGGCGAGGAAGAGTGCGATACCCACTTCACGAAGCATCCAAACGCCGTGGCTATCCGTATATTCCGTAGTAAACCAACCTTTCTTCACGCCCAGCCAGCTCCCAAAAATGGCCACCACCAAAGGACCACCCGCCAACCCTAGTTTGATGGGCGCCTTCATCCCAACGGGAATCGGAATGGATCCCACAATGATGCCCAAGGCGATGATGACAAAGATAGGGATGAGATTCACCTTATGTCGTTGCGAAACAGGTGTAGCTTGCTTTTCGGTAACAGGCTCAAGGGCTGTCTCAACGAAGGGTTCTTTTTTCAAGTCAATGCGGCAAAATGCCTTCAGCAGAAGGCAACTTACAATCATGCCTACCACCGCCAAAGGATAAGCGACCGCATAACCAGCCGCCAGCCGCGCTGTGCCACCTTCAACCCCCATATCCACGACGGCTTGTTGCGCTGCCGACAAACCCGGTGTATTGGTGATGGCACCTGTGTAGACACCCGCCATGTCGGCGAGGTCTTGATGGGCAACATTGGAAATGATGATGGTGATCAACACACCTAATGCCACATTTACCAAAGCCATCAGGTTCATGGCCAGACCGCCTTTTTTAAAGGAACGGAAAAAACCAGGCCCCACCTGCAATCCGACCGCCACCACAAAGAGAATCAGTCCGAACTCCTTGATAATGTGCAGCATCTCTGCGTTGAGGGCAACTCCACAAGCACTTAAGGCAATCCCCACAAAGAGCACCCAGGTAATGCCTAACGAAATCTTGGCAATCTTGATTTTCCCCAATAGCAGGCCTACAAAAATGGATAGGGCCAAATATAAAATGGTGGGGCCCACCCCCGAACCTGTGAAAAGATTCATCATTGTTTCCGCTTTTTAAATTTTTTGCAAAAATACTGAATCTATCCCTAAAAACGCCTCTCTTCCCAAATAAAATCTGTATCTTTGCAGCCACAAAAACAGTAACCGTCATGAAAAGATTGTTCATACTTCTTCTACTCACCCTTTCGATGACAGCTCAAGCTCAAGTCGCCAAGATGCTAGGTCGGTGGAACACTTTCGACGACAAGACCGGCGACATGGCCTCCTGCGTACAAATCTCCGAAAAAAACGGCGTTTATTCCTGTGTCATCGTTAACATTTATGAAAAAGACGGCAAAGGTGGTTACCGAATCATGAACCCTCCTTATCCCAAACCCTTTGAAAACATTGTCGGCACACAACTCTTCATCGACATGAAAGAGCGCAAAGGTCACCTCAAAGGCAAGGTTTACGATCCGGAAAGCGGCAACACCTATCACGGCAAGGTGACTTACGAAGCCAAAACCGACGAACTGATCCTCAGAGGCTCACTTGACAAAGCTGGACTTTTGGGACGTTCACAAACCTGGAAACGCAAAAAATAAAACCATTTGTCATGAAAAAAATCCTTCCCATTCTCATCTGCTTCCTCGTCGCCATGACTTCCTGCCACAAAAGTGGTGTCAATCTATTTTCCGGTGATTATTCTTTCAAGACCTCAGGAGAAATCTCCATCAAAGCACAAGCCGTCATCGACAGTATCAATTTCGATATCCCTGCTGAGTTCAATGCCGACTTATCCAACGAAATCGGACAACTCAACATCAGCGTTTCCGACAAAGAAAACAATGAGGTTGTCGTTGTCATCAACTACCTGAACGGAGACGTGGTGGTCACCACAGGAACTTGTGACGGGAACCACATCGAACTTGATGCGTTCCGGCGAAACACCCTGCCTGCTTCCATCAACACGTCGCTTACCATCAGTAGCACCTATATCACGGTCGGTGGATCGGGGCAGATGTATGATGACAACATGATTGTATTCGACATGAAGTACAAGGGTACGGTCAAAATCGGCTCCGTGACCTATCATCTCACGGACAAAAACATCAAAATGGTCGCCTATAGGAACTGAGAGCCATGAAAAAAAGTGTTTTTCTTTTGCTATTCTCCTTTTTGCTTGCCGGATGCTCCGACACCCATACCCAGCAACTTAAAGAACGCTTCATCGGCGGCAATACCGAAGAAAGGGTAATCCCTGTCGGCATCTTGAGCATCGACTCCACCGAAGGTGTGGTCCAGAACACGTATCCAGGTTATCTTGAGGAAGGCCAGTCTGTCGATCTTGCATTCAAATATGGGGGATTGCTCGAAAACATTTACGTAAAAGAAGGTAGCCACGTGACCAAAGGCCAACGCCTGGCAAAGGCTTCCTCCCCCACCTTGGAGAACTCATTACGTTCAGCCCAAGCCACTTTGGAGCAGGCCCAAGACGCCTACAACCGCTTGAAAAAAGTACATGAGAACGGCAGCCTGCCCGACATCAAATGGAAAGAGATGGAGGCCAACCTCGAGAAAGCACAGGCCGCCTACGACCTCGCATTTGCCATGTTGGCCGAAAACGACTTGACGGCTCCTTTCAGTGGGACCGTCAGCGCCGTAAACGTAGCTATCGGCGAGAACGTCCCTCCCCTGAGACCCGTCGTCAGCCTCATCAACACCGATAAGATGGCCGTGAAAATCACCGTTCCCGAAAACGAGATCGCTGCCATCCACGTCGGCGACCCTGCAGAAATCGTCATCCCCGCCTTGAACGACCGCCACTATAGTGGACAAGTCACCGAAAAAAGCATGACAGCATCGTTGCTCACACACAGCTATCCGGTTAAGGTGCTGGTTGACAAACCCGACAAGGACCTGGCCCCCGGCATGATATCCAAAGTCATGTTGAAAGGCGACGTCAACAACGCCATCATCATCCCTGCCAACGCCATCCTCATCAATAAGGAAGGCAAGTTCGTGTGGGTGGTGGAAAACCAAAGAGCCACCCGACGCATGATTCAGATTTCAGGCTATTCCGGCACCGGAGTCGTCGTGAGCGAAGGCCTTCAAGGCGGGGACCAAGTCATCGTAGAGGGATATCAAAAAGTCAGTGAAGGGATGAAAGTAAGTGAGGAGTGAGGAGTGAAGAGTGAGGAGTGAAGATGGAAGTGAACAACGAAAATAAGAGAAAGAAACGACTACCAAAGGGGATCATTGCGGGTAGTATCAACCACCGGAAGATTGTGTGGATCGTGTTGACCGTGGTGGTGGCTTTCGGCGTCTATGCACTTGTGAACATGAAGAAGGACGAGTTTCCGGCCTTCTCCTATCCCCAAGGCATCGTGGCTGGGGTATACCCTGGCGCCAATTCCGAGGAAGTAGAGGCACAACTCACCAAACCCCTCGAGGAATTGCTGTTCACCCTTCCCGAGGTGGATCGCAAAAACACCTATTCCATCACCCAAGAAGGCATTTGCTACATCTATGTGATGCTCGACCAAAGCGCCTCCAACGACATCTCCAAGGCATGGACCAAAATCAGGCAACGCATCAACGAAAACAAGGCCACGACCTTCCCCGCAGGGGTGTTGGCCATCGCCGTCATCGACGACTTCGGAAACACCTCTTCGCTCCTCATCGCCATGGAATCAGCCGACAAGACCTACCGAGAGATGCGGGAATACACCGACAACCTCACCCATCGTCTGCGTGAGATCCCCCAGACCGGCAACGTGCGTGTGATGGGCGAGCAGAACGAAGAGATTGCAGTCATCGTCGACAAAGAAAAACTGTCGTTCTACGGCATCAGTCCCAACAGCTTGATGCTTCAATACGCCTCACAAGGATTGCTCACTACAGCGGGATCGATGGAGACCGACGACTTCGACATGCCC
>JAEEGL013255726.1_pt1 | contig 12644 bp, 12 predicted proteins | sample 9134231 | NCBI WGS metagenome assembly JAEEGL01 (sample SAMN16246548, study PRJNA631951) | gut metagenome | biome: gut microbiome; feature: rumen; material: fiber-attached | host: Bos | place: Iran: Karaj | collected 2018-10
AAGGCCATCATTTTTGATGAACTTAAATGCAAGATAGAAACTTAAATAGAAAAACGGGAGAACAATTACATACCAGGTGTATGGATTGCAGAGCTGAATACTTGTAAGGTAAAGAGCTGATTGTTGCAGATCCATTTTCTCGCCGACAATGAGTCTGGCAATATAAAAGATAACGGTTGTTACATAAAGCATAAATACTAATGGAAGAATTCTCTTTTTGATGAATCCTCTTAAGTAGTTATCCTTGGTATGAAAGCTCTTGTAGACGCCATATCCGTTAAAGAAAATGAACATAGCAACGCATAAGAATCCAATCGGTACAAAGAATCCAAGTCCCTGCTGAATTCTGGTCTTTGGCTGAAGCCATGAAGCACAGGTCTTCTGACCAACGTGATGAAACATAATTATAATTGATAAAAATCCAAGAAAAGCTTTACTTTGGTCAAAGGACAGGGAATCGTTCCACTTACCCTTTCCGGCATACTTAGCTCCCCATAACAGTAAAACCGGCAGTATGATATACACACTGTAAATTAACTTGTCTGCTAACATTAGAAAAAATACCTCCAGCAAAAATATATTAGGCAAAAGCCTGTAACCACCATAAATTATGATAGCGCTTTCATTCATATTTTGCTCTGCACATTTTTCTATTCTTTTATCAAAAATTGCTAAAAAATAACCCCGGAAGATTTACTTCCGGGGCAAAATCACTATAAAATTATTCGACGCTTTGAGACCCTGCTGTTTTGTCAGACATTATACTCTTCATCAATGAATCCATTGTGGTGTCTGCGAAGGATTTCCCATTAATATCAGCAAAGAAGCTCATCTTACCATTCTTGTCCAGTTTGATTCCATAGTTTGATACTTCGTCATCTTCACCGGTGTTTTCGCCAATCTTATCGCTCATGTCTTTGATTGCTGTCATAGCTTCATCAATCTGACCCATGAGTTTTTCCTTGGCCTCTTTATCTTTCGGATCGTCAGAAGCAAGAAGCTTCATCTCATCCTCAGATAAAATAATACTGTACTTCTGCTCTCCACCTATCTGGGAGAGATCGTCGTTAGGACCTGCCACAAATACATCGGCATTATCGTATTTGCTCTGCAAAAGATCCACAACTTTGCCATACATCTCAGCTTCAGGCGAAAGACTTACCTTAGCGCTCTCTCCGAACTTGTCCAAAGCTGCAGTCTTTTTGCCTGACGAATCTGATTTGGATGGGCCACGTGGTTTACTGCTTACTGTTCCGGTTCTGGGCTCGTTATTAGCGCCTCGAAACAGCTGATTAATGTTTCCATTAATATTACTAGCCATTGTCTTTCCTCCTTGAAAAATCACCGCAGAATCCATTCTGCGCGCATCAGCAATAATGCATACTTCTGCATGTTTCTTGAGTTCAGCGTAGCAAAAAACATCAACATTAACAATTAAAAAACTATTAAATTCACTGCAAAAAGAAATAAACTTCCAGATAAAATAGGCCCTCTGGAAGTTTATTTCATAAATATTTATTAGCAAATTACTGTAATGCTATAAGGTTTTGAAATATATGTTTTATCTGTAAGCAACATATCTGAATTAGATTCTGATTTCTTAAGGGAAATTTTGGTCGGTTCGCTTATGCTGTTGCAATCCCTAGGATCACCTTCCATTGTCCAGATTTCAGAAGGTGCATTTTTAAGGAGCTTAGATAAATCAACAGTAGTCTCTTTTGCTCCGGCGTTTATAACCTTTATAAATGTTCTAGCTTCTGATTTTGAGGCTGCTACATAGACTCTATCATTCTCAAGTGCCGCAACTTCTTCAGGTATCTCAAGTTCTGTATCACCGGTGAAACAGGAGTACAGTTTCTGGACATAGTAACTTGGTGTGCCATAAGCTTTCTTGCCATCAAACCAGATAAGGTCAGGCTGCCACTGTACATATCCAAGTCTTGCAAATAATGGCGCGTAGGAAGCCATAAGGACAACGTCGCAGTTCTTCTCAAGGCCGGTCATAAAGGATGCCTCAGCGAGGGCTGCACCGAAACTGTTGCGTCTCTCAGGAACCTCTTCAGGATTTATGTGGCATGCATATTCTCCTGCAAAAACCTTCTTGTGCTTGTCGTAACCATCATACATGTGGACATTTTTGAACATCCACTCATCGGATACGTAGTAGTGCTCATCCACAGCGTAGCTATAGTCAGGGGTTTCTTTCATCTTGGGATCAAAGTGATTCCAGGCATCTGTGTAGTGCTGTGAAGTTACATCCGGACCGGCGCTTCCGCAGCATTTAATATCCGGATATCTGTCGTGGATTGCCTTTTCAAATCTTTCATATCTGTTAAAGAAGTCGACCTTATCAGTCTCCCACTGTTCATTGCCTATACCGATAAGCTTGAGGTTAAATGGCTCTTTATGACCCATTTCAGCCCTCTTTTTGCCCCAGGCGGAATTGATATCACCATTAGCAAATTCGATGAGATCAAGGGCATCCTGAACGTATTCTTCAAACTCAGGAGAATCTGAAGAAACCAGCTCTTCTGACTGATACTGGCAAGCAAGACCAACATTCATGACAGGAAGAGGTTCACATCCAAGATATTCACAAAGCAAAAAGTACTCATAGAAGCCTATACCCAGGGTCTGATTGTAATATGGGAATCTGCCTACATCCTTTTTGCCATCGTCATTTCCGTGAACTGCCCATCTGTTCCAGTTGGATTTTCTCTCCTCAGAAGGACCAATGGTAAGCTTCCACTGATATCTGTTGGTAAGTTCATTGCCTTCAACGACACATCCGCCTGGGAATCTCATGAATCCGGGCTTTAACTCTTTTAAAAGATCTGTGAGATCCTTTCTGAAAAGACCAAGGACTGCATCATCCGGATACATTCTGAACTGATCAAAGCAAAGAAGTCCGTCATTTGCGATTGTAACTGTGAAAATACCGCCCTCGATATCGCTATTCGCAGTGATTTTGGTCTCATATTTCTTCCAGTCGCTGCTCGTTACTACGACTTTCTCTGAGGAAGTAATAAGCTCTTTGCCATCTTTTGGAAAAATGCTGATGACAACACTATTCTCTTTATCAGACTTTGCATAAAAGCTTATGTTCGCAGAGTGTCCTTTTTCAAGATAGATTCCGTCATAGGCCTTATTTGTAAAAGAGCCGTTTGCACAACTTTTTGCACAAAGATAATGAGGATTTACTTTGTTTAAAGGGGCCTCATCTGAAACTGTAAGTTCTACAGTGTTTTCTACAGAGTTCCAACCATAAAGGTAAGCACCTTCCTGGTGATAATGGGACTTGTAGCCCCTTCCTTCTACAAACTCAAAAGAACGGTTTTCAAGCATTTCTGCATGAAGACCGCCATCCAAACCATAGTTGATGTCCTCAAAAAAGAGGCCGAACATTCCTTTGTTTATTGATTTTTCCATTGATTGCTCCAGTATATAATATAGATTTTGTTGATTAAATTGCAATATGCAAAGTGATTACATGATTGAGAAGAAAGAACCTGCGATAGACCCGATAACCATTGCCATAATAAGAATAAGAGCAAGGACTGCAAATAATTTACTGTATTTTCTAAATTTCATAGTGTTAAACTTCCTTTATTTCTTGATATATTCCTAATTACCTATATTTTAATTCTGAATACTAAAATATCTTAGCTAGTGTACACTTCGTAAATCTCCACGTGATCGTAGATGCATCTCCAGGAGCTCCAGGCATCTGCTGTCACACAGATATAGTGTGTTCCGTCATTGGAAATCTGATAACTGGCACCACAGCATCCGGACTGGACAACAAAACCTGTCTTTGCGCCAATTACCTCTCCGTGAGTATCCTTATCTTCTATCCTTCGCATGAACCAGTTTGATACAATGATTCCCTCAGGATGTTCTTCTGTACAGGATGTGGTATATGTTCTTGCATTAAGAATCTCATGACAAAGGGAATTCTCTTCTGCGGCCTTCAGAATCATTGCCATATCAAGCAGCGTACAATAATGATCTTCGTTGTAGATACCAATGCAATTGGTGAAATGTGCTGTATCGGAAAGCCCCAGCTCTTTTAACTTGTCATTCATCATATCCACAAAGGCTTCCTGAGAACCTGCTATATACTCAGCAAGACACATGGCTGCATCACCGCCGGATGGAAGAATTGTGCCGTAAAGCATGTCCTTAACGGAAATTGTTTCTCCCACAGAAAAACCAACTGCGCTGCAATCGTTCTTGTAAACAAAATCTCCGATAGCCTGAGTCATCTCAAAGGTATCGTCCAGACTAGTTATATTCTCCGCAGCAACAAGAAGCGTCAGGATTTTGGTCATGGAAGCCGGATTGATCTTCTCTGTGCCATCCTTATTAGCTACAACATCACCTGTATCAAGGTTGAGCAAAATGGCATAGTTGCTAAGCACATTTTCACTGGATATATAAGATACATCGTCATTTATGTTCGCTGTATATCCGGCAAAAAATGATGCTGCGTCAGCGGAAGCTTCCATAAACGGATTCTTCTCTTCCCCTTCCTCGGGTTCTACTTCATCCACTTTTGTTTCAACAATAGTAACTACAGAGGGTTCAGCAATGCTCTCCGCTGCCTCTTCTGCCGCTTTTTTCTTGTTCTTATGAAGTTTAATTGAGATGGAAACAATAGAAGCGATGATAAGAACAAAGCATATTCCTATCATGCTAAGGTGAAAAATGATTTCTTTTTTTCTTCGATTTTTATATTCAGAAATGGTCAGTCTCTGACCATCGCGATTCCTGTAATTGACTTTATTATTCAAAACAAATACCACCCAACAAAATAATGGAACTTTTAAAGTTTACCATTATCGCAAAGTGATATTCAAGGTGTAATTCTTACAATTTTTGTAATGTTTTTTTGGCATCACTAAAAGCCCTTGTGCTATAATCATTTTATGCAAAACAACTATGGAAAAGATGATAAATACTATACTGAACAGGATAAGTTAAACGTTCTCAGAATGCGTGAAGTGCTTGATACTCTGCCTAGGTTCTGCAAACAATACTTCAGAGGAATCGAGCCAACGACCTCACCCAGAACAAGGCTTGGTTATGCATATGACCTGAGGACTTTTTTTGAGTACCTGCATAACGTCAATCCAATTGTGAAAAAGCTGGAAATCAAAGATCTGACAATTGATATACTTGATAAGATTGAAAGGGAGGACATTGAAGAATATCTTGAGTATCTTTCTTTGTATTCTAAAGAGGAAAAAGAGATCACAAATGCCGAACAGGGCAAAAAGCGTAAAATGTCCGCACTCAGATCTATGTATACTTACTTTTACAAGTCAGAGCTGATAAAGAACAACACTCCTGAACTTGTGAACATGCCTAAGCTTCATGAAAATGAGATTATAAGGCTTGAACCAAATGAAGTTGCAATGCTTTTGGATCAGGTGGAGGCTGGGGAAAAACTGACCAAAACCCAGCTCAAATATCATGAAAAGACGAAACTTCGGGATGTTGCTCTTTTAACGCTATTACTGGGTACCGGAATAAGAGTGTCCGAGTGCGTTGGTATTGATATTGATGATCTTGATTTTGACACTAATGGAGTACGTATTCACAGAAAAGGTGGATATAATACTGTAGTTTACTTCCCGGAGGAAGTTAAAAATGCTCTTCTGGATTATCTGGATCAGCGTAAAATGATAATCCCTGTTGAGGGCAATGAGAATGCTTTCTTTTTATCTTTACAGAATAAGCGCATTACTGTGAGAGCAGTAGAAAACCTGGTAAAAAAGTATGCGAGAAACGTTACTACTCTGAAAAAAATAACACCTCATAAGCTTCGTAGTACCTTTGGTACAAACCTTTATAAAGAATCAGGCGATATTTATTTGGTGGCAGATGTTCTTGGGCATAAAGATGTCAATACTACGCGTAAACACTACGCTGCCCAGGACGATGAAAACAGACGACGGGCAGCAAGAATGGTTACTCTTAGAGAAAAACCTAACGCAAAATAAAATGAAAAAATAAAACCTCCTTACGGATTGTATTTAACCGTAAGGAGGTTTTTTATACCGGTTTATAAGTCTTCTTAAATGTGGCCTTATCTATAATAAAAATATCGTTGTTGTCATCCTGGCTTACCGCAAGATAATCACCTTTCTGCCCCAGCATATATCTCTCCGAATCCCAATATGGGAATAACTTTGTGGTCTTCTGAAGTTTCTTGGCATAAATCTTAATGTCACTGGTTGACTCACAGGACTTGGCCAGCGGTAAAAGAGGTATTGATTTACCTGTGTCAGCATTCTTGACTGTTGGATTATAATCGATGTTCAGCTTAAACTTCTTTCGGGAGCGTTTGTAACTAAATTCAAACTTCTCTCTGGATATAGCATTAACATTACCCTTTGTATCAATGATAAGAATAGTATTCTTCCGGATTTCGATGTTATTATCTCCGTCCAGAGTTCTTATTATTGCCATATTTCCTACAGGAATATTGGGATATGCCTCAACAAATCCAAGAGTAATTGGATTGCGCTCATACTTGCTCATCTTGGAGATATCAATACTCTCCTCTCTTGCCTTGATAATCTCACAGTTTTCAAAATAATCAGCCATTCGTTCTCTTATAATATTGGAAATGGAATGATTGGCTGAGTCATCATCAATCTCAATATAGTCATCATATTGCTTCTTGATCAGCTCATTATTCAGTATTCCACCGGCCTTCTCAGTATGACCACCACCGGATCCTATTTTCTGAGAAAGGAAAGCTGCAAGTTCATCAGCTCTGGTTTCATTAGAACAACTTCTGATTGAGAACTTTACACCAAAAGAAAGTACGCTATATACAAGACATACATCAATTGTATCTACAGCAACAATAAAGTCTCCAATCAGACCAAGAATATTAGGGTCACAGGGGTCTGTATGAAGAATTGCATACCTGTCATCAGCATGATATTCGACGCCAAGCATGGCAACGCCTGCAATCTTGGCTTCTTTTAGAGTGAGGTTCATATTCTTAAGCTTAAGAATAAGATCCTTGTCATATTGAAGAGTTTCAAGCATATCTCTATCTAATGGATGGTACATTTCCGAAAATGCATTAGTATCGGAATATAATCCATAAAATAGTGCTGTTGCTATCTTTTTATCTACAAAATCTTCGTATGATTCAAGACGAAGTAGATTCCATATAACAGAACAACAACTTCCTAAATTACTGCGAACCTCATTAAGCTTAGGCAGGTTACCATAAACCTGATGATGATCGATAACAGCGATTTCTTTGGCGCAGAATTTTCGAACATTGCCCTCTCCATACTGACAATCAGTCATTAAAAGAAGATCGGGTTTTACTTTGAGAGAAGATGTAAACTCAATGGGAATTTTAAGTGCATCGATAAGGTAGACAAGATTACTCTTACTAATTCTGAAATTGCCGGAATAAATAAACCTGACCTTTTTGTTATGGGCGAGGAAGTACCTGTAAAGCACATAACCGGAGCAGATTGCATCTGCATCAGGGTTGTCGTGGCATTGAATTACTATGTTTTTGTAATCAAGTAATGATGATAATTTCATATAAAAATCTTCTCCCTATTGACTATTATATAGCAATAGGGAGAAAGATATAGGTGTAAAATCAAAAATACATGAAAAATTCAAAATATCGAAATTTTGAAAGAGTAATTATTTGAATTCTGTAGAATAATAAGGCATTATCAGGCACTCTCCTGCCTTAACTTTGTCTGAATCAGATATTCTGTTAAGGGAGCATACTTCGTGGATATATTTGTTGATATCTGTGTAGTGATTTTCGGAATAATATTGAGTAGCTAGTTTTGTAATAGTATCTCCTTCATGTACCATAACGGTTGTATAGTATTTGAATTCCGGTGTGTAGTCATCAGACTGGGCATCGGTTAACAATGTGGTTCCGAAAAAGACTCCAAGAATAATAATGATAGTAATGAAAAATACAAGGAGAGCAAATTGTCTTCTAACTATACGCTGTCTCCTGATCTTGTTCCTGCGAATACGATCTTCACTGTTAATATTTGAATATGTTGTCCTGTTTGAATAGTTGTGGTTTGTCGGTGCGCAAATGGTATTATTCATCATATTTCCCTCATACAAGAATAAATGTTCGAAAACAAATGTTCTACGAACATATTATCGAACGAACAATTGTTTGTCAATACTTTTCGAACAAATATTCCGAACAAAATTTCCGAACAAACATTTGCATAATGAATTGCCCTGTGCTAAAATTTAACTGATAAAGCTGTATTTTGCTCATCTTGATGCAATAATGAAGCAAGGAGGAATTTGATGGAAAAAGGTAATATTTCTAAGAAACAACAGGAAATTCTGGACTATATCAAGGAGCAGACTCTGCAGAGAGGTTTTCCACCTGCTGTTAGAGATATTTGTAAGGCTGTAAATCTTAAGTCTACATCTTCTGTTCATTCACATCTTGAAACTCTTGAAAAGAACGGTTATATCAGACGTGATCCAACCAAGCCTCGTGCAATTGAGGTATGCGATGACGGTTTCAATATGGTCAGAACCGAAATTGTAAGCATACCTGTTATAGGTCAAGTGGCTGCCGGTGTACCAATTCTTGCTGAAGAGAATATAGATTCCTACATTCCTATTCCTGCCAGTATGTGCCCTAAGGGTGCCGACGCCTTTATTCTTAATGTAAAGGGAGATTCAATGATAAATGCCGGAATATTTAATGGAGATAAGATTTTTGTTGAGCAGTGTAGTACTGCCAAGAACGGAGATCAGGTAGTTGCTCTTATTGACGATTCCGCTACTGTTAAGACATTCTACAAGGAAAAAGGTCATATTAGACTTCAGCCCGAGAATGATTCTATGGATCCAATCATTGTTGATGATTGCCAGATTCTTGGTAAAGTATTTGGAATCTTGAGATTCTATAAATAATATCTTTTGTTATTGTATAATGTAGTTAAATTGTAAATTAATTATTTATAATACATGGCATAAAAAGAGGGATTGCAATTAGCAATCCCTCATCTGGTTTTTGGTTATTATTTGGATCATTCAGTCTGTCAAAGCTTCTTTTTCGATAGCTTTTCCATCTCTCCAGATTCTCTCAAGATCATAGAAAAGACGATTTTCACTGTCAAATACATGAACGATAATATCACCAAAATCAAGCAGTATCCAGTTTCCGGCATCATAGCCTTCCACGTTTTTGGTCATATATCCTTCTCTTCCAAGTTTCTCCTGAACACTGTCTGCCATGGCTTGAACCTGGTTAATATTTGTACCACCTGCTATTATGAAATAGTCAGCCAAAGTAGATATTTCACTAATATCAATTACTCTGACATCCTCTCCTTTTCTATCCTCAAGAGCTTCAACTGCCATAGCTGCCATTTTTTTTGAAACACTAATATCTGCCATTTTCACCTCTTAGATAATTATTTCTTAAAATAGTCTTTATAATACTCGTAAGCAGTCATTGTTGCATCATCACATTCTTTACCAATAGTTTTTAAATAAACCACTGAATTATAAAGAATATGAGCTAGACATCTGTCAATATTAGTAAATGCTTCTTTTCTAATGATGTCCATATCCTCCAGCTGTTTACGATTTGGTTCAATAAAATCCGCAATATATACTATCTTCTCAAGAAGAGACATATTGTCTTTGCCGGTAGTATGCCATCTAATAGCACTAAGAATTTCAGGATCGCTTATGTCATACTTTGTTTTAGCAATATAAACACCAACTTTTGCATGCAATAAAGAATGATTACGTCTCTCGACATCTGTGATGTCTATCTTATTCTTTTCACAGATTTTCACCTGTTCTTCATGGCTCATGCACTTGGCACAGTCATGAAGCATACCTGCTATAAGCGCTTTCTGAATATCCGCGCCATGTACAATGGCCATAGATGCAGATGTATAGGCTACTCCAAGAGTATGGTCAAATCTATCAGGCTTAAGCTGTTTCTCAAGTTCTTTACGCAGTTTCTGTGTGATCTCGATAGTCTTCATTTATATAGCCCCTTGATACATATGTACTCAATACACTCATCGGGTAGCATATATCTGACAGAACGTCCAATCTTGATTCTGTTTCGGATATCTGTTGAAGATATATCAATTCTGTTGAAAGTAAGAAGTCTTATATCTGCTCCATACAGCTTAGCGAGCTCTCTTCTCTTCTTATCCAGAGATGCAATATCATCTTCTTCTCGTATTGCTGCTAAAATAATACAAGATTTGAGAAGTTCCGGAGCTCTTTCCCAAGTATCTATACCTATGATTGAATCAGCGCCAAGTATAAGATAAAGCTCATCTCCGGGATACATTAGGCGGAGATCGTTTAAAGTATCAGCTGTATAGCATCCACTTGGCTTATCGATTTCGAGTCTTGAACAGGTAAAATATGGATTACCGTTAATTGCCATCTTGCACATCTGGTATCGATCTTCGGTTCCGGATATTTCTGTTCTGTTTTTTAAATGTGTTAAGTTATTAGGGATAAAAATAACTCTGTCCAATCCGAATTGCTCTCTGGCTGATTCTCCAAGAAGTAAATGTGCATTATGGATTGGATCAAAAGTTCCGCCAAGTATACCAATTTTTCTGCTAGTCATAATCAAAGCCTCCTTTTGGTAAATCGCGTAACATCCTTAAACCAAATTATTACTGCTTTTTGCTTGCCTTTGGAAGAATGATCTTAGGATCATCCTTAAAAGGCTTATACAAAACAAATTTTCTGCCTATTACCTGTACCAGATCGGAACGGGTTCTTTCAGAAACAGTAACTGCAACTTCTTTGACATCTTCAAGACAATTTTTAAGAACTGTAATCTTAACAAGTTCATGTGTATTGAAGGTTTCAGAGATAGCATTTGTTATTTCAGGGCTAACGCCTTCTTTTCCAATCTGAAAAACAGGATCCAATTCAGCTGCCAGACTCTTCAGGTAGGCGCGCTGTTTACTTGTAAGTGTCATATATTATTCCTCTTCACTATAATCGTTATCAAAATCTTCGTCATAATCCTGCTCAGAATCATCTGCAGCAGGCACTGTATCGGCGTTTCTGTAATATTCAAAAGCAAATCCATACATTCTTACAGTATCGCCTTCCTGGATATGGAGCTTTTCAAGTTCATCGAGAATTCCATTATCTGCCATAAACTTCTGGAAGAAAGCAAAGCCCTTTTCGGATTCAAGATTTGTATATCCGAGCATTTTCTCAATCTTAGGTCCTTCTACAACAAACTCTTTGTCTTCTGCATTATACTCAACGGTAAAAGCATCATCTGTTGTCTGGAGCATAGTTTCCGGGAAAAATTCCTGTTCGAATACAATTGGCTTTTCTTTAATCTCAGAAAGAGTCCTACTTACATAGTATAGCAGTTCCTGTACCCCTTTTCCAGTAAGGGTAGATATAGGAAATACCTTCACTCCAAGTGGTTCATACTTCTCTCTTATTTTGGTGATGATTTCGTCATTTTCACCATCGGGAAGCATATCAATCTTGTTTGCAGCAATAACCTGAGGCTTTGCGGTGATGTCTGCGTTATAATTTCTAAGCTCATTATTGATTGCTTCGATATCTTCAAGAGGATCTCTTCCCTCTGTTGAGGCAGCATCCACCACATGGATCATCATTCTTGTTCTCTCGATATGACGAAGGAATTCATGTCCAAGTCCAGCACCTTCTGAAGCTCCCTCAATCAGACCGGGAATATCAGCCACAACAAAGCCCTTCGCATCATTCAAATCCACAACACCAAGCATGGGTGAAAGCGTTGTGAAATGATAATTGGCTATCTTTGGCTTGGCATTTGAAACCTTTGATAAGAATGTGGATTTCCCGACATTTGGGAATCCTACAAGCCCAACATCTGCTATAACCTTAAGTTCCAGGAGGACTTCAAGTTCCATAGCCGGCTGACCTGGCTGAGCATACTTGGGAGCCTGCATTGTGGATGTAGCATAATGCATGTTACCGTTTCCGCCTCGACCACCTTTTAAAATAACAGCCTCTTTGTTATCACGGCTCATATCTGCTATTACTTTACCGCTTTGTGCTTCTTTTATGACAGTTCCTTCCGGAACTTTTATTATGAGATCTGCACCATTTTTACCATGGCATCTTCTCTTATTTCCATCCTGACCATTTTCGGCTTTATACTTGCCGCCGTAATGAAAATCGGCAAGAGTATTAATACCTTCATCTACTTTGAAGATAATATCTCCGCCTTTGCCTCCGTCGCCGCCATCAGGGCCGCCGTTGGCAACAAATTTCTCTCTTCTGAAGGAAATGTGACCATCGCCACCTTTTCCACTTGATATAAAAATTTTAGCTTTATCAACAAATACAGGCATAATGCCTCCTTATTTTGTGACTACTATAAGTTGTAAAAAGGGCTTCAAACTAAATGTTTGAAGCCCGATTAAGCAAAAAATTACTTATTCTCTACAGGATGAACGCTAGCCTGCTTTTTGTCTCTGCCCTTGCGCTCAAATCTAAGAACACCATCAACAAGTGCATATAATGTGTCATCGCTACCGATACCAACATTAACACCAGGATGAATGTGTGTTCCACGCTGTCTGTATAAAATATTACCGGCCTTTACG
>JAEEGL013648937.1_pt1 | contig 12644 bp, 8 predicted proteins | sample 9134231 | NCBI WGS metagenome assembly JAEEGL01 (sample SAMN16246548, study PRJNA631951) | gut metagenome | biome: gut microbiome; feature: rumen; material: fiber-attached | host: Bos | place: Iran: Karaj | collected 2018-10
ATGTAAAGTTCGTAGTCGAACAAGTCGTGGTCGTGACCCTTGTCCGTTGCGCCCCAAACAATCCACTTGCCATCCGGCGAGAGGCGCGGGAAGTATTCATGGCTACGGCGCCCCGGCAAGTCCATCAGCTTCACGTTCTTCGGGATTCCAAAGAAGCCGACCTTTTCCACCTGTTTGCCGTCCTTGGCCGTGAACCACAAAATTTCACTCGGAGCAGCCGTTCCGCCATTACCCGTGGGGTTCACACGGTAAAGCTTGGAGCCGTCAAAGTTCCAGTCAATCTGGCAACCATCACCAGACTTCGTCCAAGATTTCTTGGCCAAGTCCCAAACGCCCGTTTCGCGCATGGAACCGCGGAGCGTAATCGCCAAATGCTTGCCATCCGGGCTCATGTTCGGTTCCTGCAAAATCACGCCAGCCTTGTTGAACGCCTTTTCGCCATCGAGCACAAGCGTTTCTTTTTTGCTAGCGAGGTCCATCGTAAAGACCTTGCCCGCGCGGCTGAACACAATCGACTTGCCATCGGGCCGCCATGTGCCCCACGTCGCATTCTCGACGAGCTTCGTCTCGTTCGAGCCGTCAATCCCGATGGTCCACAAGTCCCACTTTTCAGGATAGTTCGCATCGTTTTCAGGCACCCAGCCGCCCTTGCTGCGGTTAAAAAGCACTTTCGAACCGTCCGGCGAAATACGCGGGAACCAGTCCACGTTATTGCTCTTGGTGAGCGCACGAGCATTCGTCCCGTCCGCATTCATAATCCAAATGTCGTGGAGCGAATTTGCACGACTTGTCGCCCAGACAATCGCCCCTTCGAGCTTGCCCTTCAAAGCGTCAAGAGCCTTCTGTTCTTCGGGAGTCGGATCGACAGATGCACCCATCGGAGCACCCTGAGCTGCAAAAGCGGAAGCGGCCAAAAAGCCAATCGCAGAAATCAATACAAACTTTTTCATCTTCATGCTTTAAAAGATAGTAACACGCCAAAAAAAGTTCACGCGGAATGCAAATTTCGACCCTCATTATCAAAGTCTTAGCAAATCTATAGATTCTCAAAGCAACACAGAAAAGCTCGAACATTGGGCATAATCATGCATAAAAACAGACATTTGCAAAAGCTTTTTTGTGATATAAAACAAATCAAGGACCCGGAGAACACAAAAAGAACATTTTAAGTTTACAAAATGCTTATTCTGTATATTAAACAAAAATTTACATTGTAATTTATAATATGGAATTACGAGGAAAAAAGGGAAATAATGAAGCAACAGTATTTCAGAATCTTGGCTTGTGCAGGCGTTATTGCCGCCGTCTGGAGCTGCTCCGAAAGTGGAGCAACACAAGATTCCGTTGCTAAGAGTTCCGCCGAAAATACGAGTTTCAAAATTCCGCAAAATATCGTCGTGATTGAAACCAGCTACTTTTTCCAGTTGGGGACGAATTATTACCTCATTGCACCGACGAACATGACCGTAAGTGATGGCTTCGGCAAAATCATCGGCACATTCACCCCCTCCACAGGCACCATCATGTCGCTCTCCGGCGAAATCATCACCATCAACTTGGACCTAAGCAAGCTCCCCATTGTCACGCCTAGAGAATAGGGATTAGGAAGAATAGGGATTAGGATTTAGGGATTAGGTTACACAATTGCGGCTTCGCCGGGGGCTTTTTTTATATTCGTACCTATAAAAACAAATTTTTGCGTCGTTTATAAGTATTCACTTCCAAAATGTCTTAAATTTCGAAAACTTCCTCCTCGAAATTTTTTATTTTTCAGCAAGATTTAGGAGGAAACCTTGCTCAATTACGTTTTTCTTTTACTCGCCATTGTCATGGAAGCCGCGGGAACGACGCTCCTCAAGATGTCGGAACAATTCACGAAAGTGGTTCCATCCGTTTTTTCGCTGATTTGCTATGTCGCTTCGCTTTACTTGCTCAGCCTTTGCCTTAAAACAATCCCTATCGCCATCGCATACGCCACTTGGTCAGCCCTTGGCATCGCACTTATTACTGTAAGTGGAATTTTCTTTTTCAAACAAACTCCCGATGTCGGAGCCATTGTCGGACTGTTGCTGATTATTTCTGGCGTTGCCGTACTGAACCTATTTTCTAAAATGGACATTCATTAAATGAACGCAGCTCTCGAAAAGCGACTCAAGCGACAAGTTATCGGAAAAACGCACCGTTTTTTAGCGGTCGTTCCGCTCGGATTCGAACAAACGTTCGTCAATGAACTTGAATGTATTAGACGAGAGACGAGAGATGACAACCAAGCAAGGCGAGAGTCGCAACCAACAGAATTGGGCATGACCGAGTCGAAAGCTTTGGAACAGCCTCAAATTGTCGGGGATGGGAAAGTCGAATTTACCGCAAAAATCACGGACGCGTGGAAAGCCGTCGCCTACAGCCGCATCGCGAATCGCGTGCTGATGCATATCGCCGATTTCAAAGCTGAAAACTTCCGCGAACTCGAAAAGAAAGCCGCCGAAATTCCGTGGGAGCTGTATTTAGACGAGCGGTTCAACTGCAACGTCATCCCGAGCAACGCGAGGGATCCAGTAAAGTTTACCAACACACTAAGCATCCACGTCACTTGCAAACATTCGCGACTGTACCACAGCGATGCCATCGCCGAACGGCTGTACAACGTAATTTCACAATCGAATATTTCCCAAAGCGAAGCGAGCTCAGAGGTCGAAGCCCGACCCCATACCCCATGGTTCGACAGGCTCACCAACCGATTCATCGCTGCAGCAAGCGACCTCACACCACAAAACCTTTACGTCACACTCATCGACGACCGCTGCACCATCTGGCTAGACCTCGCCGGCGAAGAACTGTACAAACGCGGATTCGAACGATTCGTCAACGATGCGCCGCTCAAAGAAACCATCGCCGCCGCGATGATCTTCGAAGCGATACACTGCGTGGATCCCATCGGCACTCCGTGCCTCCAGGATGACAGAAATGCAATAAACTGCGTGGATCCTATCAGCAAATGCTATTCAGGAAATAATGGATCCTATCGCCTTCGGCTCCAGGATGACAGCCTCCAGGATGACAGCAACGGTGTTGCAACCCTAACCACAAACCACCAACCACTAATCACTCTACTCGACCTCATGGCCGGCAGCGGCACGTTCAGTCTCGAAGCGACCTGCATTGCAAACAACATTATCCCCGGCGCTTGTCGCGACTTTGCGTTAATGCACCAGCCCGCCTTCAAGGAAGCAACATGGAAGCATATTCTAGACGAAAGACGAAAGACGAAAGACGAAAGATGGGAAACGAAAGAGTTGCAAGTTGTGCGGCGCGGCGATGAGTTTACGAGTGACAGTCATAATGAGAACTATTGCAAAAACAAGAGATTTATCAAAATCATCACGAGCGACATCTCAGAACGCTCCATCGAAATCATAAAACATAACGTAGAGTGCGGCCCGCTTGCAAGCATTACGCCCACTCCCATCAATCCGCAACTCCGCGACTTCTTTTCTTATACGGCAAAAGAAATTGCAGAAGCCAGCGGCGACACCTCACCCATCCTCGTGCTGAACCCACCCTACGGTAAACGCCTCGACTTCGACGCACCAAAACTTTATACAAAAATCGGGATAAAACTTGCGGACCTCGCCCGCGAATTAAAAGCACTCAACATGCCGCTTATCGTCGCCATACTCGCCCCAAAGGACGACACACGCCCCGGCTCCAAGTACACCTGCACAGCGAACCTGCTGCGCGAATGCCCAGCACTCGCACCAAACAAAAAATCCACCGCGAAGCTCATCGAAACAAGCCACGGTGGATTTTCACTCAATGTGTTTATCGCTAGGATTTAGCAAGTAGCGGTCAACAAAAAACATTACAGCAAACGAAATAAATTTGCAACAAAAAAAGCCCAACAAAGTTAGGCTTAAATTTTTAACAATAAACATACTCTTACCATCGAAGGCTCGATGGCAAAAAAGTCAATTTCGGGCAACAGTAAATTACAACACTTATAGTTGCAAAAGACTACAGCCCACCCCCAGAAGCCCAAGGATCCGAAGATCCAAGGAGAGCGGGCTTGTCCTTAAATGTCACTACATTCATTCTTGGAGCAATGTATTTTTTTTTCTTTTTTTTATCCATAGTCTATCTATTTACTCATTCCACTTAATAGGAATAGGAGAATCATTAAGAATTTCAGCTTTGTGCTGTAATTCAATCACCTCCATTTTCGGAGATTCATATTCCTTCTTTTGTTCCTTTTCGTTATTCATTTTTTATTCATCCTTTTATTATAATAAACACCTTTTGCCTTGGGGCTTCCTTTTATGAGACGACCCTTCAAGTCGTAAGTGCGATTTTCTCTGATGTTGGCCGGAACAGATTTCACATTATGGAAACCTGTAGCCTTTTCTCCAACATCAATATTTTCATCACCATCATTCCAATGAATCCCAATACCCCCTGATTCTAGGCTAAACGTATTACCAATAGGCGACTTAGCCAATTGTGGTTTAGAATATTGGGTATCAAACATATAGGCGCGCATTTGAGAAAACCAAGATACATTAGCTCTAAATCTACCAAAATATCCTTGGGGATATTTCTCACTTATAGACATTCCATAAATAGCGCCTTCTTCTTCAGCAGAGACATTCTTCTTGTTAACATAGACACCACGGAATTCCCACCTGCCATTGTTCTTCTTAACTACAGGATCTTCCGTTTTTTTGAATACGACAGCCCCTTTGAATACGATTGTTTCCGCCGTTGGTCGAATCAAATATGGCGTATTCGCAGGTAGTTTTTCCGTATCAACAGGATATGCCTGAACCATATTCACGCCATTCGTTGGTTCTATACCACCAAAAGTATAAAACATCGCACCCTCTACTTTATCTACATCAATTTCAAAAGGCAGAGTAATCGTAGATGGTACTCCTTCTTTAAATGTACGATTAAATATAACAGATTCGACCTCAATATCACTGGAAATAGAAAAATCTTCGTTCCCATTATATTCACCATCAATTTCTGCCTTATACTTTTTAGGTTCATATTCGGTAAACGTCACAGCTCCGTTATGTGTAACAATAGGAATGAAACTCCACTTGGCAGTCAAATTGAGGTTGCCTGTAGAGCCCTTCTTGATTTCAGTGACCCGATTGTCGTCTTCAAACCAGCCTTTGAATTCGTAGCCGTCCTTCGTCGGAATCACAAGCGTAAAATCGTCAGATTCAACGGTGTACTCCGCCGGATTTGATACACCTTCTGGCAGCTTGCCTTCGTTCAAAACATACGTAATCGAGTAGGAGGTCGCAGTCCAATGAGCAATCAATTTGAGATTACCTACAATGCCACCACCGATTTCTTCATACTTGACATTATCTGCCGTAAACCAGCCTTCAAAGTCATAGTTATCCTTCGTAGGAGCAACAAGCGATGTTGCAGCAGTCTCGACCGTATAGGTCGTCGGATTAGCATTTTCTGCAATAGTACCACCATTCAATTCATACGTAATCGTATATGCAATCGGGCCTTCCCACTTGGCGGTCAGTTCAATGTTGCCTGTTGAGCCCTTAGCAATTGCAGTAACCTCTTCACCATCTTTATCAAACCAGCCCGCGAAAACGTAACCGGCTTTCACAGCAGCAACAAGCTGAATCGTATCACTTTCAACAGTATATGTAGTCGGGTTATCATTCGTCGCATTTTCAACGTTGTTGTAACTGATCGTATATTTAATCGGTTCGCTCCACTTGGCGTACAAAGCCGAGTCTCCAGTTGTACCCTTTTCAATTACTTCAGCCTGTTTACCATCTTCGCCGAACCAGCCAAGGAAATCGTAGCCGTCCTTGGTCGGAATCGGAAGCGTGAAAGTTTCAGATTCAACGGTATACTCCGCCGGATTTGATACACCTTCCGGCAATTCGCCTTCGTTCAAAACATACGTAATCGTGTATTTAATCGGGTCGCTCCACTTGGCAGTCAGGTTTAGGTCACCTGTAGAACCCTTCTTAATTTCAGTAACCTGTTTGTTTTCAGAATCAAACCAGCCCACGAACGTGTAGCCTTTCTTAGTCGGAGTCGGGAGCGTCACTGCATCTTCAACAGTGTATTCGCTTGGAGTTAAATCAACATTATCGCCATCAATAACGTAGGTAATATTGTATTTAATCGGGTCGCTCCAATTAGCATACAACGTCTTGTCGCCTGTAGAACCATAAACAATCTTCAGAACTGTATCCTTATGTACATTACTTGAAGACCAACAATCAAAATTGTAGCCTACTTTTTCAGCAGCAACAAAAGTAACGAACTGCTCAACCGTATATGTAGTCGGATTTGTATTCGTTGCACCTTCTACATTATTGTAACTGATTGTGTATTCAATCGGGTCGCTCCACTTGGCAGTCAGGTTAAGGTCGCCTGTAGAACCCTTCTTAATTTCAGTAACCTGTTTGTTTTCAGAATCAAACCAGCCCACGAAATTGTAGCCTTTCTTAGTCGGAGTCGGGAGCGTCACATCATCTTCAACAGTGTATTCGCTTGGAGTTAAATCAACATTATCGCCATCAATAACGTAGGTAATATGGTATTCAATCGGATCGCTCCAGAATGCAGAGAAAGACTTGTCACCAAAAGACCCCTTAGACAAGTCTGTGATGACATAACCCGTTTCGTCATCAATCCAACCTTCAAAAACGTAACCAGCCTTGATCGGTGTTGCAAGCTTCACAGCATCTTCAACAGTGTATTTATTAGGTGTTAAATTGGCATTAGCACCATCAACCACGTAAGTAATTGTGTATTCATTTTTATTCCACTTACCGAAGAAAGCCTTGTTTACAGTAGCTCCAGCATCAAAACCTGTCACCTTGTTGCCACTCAATTCGTCGTTTACATACCAGCCATCAAACGTATAGCCATTCTTCGTCGGAGCCGGGAGCATTACATTATCGTCAACAGTGTATTTATTAGGCGTTAAATCAGCATCATTGCCATCAATCTTATACGTAATTGAGAAAGATGGAGCAAACCAACGAGCAGTCAACTCGAGATTACCCGTCATAGAACCCCCAATTTCTTCATACTTGACATTTTCTTCAGAGAACCAACCCACAAATTCATGGTTATCCTTCTCCGGTTCAACAAGCTTTGTTACAAGGGTTTCGATATTATATTTTTCCGGATTCGTCTCACCACTAGGAAGCTTGCCCCCATTAAGATTGTACGAAATCGTATATTCTTGCGGATTGCTCCAACGAGCTGTCAAAATTTTATTTCCCGTAGATTTTTTAGGAATAACAGAGACAAGATTGTCTCCAGAATCATACCAACCCAAGAACGTGTAATCCGTTTTTTGGGCATCAGCAAGAGTAATTTTGTTTTCGACTGTGTAAGTTGTCGGATTCGCATTCGTTGCGTTTTCAATATTAAGGTAAGTGATTGTGTATTTTTCTGCAACCCACTGAGCCGTCAAAGTCCTATCTCCTATAGAACCCTTTGGCAAGGTTTTTATCACTTTTTTAGCCTTGCTGTCAAACCATCCGGCAAACGTATAACCGTTCCTAGTCGGAGTCGGAAGCTCGATGTTTTCAGATTTAACAGTAAACGTGAAACTAAGTTCACCATCCATCGAGCCTTCATTCAAATTATACGTCGCGGTGTATTCAATCGGATTACCACTTTGGGCGTAGAAAATCTTGTCATCGGTCGCACCAGCCGCAAAGCCCGTAACCTTGTCGCCAATCAAAGAACCGTCTTCTTCGCTTACTTCCGTGTACCAACCGTCAAGCTTGTAGCCGTCCTTCGTCAAATCAGCGAGCGTTACAGCATCATCTTCAGTATAAGCATCAGTGGCAAAAACTTTTTCATCTACAACATAAGTAATCGTGTGGTAAGCAAGCACATTACCATTCTCCGAATTAGTCCATTTCGCGTAGAAAGTCTTATCGCCTGTAGAACCCTTGACGATGTTTGTAATTTTATCCCCTGTAAACTCCTTATTATCATACCAGCCACCGAAAACATAACCTTCCCTTGCTTTGGGGTCATTTAATTTGACTGCATCATCAACCGTATATGTTGTAGCGCTTTGGGGTTTGTCGGTTCCAATATAAGTGATATTGTAAATTTCATTCAGTTTACCATACAGGACTATATTGCCTGTAGTTCCATCAGCTATTTGCGTCACTTTATTTTCATAAGATTTTTCTTTGAACCATCCTCCAAATTTATAACCTTCCGGCACGACAGAAGCATACCTTATACTTGGGTAGCGAAGAACATTATATTCTGTCGGATTCGTAGGATCATTAATACAATCCTTGCATACATATTCAATCGTATAATTTATAGCCTTCCACGAAGGGAAGAGTGTAAGATCAGCATTGTTTCTATAACTTGCCCCCAAATCATAAACTCTAGCCCCGTTAGCTTCCGTTGCCCAACCATCCTGTTCACAACCTTTTCGGTTGAAAATTCCAGAAGATAACAACGTAATCAAAGAACCATGTTGCTTAATTTGATCGGAAACAGAACCATAAGAATTATTGTCAGCCAAATATGTAATCCTGTATGTTTTCGAAGACCACTTGGCATAGAACGTTTTATCTCCAGTCGAGCCCTTAGCAATTCTAGTCACTTTTTTAGAAAAAGCCTCATCAACGAACCAATCATCGAAAGCATACCCAACCGCAGGTGTCGGAGCCTTAAGGTCTATATTCTCTGATTCTACATTATATTCATTAGGATTATCCGCCGCGTTTGCCAAGCCTTCACCAATGTTATATGTAATAGAATAAGTTATGGGAATCCATTTAGCGTATAAAACAATACTTTCGTGTATTTTAGTTGTAAAATTAAAAGGATTCTCACAAGATTCTTCTATAAACCAACCAGCAAACTTATAACCATCATGGGCAACCGGATCTACAGGGACGGTAATCGTTTTTCCCTTACCCACACGAACATAATCTACCCTCGTTTTGCCATGACCGTTGGCATTATAAGTGACTGTATAAGTTTCAGCATCGGTCCAAACAGCATATAACGTCACGTCGTCTGTAGCATAATAATCTTCCAAATGGATTGTATCGCTTTCGGCAGCATAAGCATTTTCTGCCCAGCCCGTAAAATAACGCAATTCATCACAACCATCTCCCGTAGAAGAAGGCGTTTTACAATAAGATGTTGGTAAAGTTCCAAGACGGCCTACAGTAACGACAGCCCCCTTATCCATCTTTTTAGTCTTCATATTAACGTTTCCATCAGGGAAAACACCGGGAGAAACATCGAATGTTACTGTAAGCTTAGGTTGCCAAACAGCAAAAACCGTATCGCTCTCGGAGACTGTTCCGAGATTTTCTGCTGGTTCTGTCGCATTACGATCCAAGGACCACCCAATAAAAGTTTTTTCATCATGAGAAGGATCCTCAACATCTTCGGGGGTAATCGTCATCCCAACATCAAGGAACTTATTTTTTGCCTCGGAACCATCTGCAAATTTACCACCATTGGCATAGAAATAGATTTTATAGCCGTCAACACCATAATCGAACAAAGAAAGCGTCGTTTCGCCAATAGACCATGCTCCAGTCTTGTCACAAGTGGCATCGTTATACTTACCACCATTTAGTTTGCAAGCAATCTCCTCTTTATTAGAGATATCCACTTTTTCAGTGTTATTTGTACAATTACTTGTTTTACAATTTTTCCCAACACCATTTATTTCGTTACCTTCATAATAGTTATTAACTTCATAATAATCATTGTCAGTTGTCAATTTTCCATCATACACATTTCCTGCAATTCCCCCTACAGCACCATTCGTACCTATATTTTTAAGTTCTGGACCCGCATAGACACAAGATTTCACAGTAACATTTTTCTTTGTTATACCAATAATACCACCAACATACGCTTGACTTCCGCTTGTCATGATTTCAACAAGACTCAAACAATCAGAAATAGTTCCTTTTTTAGCATTACCAACAATACCACCGACTCCTTGACCATTTCCCGTTGTTCTAATAGAGCCCGTAACCATACATTTTTCAACAACATTATTATCTACGTCAGCCATCCACCCCACAAAAGAACCGACAGAAATTTGATTATCCGCACCAAGGAGGCTACCTATACTGGTCGTTGCATGAATATCTACATTTTCAAGAATCAAATTCTTAACAGTACCACTTCCTAAAACACCTATAAAACCGAGATTCTGTGCGAAATTTTTATCTTTTTGGGCTAGACCATCTCCGTTGATATAAAGGTTCTTGATGACATGACCATTTCCGTCAAAAGTCCCCTGATACTGACAATACGTTTTACCATCCTTGTTTCCTCCAGTTCCAGCACAAATGGGTGTCCAAAGTTCGCCTCCCATATCCAAATCTGCCATTAGTTTAGCATTCGCCTTAGCACTGTTATTTTTGTTCTGATTGACAAAACCACTAAACCAAGCCAACTTCGCTTCGGAGTCGATAAGATAGTATGTTTTGCCTCCAATGCTGGTATCACGTGGTGCCGTCGTAGCAATGGATCCATCCCAAGCGGCAAACGCCGAGCCAACCCCCAGCATTAGCCATACGAAAATCAAGAGTATTTTTGAAAAAGAGCTAAGCCTATCCATATACAATACCTCTATTTTGACCTACAAATATAGATTTTTACCCATATATTGAAAAGGTTATGTAACATTTAAATAACATGAAAAAATAAATTTCATGATTTTTTTCACACTTTGAAGCGATTTTTCCCTTTTGTTTTTCATCTAAAAGTCCATTTTCCATCGGTTTATGTTATTTTTTTTTATCCGACGGGTAAATTTAATAAAAGATTTTCAAAAATTAAATAGCCCAAATGGGTTATTTTTATATCAAAAAGTATTAGTGATAAACGAAACGCCAGAGACTCCCCTTTCGCAGTCGAAAAAGCTGGGCCTTGCGCATCACTTGCTCTTAGTGTATATTATTTCTTGAACGAGATCATCCCGCTGATTGAGGCGTAGGCATCCACGGGCGGGTTCATCCACTCTCGCAGTCGCAGGTCCGGTTTGACGGAAGCGGTGGCTTGACCACCCCTGCCTTGGAATACCCATGCGGAATGCGATGCGATACATATCCCGTCTGCGGCAACGGGCGGCTTTAAACAAATCTCCAGAATTTAAACCGTCGCATGGCGGGGTTGACGCATTCGGCTTTGAGCGATTGCGTCGTGTACCCGCATGCTCAAAACGCGCCGCATAGCGGCAAAGGTTGCCTTATGAATAGGGATCAGTACGCAGAAATGCTCAAGGACATTTCTGAAACGAGCAAGGCCGGGGGCGATGTCTCCGCCTGCGTCAAGAAGTAAAGAAAAATTTACAGTTATGTCTATATCTACAACGACAACATCTTCATGCTTCGACAAGCTCAGCAACCTTTGATAGGTCACTAAGTCTGTAAAATGAAGGTCCCATGAAGGTCCCTGAGCTTGCCGAAGGGCTCAACGCGGTGCTCAAGCTTGACGGCGGCGACTGCATCGAAAACGTCACCTTCGTGAACCCGGAGCTTCCCGCCGCGTTCAGCAAGAGCATCACCTCGGACATCGTGGCGCTCGACCAGAATAAGGACCGCATCGTGCTCGAAGTGCAACATGTCGATGACAAATCCTTCAATGCCCGCCTGGTCCTCTACACCGCAAGGCATACGATTGCAAGCCGTATCAAAGGCGAGGATTACAAGCTTCGCAACCTGAACGTCATCAGTCTCCAGATGTTCGACGGTTTCCCCGATTCCCCCAATTACCGCCACATCATCCAGCTCAAGAATCAGGAGAACGAAGTGTTCTACGACAAGGAAACCATCACGCTTGTCGAAATCCCGAAGTTCGTGAAGGGCGCTTACGGAAAGGACAACAGCCGCCTCGCCCAATGGCTCCGCGTATTCGACGGCATCAACAACGAAAGCCCAGTTGACGTTCCCAAAGGCTCGCAATACGCCCTGTTGCAGGAGAAGGCTAAATTGAGTATCTTTACTGAAGAATTTCTTGTAAGCGAGGCGATGAAGATGGGCGACTACAATTACGAACTCTATGTCGAAAAGAAACGTGCACGTGCAGAAGGCCTTGCCGAAGGTAAGGCAGAAGGGCGCGCAGAAGGACGTGCAGAAGGACGCGCAGAAGGGCGTAATGACGAGCGTACAGCGGTGGCACTTGACATGCTTGCCGACAGTAAGCCTATCGAAGAAATTATCAAGTACTCGCATCTTCCCATGGAAAAGGTGCTTGCATTGAAAGAATCTCAATCAAATTACAACACTAAGTAAAAAAAAAGTCGTTTTTAAAACTGTCATTTTTTTCTAAATTTCAGCGAAACACTAAGGCTTCTCTCGTCCAAATGGACGTTCTGTCTCCTTTGACTGAGTTTACCCTGAGCTTGTCGAACGGACTCAGGATGACATTCGTGTCAAAGAAAGACGACATTTGGCGGAAGCCACAAGATTTTAAACAAAAGAGGATAAAATGCCGAAACTTCGTTCGCTCAAGACTATGGAAGGCCGCGAGATGGCCGGTGCACGTGCCCTTTGGCACGCAACAGGAACCAAGGTGGAAGACTTTGGTAAGCCCGTCATCTGCGTGGTGAACAGCTACACCCAGTTTGTTCCGGGACA
>JAEEGL016835270.1_pt1 | contig 12644 bp, 10 predicted proteins | sample 9134231 | NCBI WGS metagenome assembly JAEEGL01 (sample SAMN16246548, study PRJNA631951) | gut metagenome | biome: gut microbiome; feature: rumen; material: fiber-attached | host: Bos | place: Iran: Karaj | collected 2018-10
CCACCTGACGAACCCGTTCTTCGATATAATCATGGCCGGTAAACGGTTCGGCCTGCATGTTCCGCATAAATCGTTACCCCCTCTTTTGTAACAATTTATGAGGCTTGGACAGTATTTATGTAGCCAATATTCATTGTGAATGTACATTCTATGTGCTAGAATAAGACCATATTTGAAAGGGGCTCATGCCATGAAATATATCAGCACACGAAATTCCGCCCACGCCGTCACCTCGGCGCAGGCTATCATCGCAGGCCTTGCGCCCGACGGCGGACTGTTTTTGCCGGAAAGCACTCCCTCTGTCACGCTCGAAGAGATTTCCGCACTCGCTCAGCTCGATTACGCGGGACGCGCAAGCGACATTCTCGCCCGTTTTCTGACGGATTTTACAAAAGAGGAGCTCGAATCCTATGCACGCCTCGCCTATGGGCCGGAACGCTTTGACGCAAAGGGAACGGCACCGGTCGTCCCTCTCGAAGGCAACGCGCACATATTGGAGCTGTTCCACGGCCCCACCTGCGCTTTCAAGGACTTCGCGCTGCAGATTCTTCCCTATCTGCTCACGGCGTCGCTCCGCAAGAACGGCGTGGACAAAACCGTAGTGATACTCGTCGCCACGTCCGGCGATACCGGCAAAGCCGCGCTCGAAGGGTTTAAGGACGTTCCCGGCACGAAGATCTGCGTATTCTTTCCGGACGGCGGCACGAGCAGCATGCAGCGCCGGCAGATGGTCACGCAGGACGGCAACAACGTGTTCGTGGCGGCAGTCAAGGGAAATTTCGACGACGCACAGAACGGCGTAAAGAAAATATTCACCGATCAAGCATATGCGGCGGCATTGGCGGAACAGGGGTTCCTGCTTTCGAGCGCCAATTCGATCAACTGGGGACGTCTTGTGCCGCAGATCGCTTACTACTTCTCCGCATACTGCGACCTCATCAACAGCGGCGCGATCCGTCTGGGCGATGCGATCAACATTACAGTGCCCACAGGCAACTTTGGGAATATCCTCGCGGCATATTACGCAAAGCACTGCGGCCTTCCGGTCAAACGGCTTATCTGCGCCTCCAACCGCAACCGCGTGCTGACGGATTTCCTGACCACCGGCACATACGACCGCAACCGTCCGTTTTATCTGACGAGCTCGCCGTCGATGGACATCCTGATTTCGTCCAACCTCGAAAGGCTTCTGTACCTGCTGCACGGATGCGACGACGCGAAGCTGCGCGGATTGATGCAATCCTTAAGCAGTCAGGGAAGATACACCGTGGAACCGGACGTCCTTGCCCGCCTGCAGGACGAGTTTTCCTGCGGCAGCGCGGATGACGAGCAGACCGCCGATACCATACGCGATGTATTCGCGCGCACAGGGTATTTGTGCGACACGCATACGGCTGTGGCCGTAAAAGTCTATCGCGATTACGCCGCCCAGACCGGCGACGCGACGCCGACGGTGATCGCGTCGACCGCGAGTCCCTTTAAGTTCTGCGCAAGCGTATTGCCCGCGATCGGCAAGACGGCCGAAGGCGGTGACTTTGCGCTTCTTGAGACGCTCAGCGCCGACACGGGACTAAAGGTACCTTCCCGCCTCGCTGCGCTCAAAGACAAACAGGAACGCTTTACCGGCGTTATCGCGCCTGAAGACATGCAGGCGACCGTAACACAAATGCTAGGAGGACGTAAATGAAATACATCATCATGCTGGGCGACGGCATGGCAGACTACCCGATACCGGCACTGGACAATAGGACTCCCTTGGACGCGGCGTACAAACCGCATATGGATTTTCTCGCACAGCACGGTACCGTCGGCATGGTACAGACGATTCCCGCGGGTATGCCGCCGGGATCGGATACGGCGAATCTCTCCGTAATGGGTTATGCGCCGGAACGGTATTATACGGGCCGTTCGCCGCTGGAAGCGGTAAGCATGGGAATCGACCTGAAAAACGACGACGTGGCGCTCCGCTGCAATCTGGTCACGCTCTCGGATGAGCCCGCATACGAAGATAAAACCATGGTGGATTACTCCTCGGGCGAAATCAGCACGGAGGAAGCCCGCGAATTGATCGAGTTTCTCGCCAAAGAATTTCAGGCGGACGATCTCATGCTCCAGTGCGGGATCAGTTACCGGCACTGTCTCGTCCTCTCTCACGCGCAGACGGGCACGGAGCTGACGCCGCCGCACGACATCTCCGGTCAGCCCATACGCGGTCATCTTCCCACAGGACGCTACGGCGAACGCCTGAGCGCGATGATGCGCCGCTCATACGAGCTTCTTAAAGACCACCCCGTAAACAAAAAACGCGTCGCCGCGGGTAAACATCCGGCAAATTCCTGCTGGTTCTGGGGCGAAGGTACGCGCCCGCAGCTCGACACGCTTGAAGAGCTCTACGGCGTACACGGCGGCGTGGTATGCGCGGTCGACCTCATCAAGGGGCTCGGCATCTGCGCCGGACTTCGCACCGTTCCCGTGGAGGGCGCAACCGGCGGCATGGTCACCAATTACGCGGGAAAAGGGCAGGCTGCACTGCGGCTTTTGCGCGACGGATGCGACCTCGTGTACATCCACGTAGAAGCGCCGGACGAATGCGGACATCACGGCGACGCGCAGGCGAAGATCGCGGCAATCGAAGCGATTGACAAAGAGATACTCGGCCTTCTGATGGACGAGCTAAGTCGTGACGGCGAACCCTTCTCCGTCCTGCTGGCGCCCGATCACCCCACTCCCGTGGCGCTGCGTACCCATACGGCCGACCCCGTGCCGTTCGTCCTTTACAGCAGCGAACGCGACAGCCGTCCTTCGGCCGCCCGCTACACGGAAGCGCTCGCAAAAAATAGCGGACTGTTTCTGCCGGAAGGGCCGATGCTGATGAAAAAACTCATTCGCGGCGACTTCTAGGCTTTTTCGGAAATGAAAAAGGCATGCTGTACCGGCTGTACAGCATGCCTTTATTGATTTCGTTTTTATCCTTTCAGCTTTTCGATCATCGCTTTCGGGTCGGGCGCGGTAAATACGCTGTTTCCCGCAACGAGGATGCTCGCGCCCGCCTCAACGCACTGTTTTGCGGTATCGGGGTTTACGCCCCCGTCCACTTCGATATCGACCTGCAAATGTCTTTCATCGATCATTTTTCTGAGCGCGCGGATTTTTTCCGTCACGATGGGAATAAACTTCTGCCCGCCTGCGCCTGGGTTCACGCTCATCAGCAGCACAAGATCGCAGTCGCCCAGCACATACTCTACCGTATTGAGCGCGGTCGCGGGATTGAGAACCACACCGGCCTTGCACCCTGCGGCTTTGATTCTTTGCAGCGTGCGGTGAATATGTCGATCCGCCTCGACGTGTACGGTGATAATGTCGGCGCCCGCACCGGCAAACGGTTCAATCCAGTCCGCCGGCCTGTCGACCATCAGATGCACATCTAACGGCAGCTTTGTCAAAGGACGAATAGCCTTGCACATCGCGGGGCCAAATGTGATATTCGGCACAAAATGACCGTCCATTACGTCAAAGTGCACCCAATCCGCACCCCATTGATCCATCTTCTTTACCGCTTCGCCCATGAATGCAAAATCCGCCGACAGGATAGACGGTGCGATTTTAATCATACTGATGTTTCCTCATTTCTATAAATTGTTCCGCCAGAGTTACGTACCTCGCATAGCGATCCTGAGAAAATTTCCCCTCTTCGAGCAGTTTCTTCACCGCGCAATCCGGCTCGCTTCGATGCGAGCAGCCTACGAACCTGCAGCGCGAGGGCGCGTCGCCGAATTCCGGATAACAGGCGTCGAGTTCCTGTTGGGTAAGCGGCTGCTCATCAAAGTCAAGCAGTGAAAATCCGGGCGTATCCACAATTGCGCCGCCTTCAAACGGCCAAAGCTGCGCGTGGCGCGTGGTATGCCGGCCACGATCCGTTTTTTTCGACAGGCCGCCCACGGGCAGATTTAGCCCCGGCAGCAGCGCATTGAGCAAAGAAGACTTCCCCACCGCGGACTGACCCGCAAAGCAGGAGATACGTCCCGCAAGTTTTTCACGGAGTGTTTCCATGCCGGTTCCTGTGGTCGCGGACGTCTGCACAAGTCCGCAGCAGCTTCGATAATCGACCTCCAATGTATCCAAAAGCTGCGGCACGGCGACGTCGCATTTGTTGACGACCAAGAGCGTTTCAATGCTTTGCCTTGCCGCCTGCACCAGCAATTTGTCCACCAACAGAAGATCGGGTTTCGGAGCGACGGCTGCAACGACGATCACCAACTGATCGACATTCGCAACCGCGGGCCGCACGAGCGCATTCTTTCGCGGATGAATCTCCTTCAGCAGCGCCAGTCCCTCTTTTTGCCGCGCAAACGTTACATAATCTCCCGGCAGCGGCGTAATACCTTCGCGGCGGAACTTGCCGCGCGCCTTACATTCGACCAGCATGCCGTCCCGCTGCTGCACCGTGTAGAAGCCGCCTATTCCCTTCAGCAACACGCCTTCTTCCATGCTTCAGCCCCGGAACACAAAGTTCATGGTCGTGCTGTTTACCATTTCACCGTTGACGTAAAGGATCAGCTCTTCCTCGCCCGGCATGGAAGACTGCGCCGTAAAGGATACCGGCCTTTGCTGGCCCGCGGCAAGCATCGTTTCATAAAGCACGATCTCATATTGCACGCCGTTAATCTCCCGTACCAGCGTCACCATGACAGGCGTATCTGCATTTGCAATATCCACATTGAACGCCACGTCCACCATATACAGGCGCGACGCGGTGCTGTAAACCGTAAGCTCCACGACGGTATCGCTGCGCATGCGTTCGCCCGTAGCGGGCAGCTGCGTTAAGACGGTATTCTGCTCCGGTCCGTCCTCCCGCTCCTCCTGATCCAGGCGAACACGGATATTCTTCAAGCCGCGTTCGGACAGGATCGCCAACACGTCGACCAGCGGTTTTTGCGTAACATCCGGCATTTCCACGCCTTCATCCGGCTCTCCGCTGAGGAATATGCGCACTTCATCTCCGAGCACCACCTCTGTGCCCGCAACAGGGTCCTGTTTGATGACCGTTCCCACAGGCTCGGAAGATATCTGATACTCCACAGCGCCCACCGACAGACCCAGTTCGCTGAGCCGTTCCATCGCGCCGGCCAGCGTCATGCCGTAAAGATTGGGCACCTCCGGCGCTTCCATGCCCGAACTGACCGTAAGCTTGATCGCACTGCCGGAAGCCGCCAGACTGCCGGGCGCAGGATCCTGATACAGCACCACTCCCGACGCCACCTCCGGATCGGCTTCCCAGGATACGACGTCGACGGTGTACCCCCTCAAGCGCGCTGTTTCCTGCGCTTCCTCCAATGTCTTTTCCGTCAGCTTGGGCACATATTCGGTGTTGCTGGATGCATGCATCGTATCGATCGCCGAACGGCTGACTAAAAAGATCGCCACGATAAACACCACCACCGCTGCGACTGCGATCGCAATGCGTGCGATTACGCGGCGGTTTCGGGTATGCTCATTGCCCTTATTCTTGCGGCCGGTTTTCTTGCGCGTCAGCTGTACGAAGGTACCCTGCGGCTCCTTCAAAACGCGCAATAAGTCATGCCGCATCTGTTTTGCGCTCTCATAACGATCCTGCGGATCCCTGCGCGTCGCCTTCACAATGACATCGTTGAGCGCACGGGGTAAATCCGGCACCAAAAGAGACGGCGGCTGTACATCCTCCTGCAGATGCTTTAACGCGATCGAGACGGAATTGTCACCTTTGAACGGCACTTCGCCCGTGACCATCTCGTAAAGCATGATGCCCATCGAATAAACGTCCGAGGCTTCTGTGACCTCATCCCCGCTGGCCTGCTCGGGCGAAAGATAATGTACAGACCCCAAGACGGTAGACCCGGCAAACGTCATCGTACTCGCACCCACGTCGCGCGCTATCCCGAAGTCCGCCAGCTTTGCGCGGTTTTTTCGCGTAACAATGACGTTCTGCGGCTTCACGTCACGGTGGATGATTCCGCGTGCGTGCGCGTGAGCAAGCGCGTCAAGTATCTGCGCGCCAAGGTGTATCGCCGTTCTTGCATCCATGGGCCCGTCTTTTTGAATCATCTCCTTGAGAGTCTGCCCCTGGACGTATTCCAATACGATATAATAACAATTCTGATCTTCGCCCACATCGAACGAACGCACGATGTTTTCATGCGAGAGCGTCAGAACGGCCTGCGCCTCCCGCTGAAAACGACGTACAAATTCAGCGTTGTTCCGAAATTCTTCTTTCAGCACTTTGACTGCGACAGGGCGCAGCGTACTAAGCTGTACGGCTTTATAGACGTCAGCCATTCCGCCTGAACCGATCAGGCTTTCAATGCGATACTTGTCTGCAAGGATTTTTCCTCTGAGATCATTCAACCGACCGCACCTCCCCGTTCCTGACGATCACCGCGGTGATATTGTCGGTCGCTCCGGCGTCCAACGCCTTTGTAAGCAATGCATCACATATTTCCTGTAAGGACATATCCATACGCAGCACCGATGCGATCTCCTCATCCGATACGCTGCCGCACAATCCGTCCGTGCACAAAAGCAGCATATCGCCCGGTTCCCATGTGCATTCGTACATGTCCGCTTCCACCTGTACATTCGTGCCCAACGCGCGCGTAATGATATTCCGATGCGGGTGCCGCACCGCCTGCTCCGCAGTAATCAGCCCCTGCTCCACCATGAGCGCTACCAGACTGTGGTCGTGCGTAATCTGCCTGAGCGTGCCGTTAAAGTGATAAAGGCGGCTGTCGCCCACATTCAGCACACGGTAGCGTTTCTCCTGCGCCAATGTAAGCACCAGCGTCGTCCCCATTCCGCGGCATCCTTCCTCCTGCTGTGCACGGCGGTATATCTCTAAATTCACTCCGTTGACCGCCTCGAGAAGCTGCTCTGTCGTAGACTCTGCCCGCAATCGCTTTTCCAGCCCCTGCATCGCCAGCATGCTTGCCCGTTCGCCTGCCGCATGTCCGCCCATGCCGTCGGCAACGGCAAACAGGCCTTCTATGCCGCTCGTTACCGGTACGCTGAAATTATCTTCATTACATTCCCGCCGTCCTATATTGGACACGTATGCATATTCCACAGCCTTCCCCCTCAGTCCTTTCCGCGTTGAAGCACCCTGCGCCTGAGCTGTCCGCAGGCGCCCTCAATATCCGCTCCCATCTCGCGACGCACTGTCGCCGAAATGTGCTTCTGTGTCAGCCATTGTTCAAACGCTGCCGCCTGCGCGCGGGTAGCGCCATTAAGCGCCCGTTCCGGCACGGCATTGAGCGGAATCAGATTCACATGACAGGGCATGCCCCGAAGCCGCCGCGCCAATGCCGCAGCGTCCTCTCTGGAGGCGTTCACTCCGTCGATCAAAGCGTACTCGAATATCACGCGGCGTCCGGTTACCGACGCGTATTCCCGCGCAGCATCAAGCACCTCTTCGATCGGGTACGTTCGGTTGACCGGCATCAGGCGCGTGCGCGTATCGTTGTCATGCGCGTGCAACGACACCGAAAGCGTCACGCGAATACCCTCGCGGATAAATTTTCGCATCTGCGGCACCAGTCCGCAGGTCGAAAGTGAAATATTCCTTACGCTGATTCCCATACCGTCGTCTGCGCTCACACGCCTTAAAAAACGCACGGTATTGTCGTAATTATCCAGCGGTTCACCGCTGCCCATCAGCACCAAATTGGTCACCGCGCGCCCTGTCTGCTTTTCATCCGCCGCGTCGCGTTCCGCCGCGGCAACTTGCGCCAGCATTTCACCGGAGCTTAGATCGCGCACGCGTCCCTCCAGCGTGGATGCGCAGAACGCACATCCCATCCGGCAGCCGACCTGCGTCGACAGGCACAGCGTATTGCCGTACTTGTAGCGCATGAGCACGCCTTCCACCATGTTTCCGTCGTCCAGCGCAAACAGGTATTTGACCGTTCCGTCTTTTTGGGATACGCGCTTTTCGTAGATTTCCGCGCCGCCGAACGGCAATTCAGCCAGCCGCTCTCTGAGCGCCTTGGAAAGATTGCTCATGTCATTTGGGCGCACGCCCTTTATGAGCCACTGATACACCTGCCGCGCGCGAAAACGCTGCTCGCCCATGTCGCGCATCAACGTTTCAAGGTCTGCGATTGTCATGTCCATCAGCTGCATCGGCGCATCCTCGCAATAAAAAACCCTTCTGTACCGTCCCTGTGCGGGAAAAGCTGCACCATGCCCGTTTCCAGACCCGGCGGCTGCTTTCCCGGCCAGCACGGACGTAAATCGTCCAAAGAAAAATGCGGCTCCGCCTGCAAAAACGCCTGTATCTGCCTTTCGTTTTCCTGCGGACGCATCGTGCAGGTCGCGTATACGAGCGTGCCGCCCGGCACGACATACTGCGCGCAGGTTGCGAGTATCCGCGCCTGCATGCGCTCTAAATCCTGCATCGCATCCGGCGCCTTCGTATATCGCACATCCGGTTTTCCGGTCACGCCCAGCCCCGAGCATGGCGCGTCGACCAAAACCGCGTCAAACGCTTCCCGGTATTGCGGCAGATACACAGCCGCATCCTGTCTTTTTATATTCGCCTGTACGTGCAGTCTCTCCAGCGTTGCACACATGAGCTCCACCCGATGTTCATGCAGTTCCCACGCCGTGATCGCGCAGTCGGCCAACGCCGCCATATACGCCGTTTTCCCTCCCGGCGCAGCGCAGGCGTCCAGCACGCGCATGCCGTCCCGAAGCGCCATCGCACGGCAAACGAGCATTGCGCTTTCGCTCTGCACGGCAGCGCCTCCGTTTTGAAACAGCGGCAGAGCCGTTACATCCAGCCCGCGTTCCAAATAACAGCACGCAGGCTCCATTTCTCCGAAATGAAACGGAATTCCCCGCTCTTCCAAAGCCTTTTCCACATCCGCTCTCAAAAAGGGCGGCTGTGCCCGTAAGCTCATCGGTATGGGAGCCGCCGTCAATACGGCGCGAGTCGTTTCCTCCCCATAGGCCGCCAGCCACTCTTCCACGAGCCATTGCGGCCAACTGTATTCCACGCTCAAACGTTTGACCGGATCGTCGGGCAAAGCGGGCAGCGCGTGCATTTGCCGCGCCAAAGCGCGCAGCACGCCGTTGACATAGCCCGTTAGCGCGCCCTTCCCGATCTCCTTCGCGAGCGCCACGCTTTCATTGCAGGCAGCATGCGCCGGCGTACTCATGAACAGAAGTTCGCACGCGCCTAACCGCAGCACATTGCGGACAGCAGGCTGCACGCGTCCTTTCGCGAAATGCGAAAGCATGTAATCGATGTACATGAGATGATCCAGCGTCGTATATACGAGAGCGCTCACCTTTCGCGCATCCTTTGAATCGAGTCCCAAAGCGGCCTGCTTGAGCGCCAGATTTGCGTAGGCGCCGCGTTCAGTCACATTCAGGAGCGCTTCCCATGCGATGCGGCGCAGGCTCATATCAGCTGCGCCCCCGCCAGTTTTTTGCCGCGCAGATACGTCTTCGCTTCCATCCGTTTGCCTCCGGGCGCCTGCAGTTCTAATATTTCCAAAACCCCGTCCTTTGCCGCAGCGAACAGCCCCTGCCTGTCATCGCCGAAGCAGGTGCCGACCGGCAGTTCGCTCTTTTCCGACACGATACGCGTGCGCCAGATCTTCAGCGGCTGCCCCGAGAGCAGCGCGAACGCGCCCGGCCACGGGTTTACGCCCCGTACACGGTCGTGTATTTTTTGAACCGGCCACGAAAAATCCAGCTTCCCATGCTCTTTTTTGAGCATGGCGCATTTGGTCGCCTGCGTTTCATCCTGCTTCTGACGAGAAAGCGTCCCCGCCTCCAGACGCGCTATGGTGTCTGAAAGCGTCTGCGCGCCCAGCACGGAAAGACGGTCATAGAGTTCCCCCGCCGTTTCGTTTTCGCCGATCGGCGTTTCGTATTTTAGAAGAATATCTCCCGTATCCAGTCCGATGTCGGTGAGCATGGTCGTAACGCCCGTAACCTTTTCCCCTTCGATAATCGCCCACTGAATGGGCGCCGCACCGCGGTATTTGGGTAAAAGTGAAGCGTGAACATTGATGCAGCCGTGCTTTGGAATGGAAAGGTTTTCCTCCGACAGTATCTGCCCGAAAGCGGCCGTCACCATCAGATCGGGCCCGAAAGCGCGAAGCTGCGCCACACCGTCCGGCATTTTGATCTTTTCAAACTGGAATACGGGTATCCGGTGCGCCTCGGCGAACACTTTGACCGGCGGCGGCGTAAGCGCCGCATGCCGTCCCTGCGGCCGGTCCGGCTGCGTAAACACCATTAGCTCGTGTCCGGCCTCAAAAAGCATTTCCAGTGAAGGCACCGCGAACGTAGGAGTGCCTAGAAAGGCGATTTTCATTCGTCCTCCTCATAAGCCGACATGTCAAATCCTTCCGGCGGTTCCGTCGCCAGACGCAGGAACACCAGCCCGTCCAGATGATCCGTTTCATGCATGATCGCACGGGCAAACAGGCCCTCCGCCTTGTATTCGACCATTTCGCCTTTTCGGTTGAGCGCGCGTGCCCTGACAAAATTCGGCCGCACTACATACTTTCCCTGATTCGGGAACGACAGGCAGCCTTCCATTGCGCCCTGTTCTCCGGAAGTTTCAAGCACTTCAGGGTTAATCATCTCCACGCGCCCTTCGCCTGCGTCTATCACGCAAATTCTGCGCAGCACGCCCACCTGCGGAGCCGCAAGGCCTACGCCTTCCGCCGCATAAAGCGTGTCCCACATATCATCAAGCAGCTGTAATACGTGATCGTTGATCTCCTTTACTGGTCTGCATTTCTTATACAACGCGGGTTCATCGTTTTTTAGTATCTCTCGTAATGCCATCGTGCGATTGCCTCCATATGTATTCTATTTGATTATACTGCAAAGCGTTTTGTTTGTCATGGTCTGCGCGCTAAAACATATCCGAAGGATTGATTTCCAGCGACACGAATTCCGCATCGCGGTGCGCATCCGCGTAAGCATAAACGGCGCGCAGCGCGTCCGCGGTGTGGCGCGTGCGTAAAAGCTTCGCCAATACCTGATACCGGTACATCCCCTGCTTCCAGCGAATGGGCGCGGGCGCCGCGTTCAGGTATAACAGCTCATCCTCGTTCTTCTCGCCCAGCGCAGCCGTGATCGCTTCCTTCAGTCCCGCTTCGAACTTTTCCGTCTGCTCGCTGAGCACCTGCGCATCCGCCGCCGAAAACAGCACGCGCACGAACAGCGCAAACGGCGGGTACAGCGAAGCGCGCCTGCGCGCGATCTCGTACGAATAAAAGCCCGCGTAATCGTGCGTCTGCACAAATTTCAGACTTTGATGCCCCGGAGAATACGTCTGTATAATCACGCGCCCCGGATGCTTGTCGCGGCCCGCACGGCCGGCCACCTGCATCAGGAGCTGGAATGATCTTTCCGCGCTGCGGTAATCGGGAATATGCAGGGTCGTGTCCGCCATCACCACGCCCACCAGCGTTACGTTGGGGAAATCAAGGCCTTTCGCGATCATCTGCGTGTCGATAAGCACCTGCGCCTGCCCCTGCGCGAACGCCGTCAACATTTCCTCGTGCGCGTTTTTAGTGCGCGTACTGTCCATATCCATGCGCAGTGCGCGCACACCCGGAAAATACCGGATTACCTGCTCCTCTACCTGTTGTGTGCCGACGCCGAAATACTTGATATACGGCTTGCCGCACTGCGGGCATACGGTGGGCACATGCATCGTGCGGCCGCAGTAATGGCACTTTACAGCGTTCTCCTGCTTATGATAAGTCATCGCGACGTCGCAGCTGGGACAGTCCATCACGTAGCCGCAGCCGCGGCAGGATACGAATGTGGAATAGCCGCGCCGGTTCATAAAAAGAATCGCCTGTTTTCCGCTGCTGAGGCATTCTTCCAGCGCATGACGCAGCTTTCCGCTGAAAATGCTGTTGTTGCCCGCCAAAAATTCCTCGCGCATATCGACGATCTCCACCTTCGGCATAGGGCGCTGTTCTACGCGCTCTCCAAGCTCCAGCAGGTGATATTGACCCGCTTTTGCGCGGTAGTATGTGCCGAGCGACGGCGTAGCGCTGCCCAGCACCAATGTGGCGCCAGAAAGCGCGCAGCGTCTGCGCGCGACCTCGATCGCGTGGTAGCGCGGCTGCTGCTCACTCTGGTACGTCTGTTCATGTTCTTCATCTATCACGATCAGCCCCAAATTCGCAAACGGCGCAAAAACCGCGCTGCGCGCGCCTACGGCGACCTTTGCCTTACCGAGGCGGATCCTTCGCCATTCGTCAAATCTTTCACCCGGACTCAGCCGGCTGTGCAGCACGGCGACCGCATCCCCGAACCACGAGCGAAACCGGCCGACTGTCTGTGGTGTCAGCGCGATTTCCGGCACAAGCACGATCGCCTGTCTGCCGCTTTTCAGGCAGTCGTCGATGCACTGAAGATACACTTCGGTTTTCCCGCTCCCCGTCACGCCGTGCAGCAGATACGTCCTTCCTCCGCTTTGCAGACCCTCGTCGATCGAACGAATGGCACGCTCCTGCTCCGGCGTATGCGAAAACGTCTTCTTTTCCGGCACTTGCGACTGCGCGAACGGGCTGCGGAACGTAACCTGTCCGCCTTCTACCAGCACGCCCTTATTGCGGAGCGCAGCGATCGCC
>JAEEGL010631849.1_pt1 | contig 12643 bp, 7 predicted proteins | sample 9134231 | NCBI WGS metagenome assembly JAEEGL01 (sample SAMN16246548, study PRJNA631951) | gut metagenome | biome: gut microbiome; feature: rumen; material: fiber-attached | host: Bos | place: Iran: Karaj | collected 2018-10
ATCATAATACACTATTTGGCCTTCATTTGCATAGACCATGCCATATTCGTTCAACGCCTTGTTCTTAATCTCATTGATATCTGTCGCTGTACTGATTCTGGATTGTGCTGCACTGTTGGAAGCCTTTAAATCACTGATATCTTCCTTCAATGTAGCAATGTTTCCCATATGGGCACGAATGCTGGTCTGAAGGTTAACGTAACCGATGAAGAAAGCACCAAAGAACAACACTGCCATAATCACCATACCTGCAGTAACCCTGCTTCTTTTTAAAGCTCTGGCGTTTTGTCTGGCGCGGCTCTTTTGTTTACGTCTTTTTTCTTCTTCTAATTCTCTTCTTCGGGCATCACGATCCGGAAGGATGTCTCCAACAGAAACCGTATTTCCTTCCACTTGATATCCGTAATATTCTTGATTCAACGCAGCATTTCCATTGCTGTAATAATAGGTTTGAATTTCCCTCATATTCACACACCTCACATCCTGTTCGATCCCTCCGCTTCACGCGGAGGCAATCGATACAAGTGTCCTACTCATAGCATCACGCTAAAATTCGCTGTTTTTCTATAACGGAGATCCCTCTCCTCCTAAAAGCGTTGCCTCGCTTAAAGTTTAAAGTTACTTTTCACTCTTCTTGCGAAATACCCGAAGTTTTGCACTTTTGGATCTGGAGTTTTCCTCCAACTCTCTTTCGCTGGGAAGAATAGGTTTTCTTGTTAATTGTTTTCCCTTGGACTTTTTTCCGCACACACAAACCGGAAAATCTTTTGGGCAAGTACAAGGATCTTCATTTTTCTTAAAGCTGTTTTTCACAATTCGATCTTCCAAACTGTGGAAGGTGATAATTGCCAATCGTCCCTCCTCGTTTAAAAGGTCAATCATATCATCGAGATTTTCTTCCAAAACGAACAGCTCTCGGTTCAATTCAATACGAAGTGCCTGAAAGGTTCGCTTGGAAGGATGTCCTCCGGTCTTTTTCATCTTTGCCGGAATGGAAGCATCAATCACTTCATTTAACTGTCCCACCGTTTCAAAAGGCTGCTGTTGCCTTTTTGCCACGATGTGTTTCGCAATATTTTTCGCGAATTTGTCTTCTCCGTAATCTCGGATGATATGAAATAATTCCTCTTCGGAATATTCGTTTAAAATAGTCGCCGCTGTTTTCGGATTTCGTCTGTCCATACGCATATCCAAAGGTGCATCTTCCTGCATGTAGGAAAAGCCCCGCTCTCCGGTATCAAGTTGAAATGAGGAAACCCCCAAATCAAGTAGGATTCCATCCACCTTTGATATGCCGAGCTTTTCCAGTTCCTCTTTCATGTTTTCGTAATTACTATGAACAATAGTGACTTTTTCCAGCTGATGATTTTCTTTTAATTTATCGGTAGCGGCACGGATAGCATCTTCATCCTGATCGAAACCAATCAGTCTGCCGGTAGTTAAGCGTTTGCAAATTTCTGTGCTGTGTCCGGCGCCACCCAGGGTACCATCCACATAGATGCCGTCTTCTTTGATATCCAAAGCATCCAACACTTCATTTAACATAACGGAATAATGTACAAATTCTTTCATATCTTAAATACCGATTCCCAACTCTGCCATCTGTTCGGCAATTTCATCCATATCGTCAAAGGTATTATTCTCATCCCATTTGGAACCGCTCCAGATTTCTACACGGTTTAAAACACCAACGGTAACAATATCCTTTGTAAGATCTGCAAACTCACGCAACTGATTGGGCAAAAGGATTCTGCCCTGCTTATCGATTTCCACATTGCAGGCTCCTGCAAAGAAAAATCTGGCAAACTTGCGAGCATTTGCTGTGGTGGTATTCGCTTCTCGGAATTTTTCTTCGATGATTTTCCATTCAGACAAGGGATAAACGAACAGACACTGGTCGATTCCCTTTGTGACTACGAACTCTTTTCCCAACGCTTCACGAAACTTTGCCGGTACGATTAAGCGTCCCTTTTCGTCTATGTTGTGGCGATATTCACCCATGAACATAAGGGACACCTCCTCTCTCCATTTCGTTCCACTTTCATCCACTTTCTACCACTGATAAACAAATTTTAAAGCATAACTAGGAAAAAATCAACCCGCAAACCACGTTTTTTCGCGGTTTGTGGGTTGTGGAGGGATGTGGATGGAAATTCCACGCATAGGATTTTTTCTTATCTTGTGTCTCATTTTATCGCCACCCACTATATATTGTGGTCTTGCGATTATCGTTGTAAATATTGCACAATCTTACAATTTATTTTTTATTTATTATCACATCACTATTCCACACTTAGTCAAAATTGTGGTGCAAAGAGCAGGGAGGGGGAACTGTGGGTGGTGGATTCTGGTACAGTCGGTTTCTAAGTGTCTACCGTCGCTCGTCAAGTAGTTCGGCCTGCGGTGCGTCCGCCTCGCGTCGTCCTCGGCCGAACACTTCGCTCGGCACACACGTAAGAAACCTTTGTAAGGAAACCACCACCCACAGTTCACCCTCCCCTGCTCATCTGCAAAATTTTTTCCAGAAGGAAATTTTTATTAAAAAAGACCCCGCAAAATTGCGAGGTCTTAGACAGATAAATATAATTACCTGAAATTATGATATTTATACTTCTTCCATAAAATATAGTCTTGCATTAAAGTCAGACATAATACGAACAGAGCCTTCCATATCAAATCCTGTGGAAGAAAAGGCAGGCTTTAATCCAACTCCTGCATTCATAAGTGCGTTTCCGTAAGCTTCATATTCGTCTACATCACCCTTTGGCGTTACAAACTTGTTAATCAGGTTGTGTAAGAATCCATCCTGTTTTACATGGATGGGAATAGCACCGTTGATCAAGTCTCCAAAAGCCTTAATGCTAACAGGCTGCTCCACATTGTAGAAGTGATACTTCTTCAAAGGATCCAAGCCATATGCGTGATAGTCAAGGTAAGGCTGGTTGGGTTTGACTTCCTTTTGGAAGACCATTCCAACGGCCTGTTTTTTGTCCTTGGATACTACGGTCCACTCTACCACGTTTCCAAACTTGCCACGGTAGAAATTACCGAACTGCATACATTCACGGAACTTCTTGTAGATAGCAATCTGTTCTTTGATTGCAGCCAAATCCTCTTTTTTCATGTCAGAAAGATTACACTCGTAACCTAACACACCAAAGGAGGCTACTGCAAATCTGCTGGCGATTGGCACGCGTCGCAAAGTCTGATGGTTTGGCACATTTGATACATGGGCAGACACACAAGACATCGGATATCCATAGGAATATCCGTTTTGAATGGAAAGTCTTGCTACCGCATCTGTATCATCGGAAGCCCAGATTTGAGGGAAGTAGCAAAGTGCTCCCAAGTCAAATCGGTTTCCACCGGAAGCGCAGCCCTCAAAGAGTACATGCGGGAAGCTTTCTGTCAAAGCCTTTGCCAAACGATAGAATCCCATAATGTATCTGTGGAACACTTCTCCTTGGCAATCCGCAGCCAAGTGCTGTGAATACACATCAGAAAAGATTCGGTTCATATCCCATTTTACATAGGCAATATTGGCAGATGAAATCACATCCTTCATTGCCTTTGTGATGTAGTCCACAACTTCCGGATTGGCAAAGTCCAAAATCCGCTGGTTTCTACCTTCGGAATGATGTTTACCGGGAATTTCGATGGACCACTCCGGATGAGCTCGATACAAATCAGAATCTGCGTTCACCATTTCCGGCTCAATCCAAATACCGAAATCCAAACCGACTTTATTGATCTTTTCTGCTAAACCTTTTACACCGCGAGGAAGTTTTTTTGTATTTACAAACCAGTCCCCAAGTGCGCGTTTGTCATCATTTCGTTCTCCGAACCATCCGTCATCCATAACGAAAAGCTCAACGCCCACTTCCTTCCCCTTTTTTGCCAAAGCTACCAGTTTTGATTCATTGATATCAAAATAGTTCGCTTCCCAGCTATTCAAGAGGACCGGTCTCGCTTTTTTTGACCATTCACCTCGTACAATATGCTCGTTTACAAAGGTATGCATATTTTGGCTCATACCATTGTGTCCCTGATTTGAGAAGGTCATAACTGCCTCGGGAGCTTCAAATTCGTCTCCGGGCTTTAAGTTAAAGCTAAACTGTGTAGGGTTAATACCACTTACCACACGAGTCTTGTCATAGGCATTTACTTCTACTGCTTCGTAGTGGTTTCCGGAATAAACTAAGTTTAATCCGTAGCAATCACCCTGATGTTCGTTACATCCTTCTCTGCTAATCATAATAAAAGGATTTGCACGGTTGGATGAAGAACCGGTAAAGGAAGCATTTACAAACTTGCCTGCAGAAACCTTGGTATCCACCATCTGCATTTCCTTGATCCAAGCTCCACGGAAGGTAGAAACAATAAATCCTGCTTCCGCAAAATCCAACTGAGTGGACATCAATCTGCGAAGAGAAACGGTAGCGCTGCCACTGTTTATAAACTTTGCAGTACGGGTAATCACGTCTTCCTCTTCAAATACATAATAAGACAACACCAAAGTGTATCCGTTGTTTTTATCCTTTAAGGTAACATGAAGTCCTTCTACGTTATCACCAAAAGAAGAAGGCAAAGTCTTTAACTCTTCTTTTCCTTTTTTGATTTCATCAGAATCATAGACAAAATCTGTTGTGGCACTTCCGTCAGCAGCTACCACCTCTACGAAGGGTTCACGAATGTCACCCTTTCCGTATCCGGATGTTTCCAAACAAACATCTTCCAATGTAAATGACAAATGCTCCTGATCATAGGCAATGGAATTTCCCTGCTGGAATGCACGCTTTTCAGAAAGCGCTTCCAAATCGCCGGCTTCGTTTGCTGTAATTTTGCCGCCATAATAAAGGTGTTCCAGCTGACCGGTTTCCATGACCTTGAAAGCATATGTGGTATTTTTTGTATCAAGTACAAAAACCGGAGATTCTCCGTTTAACTTTCGTATCATTTCTTATCCTCCTAATTTATTTATGTGAAAACCCCTATGTTTTCCAACCACTTTATTTTAACTGAATCCCCAGGGAAATACAATCAATCTCCCTTTCATTTCCGTCGGGATTTTCCCTTGCAATCCCAATACTTTTTCAAAAAAGGAACCGGCATTTCTGCCGGCTCCACCCCATTATTTATTACTCACACTCTCTCCCAAAAGACTGTTCAAACTTCATTCGATATCATTAATTCATCTTTGCTTTTTTGCTATCCAATTCAGCTGTGATTTCTTCAATCTTTTCATCAGTTAAGATATATCTCTTCTTGAACCAAAGAACTGCAAAAATCAAAACTGCGATAGGAATCAAAGTCATTACCAAACGAAGACCCATCTTAGAAGCTTCAGGAACTGCCAAGGACAAATCCATGCTCTGTTCTGCTTCTGTCGTATCAGAGTTAGATAATGAAAATACCTGCAAAGCAATACTTGAAACCAAAATAGCAATACCTGAAGCAAGTTTTACAACGAAGGTCTGCATAGAGAAAATAACAGATTCATCTCTGTGTCCGTTTTTCAACTCGCCGTAATCTACTGTGTTTGCCAAAAATACGGTTACAACTACGTTGTTAACACCGGATACAGCCATAATAATAACTCCCGGAATCAGGAATAAAGGAAGGCTGTTTACACCTACAGTTGACAAAGCCAAAAGTACGAAATAACCACATACAGATGCTACTGCACCATAGATAAAGATCTTAATATTGTTCAACTTTAATCCGTTACGAAGTAAAGGATACAATACCATCATAGAAAGAATCTGTGTTGCACCACCTACCATGTTAAATACGGTGTAGTTGTTGTACCAGCTTGTTCCGCCCAAATCATATTTAAAGAAGTAAATAATCAAATTTGATGTTACATACAAAGCAGTATTAATCATAACGATTGTCAATACAACGGTCATAGCCTGATCGTTTGAGATCAATGACTTAAACATTTCTCCAACTGTAGGAGATTCCATATCAACAGATGATTTTTCTTTAACTGTAAGACAAGTAATTACAATAAAGATAATGAACAAGATTGCTACGCCGATTGCAACATACTTGAAACCTACACGTTCGATTTCATAAGCACCTGCATTTTCAGCAGCAAACTTGGTTCCCAAGGCATGTACAACCATCATTGTAAAGATGGAAATCAAAGCAGAACCAACACCTGCACAAGAACGAGCCAATGTTGTAAGTCCTTCTCTTTCTTTACCACCTTCAGTAAATGCAGGAATCATTGACCAGTAAGGGATATCCATCATGGTATAAGTAACACCCCAAAGGATATAAGTTACAGCAGCATATACTCCGATACCGCCGGCATCCAATGACGGGGGTGCCATAAACATTGCTACCAAAATAACCGCATTTGTAATGGTACCAATCAAAAGCCAAGGTCTAAATTTACCCCATCTTGTTTTTGTCTTTGCAACAATTGCACCCATAATCGGGTCGTTAAATGCGTCAAACACACGCGCAATCATGGAAATAATACCGATGACAATCGCACTTGCTCCCATGATATCCTGGAAATAATAGAATACATAACTTGCAGAAAGCATGTATACCATATCTTTTCCTACAGCACCTAATCCATAACCCAACTTAGCGCTGCCTGTCAGCTTCATTTTTTCTTCAGCCATATTTATTTTTCCTCCTCTTTTATCTTAAAGCCTAAGCCTTAATTACATGTTTTTCATTCCCATAGCAAGTTCAACCACCTTGTATGCACCGTTGTACATGCCGATGGAGTTGTTGATATTGATGTTTTCACACATCTCATTCAAAAGGTCGGTATTCATAAACATATCCAACATCTGAATGGTATGAGGAATATCTCTACATTCCAAAGAACCGTCACCGATTTCTGCAGAATGGATTGCCCCCCACATTTCATGCTTTCCTACACGCTTAATAAAAAGCTTAGGAATGGGATAAAATGCCAACTCAGAAGGCTTGGTAACAAGTACGTCAGCACTTCTCATCAAAAGGTTGGTACAATAAACAGCATCAAAAATATTTTCATGCCAGAATCCGTGAATTCCTTCTACCTCACCGTCAATAGCTTCTTCCGCAAACTTTGTGGTTGCAACGAAGTCGTTGAAATGCTCAGTAGATACTTCTTTCATTCCGGGAATTTCTTTTACAAGTTCATCCCAAACGTTCTTATAATCACCAACGTTTACATACAAAGCTGCTTTTCCGCTGTTAATCATAGGAAGTAAGTATTCAATAATTGCTGCAAAGATTTCTTTCTGTGCTCCTGCACCACCGATGGTAAGTAAGAAACGCATAGGCTCACCTTTTTCTTTGCGGTCGCATCTCTTCTTACAATCAGACTCGATATTAGCTACAAGCTCATGATCAATGTAATGACCGGTATAAACCAATTCATCCTGAGGGATGGGGTTACATACCTTATCCTTCATCATTCCGTTGCAGATACGATAGCCCATGTAAGCATTCTTACACTGAACAGTATGAATAGAACCTTCTGCAAAGTGAAGTGCCATAGGCCAGTTATCGCAAACTGCAGACACTACGTTTTTCATTCCTGCATGAAGTGCTGCCTGAGCGGTCCATGCATGAGTGGAAATAACAGGAATATCCTTGGGTACATTTTTATAAACAGTAGCCATAAGTTCTGCGTTTGCCTGATCGTTTGAATTGTAGGTCAATGCTCTGAACCCTTCGTAGTTCATAGGCTCCCAAACCAACTTGTTGAAAATGGGATTCTTTGACATACGGCTTCCCAAAGAATATAAGTCGTTCTGTGCACCGATAATCTTGGTACAAGTAGTTTCATAGTAGGAATTCAAATCCATCCAGTAAGGTGTATAGCCCATGTGATGTGCACAGGAAGCCATAGCCATAGACATTCTGTAATGTCCAAATCCCATACGGATGTTTCCGATAATAACGCCCTTTTCATTGTCCCATACCGGATCCGGAAGAGTTCCGTCCGGATGCTTTGATAAATCAAAATGTGCATTTTGTTTTAAATCTCCAACCAACACATTCTGAACTCCCAAAGAATCTCCGATATAAGCATTCTTCTCCAAGTGAATGGGATAATTCGCATTGGAATCATCACCAAATTTTTTCGCACTTTTTGCTTTGGTCTTCATAGCTTTTTTGTACTGAGCTTCGCCCAAATCATTGCCGAAAATCACTCTTGATCTGTCTTGCATTTGTTTACCCTCTTTCTTTATACTTACCTATTTAGGCATTACACTAACGTGGAATTTTATCTCTACGGATTCCATACTCTCGCAGTGAATCCGAAGAACGGCATCGCCTTCTTCAAAGCAGGACTTCACATAGATGCCTGCCATTCCGCCTCTGAAAGGAACTACCTTCGGTCCAATCACCTCAATGGGTCCTTCTGTTTCCAAAATCATGGATTCCTGGAAATAAGGCAAAATGTTTTTATTTTCATCGGAAGCTACCACACGAATGGAAGCCACGTCATAGGTATTCGTTTCAATCAACTCATTGGAAGAAACATCTACGCCCAAAATTGCTTTTGTCATAGGTTTTTTCACAATGCTCTTTACGACTTTTCCATCCTTAATTGCATCGAAACGATAACTCTTGGATTCTCCACCCCAGTCACCGATGTATTTCTGGAACAAATCTACAGCATCGTTCATAGACATATGATGGAACAAAATCAAACGAAGGGCTGCCCAAACCACCTTGGCAGACATTTTGTAGCCGTGGATGGCGGTTTCGTTTAAGCAGATTTTTACCAGTTCATTCTGCTTTTCTGAAAAGCCTTCATTCTTAATCATTTCATCCCCAATCAAGTCGTCGATAGCCACCGGTCCATGTTCCAAATGAGGGAACAAATCAGAATGGGTATCGTATTCTTTGATGAGCAAATTGTTTTTGTACATACGAACCGAATCCGCATTTGAAATAATGTAAGTATCTCCTCTTACTGATGCAGGATGCTCTCCAATATCCATGGATGTAGTAATCTCAAGGACATCTTCTTCCTTTCCCTGTGCTGCATAAACAGCTGCAGCCATCTTGGGATTTCTAAACATATCCATTACACCGTGATAGCAGATACGGTCTCCGGAACCAAAGTCCTTATGAGTGTTGTAATCAAACATACACCAGCCGAAAGATCCGGCAATATCTTCATGGGAATTAATGGCTTCCAATACTCTCGCATGACGAAGGGTATGTTCCATACGATGTTCTTCCCAGTCAAAACTTTTGGTAGGATACATATGTCCGTTGTACTCGGAAACAAGGTAGGGTTTCTCCACATCACTTGTTACCTTTTCCTTTGCTTCACAGCCTTCATTGGAACCGCTGTGTACAAAGTCGTTGTAGGTATATACATCCTCTAAGAGGTTCATCTTCTTGTTGCATCTTACGCCACCGGTCTGACGGGTAGGATCACACTTGTGTGCCACCTCATTGGTACGGGTGTAAAATTCATCATCATCAGGAGATTCATTGATACGAACGCCCCAAAGGATAATAGAAGGATGGTTTCTGTACTGTTCCACCATATCCTTTACATTGTTAACAGCAATATCTTTCCAGTGGTCTCCACCGATATGCTGCCATCCGGGGAACTCTGTAAATACCAAAAGTCCCAAGCGGTCACACTCATCAATAAAGTACTGTGACTGAGGATAATGGGAGGTACGAACCGCATTTAATCCCAACTCTTTTTTCAAGATGCGGGCGTCCTGTCTTTGCATGGATTCCGGCATTGCATAACCCACATAAGGATAAGACTGATGACGGTTCAAACCGCGAATCTTTAACTTTCTTCCGTTTAAGTAATAACCATCTTTTTTGAACAAAGAATTACGGAAACCAATCATTGTGATATTGGAATCCTTTACTTCACCATCCACCAAGATTTCTGTGGTTAACTGATAAAGTGTAGGACTTTCCACATCCCAAAGTTTTACATTTCCGGCTAAAGTTTTGGTCAATCCTTTTGCAGCCATAGGCTGTTCGGAAATCTGCTTGTCATTTAAAGTCTGACGTACTGTTAAGCGACGTTCTTCCGCCAAAGCCTTTGCCTCATCAGACAACTGAATCACAGTGGTTAACTGACCGGGCACTTCATAGGAAGCGATTTCCTCTTTGCTCTTTCCCCGAACAGAGATTCCTTCGTCTACCTTTGGCATTAAAAATACGTCCTTCATATATACCGGATCTTTGATGTCCAAATAAACATCACGGTAAATACCACCAAAGGTCATGTAATCAATTACAAAGCCAAAAGGCGGCTGATCAATATCTTCTCTGGAGTTCACTCTTACGGTTAAAAGGTTGTCCACACCGTAACGAATCTCATTGGTAATATCCACTGTAAAAGCGGTATATCCACAGAAGTGTTCGTATAGTTTCTTTCCATTTAAGTAAACTGTAGTCTGATGGCCTACGCCGTCAAACGTCAAAAGAAGGCGTTTTCCCTGCCATGCGTCATCCGGTGTAATCACTCTCTGATATCCGCAAATCATCTGATATTTGGATTCATCAAAGTAATGGAAAGGAACTTCCTTACAGGTATGAGGAATATTCACCTCATTTCCCTCTTCCATTAAGGATGTCACCATTTCGTCGGAAAAGTTTTCGTTAAATTTCCATTTTCTGTCAAAATAAATTCTCTGGCTCAATTCAATATCTCCTAACTATTCCACTCGAATGCCGTCCACCAACAAGTCTACCAACTGTTGCAAGGCATCCATATAATCAATGCGATTGTCTTTCAATTCACTTCCGTTTAAAAAGCGCTCTATGGAAGATTCAAAGACCATCTGAAAAATCGTAACATTGATTGGGCGAAAGACGCCCTCGTCCACTCCCTGCTGAAGCAAAGAAATGGTCAATTCCCATCCACTCTCCAATCGCTGGGAAATCACTTTGTAAGCCTCCGGATATTTATCCTTCATGCTGTACATCTGAGTGAAGTCCATGCCAATCACCTGGTCCGGCATAACTCCCAAAATCTTTCTAAGTTTTTCTTCTGTAGAAAGACCGGGCTGATTCATTACTTCTTCTTCACTCTTTTTAATGGCATCAAAGGTGAAGTTTACCATATCCGTAAACAGCGTCCGTTTATCCGGAATCACCGTATAAATGGTCTTCTTACTCATTCCAAGATAAGAAGCCAGGTCATCCATTGTAAATTTTGCGCCTTTTTGTCGATAAACTTCCAAGGCTCCTTCAACAATCTTTTGCTTCATTTTTACTCTTTTCCCTTGTTCTCCGTTTCCGAAAACTTGAAAACTAAAAATCGTTTCCTATTTAAAAGCCTTGATTTTCCGTGTTTTTAAATGGAAACTTGTTTTTTCAGGAAACTGATACACTATTAATTAGTTTCCTTAATTTTAACATTAGTTTCCCACTATGTAAACTCAACACTTCTACTAAAAACCGATATTTGTTTTTGGTAAATGTGACGAGGGAAAACTAGACATAAAAAAAGCCCACCGCATTGAGGGGATGCGGTGGGTTTCATTAGAAACTCAAATTAGCTTCTTTGAATTTTATAATCCAAAGGAAGCTGCAGTATTTACACTATTTGTAAGCTTGTACTGCTGAGCAGCTACCTGCTTCTTATAAGTGCTGTTTACTTTCTTTGTCTTAATGGTATTAGACTCTTTGCTAATAGACTTGTAAGGATTCTTTCCTCCGTTGGCAGCGGAATTTGATGTAATAGTACGTGCCTTAATGGTGGTTGTACCATTCTTTAAGGTGTTTTCGTAAGAAGTGGTTCCCTTTGTAACATTATCTACATAGAACTCTCCACCATATACAGTTGTAGCAGGTGTGGTTGATGTAGAATATGTGTAAGTCTGGGTCTTATAGTTGTAAGATGAATTTGTACTAGAAAAAGATATTTTCTTTAAATTACGATTCTTATCATAAGACCACTTATAAGTACTGGCAAATTTATCTGTCTTATGAGCTACTGCAGGATTTGTAGTGGTAGTAGATGTACCGGCTGCAGAAGTATAGGTAGTTGTACGCTGTGTTGTATATGTACCTGGATTTGAATAGGTACGCTTGGTTAAGTTTCCTTTTTTATCAAAGGTATACTTTTCAGTAACAGCAGAGTTTACTGTAGTAGTCTGATATTGATCAGTTTCATATCCTTCGATCGTTCTCGTCCAGGAACTATCATCTGTTCCCCATACTAAACTAGAAACTACAGGTGAAACGTCAACATCATTTCTCACTGCAGTAGTCTGAATCTTCACCTGGGTAGGTTTAGATTTTTTAAATGTATATGTATATACTGTGGTTGTTGTAACAGTATCATTCTTGAAGCTTTGGCCATTCAAATACTGTGTATCTGTAGTTTCAGCATAGGTTTCTTTATCTGTTGCAGCATCATATGCAAGCTGGACACCCTCCTCAGATTTTGCGTAGCATCCTGTTTGCTTTGAGTAAGTAGGATATTCAGGTTCCTTTGTAACAGATGTTATCGTCTTAAGATTTGCCTTATTGTATTTGTAGGTATCTGTGGTAACAGTCTTTGTCGTTGCTACATAGCTTCCTTTATTATTCGCTATGTACTCAGCAACCTTTGTAGCATCATCTCCGCTTACACTAACGGACTTGCTAAATGTAGTCTTTGTTTCCTCTGTAGTAACAACCTTTTTCA
>JAEEGL010675397.1_pt1 | contig 12643 bp, 6 predicted proteins | sample 9134231 | NCBI WGS metagenome assembly JAEEGL01 (sample SAMN16246548, study PRJNA631951) | gut metagenome | biome: gut microbiome; feature: rumen; material: fiber-attached | host: Bos | place: Iran: Karaj | collected 2018-10
CAACAATTTAATTATTTAAACCGAAAAGAACCAATAAAAAACATAACACCTTCTTTTGCATTCATAAAAACATCAAACGATGAAAAAATAGTTCCAAATCCTTTAGGATTATTACAAAGAAAAGGAGATGATTATAAACTTCGTATGTCATATAATAAAGTAGGTAATAATTATATGAAAGCTTTAGGCCAAAGTTTAAGATATTCAGAACATTTAACTGAATTATACTTAGATGGCAATAGACTTACTAATGAAGGAACAGATTATTTATTTAATAATTTAATAACAAATAAACCTTTGATATATAAAATTCGAACATTAGATTTAAGTCAAAATAATATTGGAAAAAATAGCATTCAAAGTTTTATTGATTACCTTCAAGATCCAAAATGTAACATAGAAAATTTAAATTTATTTGGAAATTGTTTAGGTGATGATAATATAAAAATATTATGTGAAAATTTAGCAAAATATGGTTCATATAGAATGGTATTAATAAATTTAGGTAAAAATTTAATAACTGATGATTGTGCTAATGTTATATGTAATATGATTCAACAATGTACTGGTTTACGTTTATTGTTTTTAAACCATAATAAATTAACTAATCCCGGTGGAACAAAAATAGTAAAGCAATTAAGACAACATAGGGAACTTCGTATTTTAGATATATCTTGGAATAATATAGGTAATAATTTTAATATTGAACCTAGTTATGAACAATTAGTTAATAGCGATTTGTATCATCCTGAAAGACTTTTTAATAACTTTGCTATTAATGAAACTATGACTACTATGAAATTAAATTTAAGAAGAAATCCTTTATTACCTTCTTTAGATCAAAAAGGTAATAAAAAACCAGATAAAAAGGATGATAATAAGGCTCAAAATAAAAAATTGTTTGTTGAACCTAAAAAAATTAATGAACCTCCAAAACATCCAACCCCTTTTGCAATTGAAATGGGGGGTTATTTTAAAGAATTAAATCTTGGTTTAATACATTTAGATATATCAAATAATAGTCTATCAAGTATAGATGCTGAATATTTACAAAATGAAATAAAAGATAATCATTCAATTTTAGGTATTCATGTTGATGGAAATGAAATGAAAATAGATGCATTAGGATTTTTAGAACCTTTAAAAGATGATAAAGATGATATGTATTTTGCTCAATATCAATTAAAAAATGATATAACAGATGATTATAAATTACACAAAACAAACATAGAAAATGTTCGTAAATTAAGAAGTAAAAATAATTGTTGGATATGTGAAGGTTGGCGTGAAATAAAATTCACATTTATTCCCAAAGAACCAATCGAAGAAATACACAATCATTTAGTAAAAATTCATTTAAATTTTGATAATTACAAACCATTTGATCTATTATGTTTGGGAGGTCAAAAATTTGAAATAGTTCGTATGTGCCCCCCAGGAGAGATTACATACTTCTTTACTATAGATACCAAACCAATAAGCGAAGAGGGAGAAGGTGGTAATAGTGAATATATAAAATTAAAACCTCAAAATGAAATTGAATGTACTTTTGAAGGTGAATATATGGAGGAACTAAATAATATTAGAGAAAGATTAATGTATCAAATTCGACAAGAAAAAGAAAACGCAATAAATAAAGGAGAAGAATTTGATGAAAGTAAAATTGAAAAAAGTGTAACATTAACAGAACCAGATAAAAATGAGATTATTAAAGTTAAAGTACAATATGTTTTAAAACAATTAGTAAAAATAAATAGAAATGTTTTAAATGAAGATTATAGAAAAAATATTAAATTCACTGAACCAAGACCATTAAAAATAATTAATAAATTTGTTAAACCTAGAACACCTTGGACATACCCTATTTCAATTTGGGCATATTATGGTTATGACTATGATGGTGATAGTGAAGAATATTTAGATCAATGTTTTGAATTTGACTTTAAAAGATGTCAATTCGAAAAAGATTTTAAAGATGATGAATCTTACAACGAACTTAAATTAATGTTACGTAAAAGATATAGAGATATTATTGATTGCTATAAATATTATGCTTCTATGGCAGGATTTCAAGTATGGCAAATCACACAAAATAACTTAACTGAATTTATAAGTCATTGCCCAAATTTATGTGATAAAAATTATGTCATTAACGACGTGTTTGTTACTCAAAAGGCTTTAGTAGGAAATTTAATAGATAAAAATGATAGAAAAAACGGAAATAAAATGTTAAGTGACAACATAGTACGTCATCAATTTATGAACTTATTAGTTAAAGTAGCAAAAGATAAATACGTCACCGTATTAAAAACAAATAACGCTTTAGAAGCCGCAAAAATTTCCTTTGAGCAACATTGGGACCCTGCAATAAAAGGATTTGAATATCATAAATGGAGAATGGAACGTTATTACAACGAACAAGTAGACAACTTTTTAAAAGCTCATTTACCCTTGCTCGACGCTTTATATTTATCTTGGGCTAAACAAAAAGGTCCAAGAAAAAAAGATGTATGGATGGTATTAGATGAATATAATAATTTAGTTCAAAGTTTCGTTGATATAAACGACTATCCTATTCGAGAAAACCCTCTATATTTTAATTGGAGTATACGTTTACAAGTAAATGAAATTTATTCAGATAAACATATAAATATGTTTTTGCCTGAATTTTTAGAAGCTTTATGTCGTGCAATTGATAAAGCAAGTCCTATTCCTTTAGGAGATAGTCCTGAAGATTGGCCTAAAGAAAAGAGAGTTAACCAACCTTTAGTTAATAAATTAGAAAATATTTTGCCTGTGCTTGTTAAATTAATTACTCATCCCGATTTCAAAACTTTAAAAGAAAAATTTCCTATGCCGCAAAAAGATATTGCTACTGGATTGTATGAATATAATTATGATAATCCTTTTTATCAAGGATATATTATTAAAGTTAGTGATAATAAAAGAAGACAAACTGTGAAAAGAAAAAGTACAAGAAGAAAAAGTAGAATAGTTGAGAATTTAGAAAAGAAACAAGAAGAAATTACTGAAAATGAAAAAGAAAATGAAAATGAAAAAATAGATGAAAATGAAAAAATAGATGATAATAAAGAAAAAGAAGAAGTTCAAAAATTGAGTTTAGAAGTTGAGAGAAATGAAGATGAAGAAAAAAAAGAAGAAGATAATAAAGAAGAAGAAAATAAAGAAGAAGAAAATAAAGAAAATAATGAAAATAATGAAAATAATAATAATGAAAATAATAATGAAGATAATAATGAAAATAAAGAAGATAAAAAAGAACAAGAAGCTGTTATGTTTATGGATGAAGAAGAAAAAGATCCTGGTCAACCTGATGTTCAATAAAAAAAATATAAATAATAATAAATTATTTTAATAAAATTTAATATAAAATGAAAATATTTATTTTAATTTATAAAAATATTTATAATTATTTTATATCTTTTATTTAAATTTTATATAACTATTATATTATTAAAAAAAATATGAAAAAGAAAAAGATTGAAAATAAAAATCAAACATCTTCATCATCAAAAAAATCTATTTCATATTATTTAGATTTAAAACATATGAAAGAATTAAATAAAATGGCGAAATTAAAAGAAGATTTATATTCAAAAGAAATGAGTAATTATAGAAAAACACCAAAAATAAATCCAAATTCAAAAAGAATTATTAATAAAATTTTAAATATATCAAATAATAATAATAATAATACTAATAATAATAATAAAAGACATTCAAATTTAAGTTGTCAAAGTCAATTTAGTAGTAATTTAACATATTCAAATTTAAATCGTTCAAATTATACTGATTATTCAATAACATTTGCAAATAGAAAAAAATTATTTAATAATAGCAATGATTCAAAAATTAATAATAATAATAGTAGTATTTATAATTTAAAAAAAAATAAAAATTTAAATAATAATAATTTTGTTAATAAAAGTTTAATAAATTTTCATAAACCGGTTATTAAACAAAAAAATGAATATAATTGCTATACAACTTATGATGAAAAAAAAGTAAAAGATGTTAGAAAAAAAGTTCATAATTATTTAAATAATATGATATATAAAATTGATAATGAAATAACTAGCTATAATAAAGGAAGAAATGAATTTGAAAATTTAAAAAAAAATTATTATTTACAAAAAAATATTATTAAAGAAAATGAAAAGGCTTTAATTGAAAAACAATCAAATGGAATGAATAATAATATTAATAATGAAAATATTAAAAATGATAATATTAATAATAATAATGTTATTTTTATTAAAAAAATAAATCCAAATAATAAAAAAAATATTCAAAGACAAAAAAATAATGGAAATAATAATAAAATTTATTTACATAGTAATAAAACAACCAGTGAATCAAGTAATTCAAAAACAAATGGAAAAAAAAATAATTCATATAGACAAACAAAAAATGAAAATGTTTTTAATAAACCTATTAAAAAAATTCAAAGACCTATTCAAGATAAAAATCTAAAAAAAATTAATTTATTTGGAATTAATAATCAATTTAATAATAATAATAATAAAAATAATATTAATAAAAATAATAATAATAATGAAAAAAATAATAATAAAGAAATTAATAAAAAAAATAAACCTTTTGAAATTAATATTGATAATAATAATAATATAAATAAAAATAATAATAATAATAATAGAAAAGATAATAATAATTCTAAACAAAATTATTCTAGTAGTGAAAATAATAATAATTATAATTCAGATCAAAATAATATTATGATTTCAATACAAAGTATTAACAGAAGGGAAAATGATTTAAAAAAATTTTTGCAATTCACTGAAAAATTAACTTTTAATAATAATAATAATCAAAATAATAATAATAATAATAATCAAAATAATAATCAAAATAATAATAATAATGAAATTAATAATATAAATTATAATAAAAACAATAATTTCATTAATTTTAGTAACAGTAATAATTATAATAATTTTAGTCATAATAGTTTTAATTTTAGTAATAATAGTAATAATAATAATAATAACAATAGTAATAATAGTAAAAATTATTATAAACAAGAATCATACAAAGTTTCAAATTTAGAAAACACCGAAAATTTTAATAAAGAACAAGTTTTTCGTAAAAATGTCCCAATAATAAAAGAAGAAGAATATAACAGTAATGATAATAATAATAATATAAATTATAACGCTTATATAAATAATTCAAATTCATTAGACAGAAATTCATTAAAAGAAATTACTAATGAAGGTGTTTTAGATAATTTCATTATAGGAAATAATAATAATTTTCAAAATAATATTAATAATAATAATATTAATATTAATTCTAATAGTTTAATTAATAATAATAATAATAAAATTTTAAGTGAAAGTTCAATGAATACGAAATTAGACCCTTATAATATTGAATATGCTCAACATAGATTAGAAAAAATAAAAGAGCAAATAAAAAATAAAAATAATTAAATTATTTTTTAAATTCTTTTTTTTATTTAATTTTTTATTTCAAAAAAAATATTATTATATTTATAAATATATAATTAATATATAATAATAAATTTTTTATCTAATTTTTATATTATTAAATCATTTATTTTATTTTCAGTTTTTTCATTTTGAATTATTCCATTTTCTTCTATTTTATTATTATTAATATCAATATTATTTTCATTATTTATTTCATTATTATTTAAATTATTATTTTCTTCATTATTAATTTCTTTAATTTCATTAATTTCATTAATTTCATTATTTTTTTCATCTTTTTTATTTTCTTCTATTTTTATATTATTAATTTTTTCAATAATATTATTAATATCTTTATTATTATTATTTTCAATATTATTTTTATTATTACTATCATCAACACTTTTATTTAATCTTTTTTTTTTAGTTTTATTATTTAAATTTTTTTTTCCACTATTTGAATCATTTTCATATTTATCATTAATATTTTTATTAATATTTGTAATTGAATTTGAACTATTATGTTTATTTTTAATTTTTAAATAACCTTGATGTCTTTTTTCACTTAAAATTTTACTTTTTGGATTAAATTCCGGTTGAAAAGATGGTAAATATTTTTTTTTAATTTCTTCATTTAATTTTTTTTTCTTTTCAATTGCATCATTATACAATCTATTTATCATATTATTATTATTATTTTTATTATTATTTTCATTATTATTATTAATATTATGATTATTAAAATAATAATTATTAATTTTTGGTTGAAAAACACAATTTTCCATTTCTTTTTTTTTAATATTTTCATTTAATTTATTTTTTTTTTCAATATTTTTTTTTTGAAATTGTTTCATTTTTTCATAATGTTTATTCCAATTTTCTTCTTGAATTTTATTCACTTTTATAATTTTTTTAGGTGGAGTTTTTAACATTTCTTCAATTTTTTTTCTTTTTTCTTTATTAATTTTATCTTCTAATTTTTTAAAATTTTCTTTTTGTTTTATATTTTCATCTTTTAATCTTTCTAAAAAATCACCTTTTTTTTCAACCATAATTAAACTTTTTTTATTAATTTTAGGTTTATATAAATATTTTACATTATCTAATTTAATTTTTTTTTCTTTTAATTTTTCAAGTTTTTCTTGAGATTTAATGTAATATTCATTCATTCTTGATAAATAATTATTTACTATTTTTTTATTATCAATTCTATTTGAATTATTAATATTACTAATACTATTGTTTATATTAAAATTACTAATATTATTATTATTATTATTATAATAAAATTCATTGTTATTATCCATTGAATTATTTAAATGTTTTCTTTCTGATGATGTTATTATATTTGCATTGTTTTTATAATTATTTAGAATGTTTTTTGCGGATGATAAACGAGGTTGATAATGTAAATTTGAAAAATCTGAAAATTTATTTGTTTTTGGAGGATTTTTTTCTTGAGAAAAATTGTTACTATTTGATAAAGAAAATGATTTTTCATTGTTTGGGGAATTTTCATTTGATTTTTCTATTGATTTTTTGTTATTATTGTTTAAATTTTGAATATCTTCTATCATTTCTTTAACTTCTTTTATTTTTTCATTTATATTTTTATTATCATTATTATTTTCGTTTTTATTATTATCAATTAAATTTTCTAAATTATTATCATTTAAATTAATTTTATCATTCTCATTTTTAATATCATTATTAATATTATTATTTTCATTACTATTTTCAATGATATTATTATTCATATTTAAATAAAAATATTTAAATAAATTTAATTATTTAAAAATAATATTAACATATAAAATAATTAATTTATTAAATTCTCATTTTTTATATTTAATTATTTATTATTTGTTTATAACCATTATTAAAAATATTTTCATTTGTCATTCCAAAATATCTCAATAAATTTTTAATAACAAAAAATACAATAATTCCATGAAAAGTCAAACTAAAAATATTTAAACTCCATATTAAATGTAAATAATTATCAAATCTTAATTTATTCACACTATAAATTTTATACTTATTTAATATTAAATCTTGTAAATAAAAATCAATAAAACATATTAAAATAAATCTAAATAAAGAAACATCTTTACTTGTATTATTAAACATCTCAATTCCATTCGAATTTCTTTCTTTAATATTATATCTTACATAATTAGAGAAATTTAAATTAAAAATCAATAAATATTCTAAATAAATCGCTAAATAAAAACCTAATAATTCAAAAACTTTTGATAACATAATATAATTTAAATTTATATAATTATTAACATTATTTAAATAAGGTTTTGTAATAATAAATTGATAAAAAGAATAAAATAAAAAATATCCTAAAATTGAAAAAATAATCCATAATTTATTTTCTAATATAAATTTAAATTGATCTAAATTATTAAAATCTATTTGAATTATATTAAAAAATATATAATATATTACATATCCTAAAACAATACCATATAAGATATCATTTAAATATACATAATTTAAAAATAATTTTTCAGTACAAATAAATAATAATGATAATACCCATAAAACTATTAATATTAATTTTTTTTCTTTTGTATTATTATTTTTTTTGGATAAAATTGCTCTATAAAAACATCCAAAAATTAAATAAAGACTTAAAGCACTATTTGAAGGATTACTATAAGTAATTGAAATTTCACATGTTGGAAATTTTGTATTTGAAAAATAAGGTCGTTCTTCTTTATAAATTAATTTTAAATTAGAAGATATAATTAAACTTAAAGAATCTAAAAATATCATAAATAAACTTGAATAAATATTAATATAATTAAAAACAAAATAAAATAAAAAATATTTTAAACCTTTTTCTACATAATTTGAAAATATAAAATAATCACATCTTGTATTATCAGGCGTAAAAAATAAATATGTTGTAAGAGATTTTAATATATTTTTAATAAAAAAATCAAATATTATAAATGCTATTAAAATCATACTTATATAAATCATTTTATATTTCATTGAATGATTATCATTTCTAATATCATTTATCATTTTATATTAATTATATAATATTAATATATATATATATTATATTATTTTATTTTCATAAAAAAAAAATAACAATTTTTATTTTAATATCTAAATTTTTTCATATTAATATATAAAAATAATATTTATTAAAAATGTCTTATTGCGAACCATGCTGTTGTGATCCTTGTGATATTTGCTGTTGTGATCCTTGTTGTTGTTATGATCCATGTGACCCTTGTGACCCATGTAAAAAAACATGTTGTTATATATGTAAATGTGACCCATGTTGTTGCGTAAAAACATATTGTGACCCATGTTGTAGAACATATTGTTATGTATGCAAATGTGATCCTTGTTGTTGTGTTAAAACATATTGTGATCCTTGCTGTAGATATCCAAGTTGTTGCACATGCAGATATTGTTGTGTTCCCACATGTTGTTCTGTTAAAGAAAAATATGGATTAAATTATGATTACAGTAAACCTAATGTTGATTTAAGTAGTAGTAATAATTTTTCTTCTACTACATATAGAAGTAATTATAGAAATCCATGTGGTGATTGTGGAGTATAAATATAATTATTATAAATAAATATGTTTTTATTTAATTTATTTATTTTTTTTTTTAAGAAAAATACTTGATTATATTATTTAATTAAAATTAATTATTTAATATTTTTTTTATTATTATTTATATCTAAATCTTAAAAATAATATTTATAATAAATATTATGTTATAATTTATAACCTTTTTTTATTAAAGAATTATATTTTTTAATTAAATCTTGGTCGGCTTGATTGAAATTAAATAAAGCAAAAAAATTTAATTTTCTTTTGTTTTGAGGACTTAAAAATTTTTTTTCAATATTTTTAAATTTTCTATCAGATTTTTCAAAAATATCTTTTAAAGTTTCAATATCATAATTTATAATATTTTCTTTTTTAATATTATTTATTTCGTTGTTCATTTTTTTTAAAATTTTTTGTAATTTAAAATCATCATGACTTTTTTTTAATTGAATTGTTTTATAATTATAAATATTATGATTTATTATATTTTTAACATCATTAATTTTTTCTTCAATATTTTGTTCTTTAAATTTTTTTTCCGGTTTGAAATTAAAATCTATTAATAAATTATTTTTTCTTTTTTTTTTCTTTTCATTTTCTTCTTCATCAATCATTCTTTCAGTTAAACTTTTAACTTTATATTTGTAATTATAATTATTATCAAAAAAATAAGCTGGTTCTTCATTGACCATTTTAATTTCTTTTTTATTTAAAATTGTTTTAAAATTAATCATTTCTTCATTTTTATTATTATTAACATTATTATTATTATTATCAATAATCATTTTATATCTATCATGTGCTTCAAAATTATTTGTGTTTTTATCAAAATGAAAATTTTTACAATATTTATAATTTTGAATTGTATTGTGTTTTCCTTGTAAAAAATCAAAAATTTTTATATTAAAACTACTTATTTTGTTATCATATGATTCACAAGTTTTTTTTTGATTTTTATTTATAATATGATTTATTTTTATTTTTAATTGTTTTTTTTTACGCTCATTATTTGAATTTAAGTTAATTAAATTTTTGTTTTTAAGTATTTTATAATAATGTAATAATTTTTGTTCTTTTTTTTTTCTTTCATTTTCAAAAAAAAGTTTTTTTTCTTCTAAATTTTTATTTCGTTTTTCATTTACAAGTTTAATTTTATTATCTAAAGTTAATAAAGAAAAATTTGTTGTTTTTAATGGTGAAAAATTAGTTGAAGTATCATAAGTAAAATTACTTGAATAAAAATTACGTGAATTTTTATTATTACTATCATAAATAGTAAATTTTGAAGGTGTATTTAAAGAAAGTTTTAATGAAGAAATTTTATCATTATTATTATTTGATGAACGAAAAGATGAAATATTATTATTATTAAATGTTTTATACATAATATATTATAAATTATATATAATAAATATTATATTAATTAATAATATAATAATTAAATATTTAATTTAAATTAATATTTAAATTAATATATTATTAAAAATAATTTAAATTTAAAAAATTAATTTAATACTAATTGAAATATAGAAAATTAACTGTCAATAAGATTAATTAATATTTTTTTAAATCTGATTAAATAAACCACCTTTAAATAAAGCCGCTACTTAAATTTAACAATTATAATTTTATAAACACTTCTATAAAGATATTTTTTCATAAAATAACTTATTAAATTAGTATTTGTATGTTAAAAATTTTTAACGATATAATTATAAAATTATTATATTTCATATGTTTAAATTTTAAATTTAAATTTTAAAATGTTATTTAAAATTAAAATAAAAATAATAATATATATTTAAAAAAGAAAAGCTCTTATTATAATGTCAAATCGTATAAGTTATTATTCTTTATCACAATTGTTTATTCAATGTGAAGAACAAGCAGAAAAATCAATTTTTTTAGAGGAAAACAAAGAAAATTATTTTATAAATTTAAACATTGATATTAATATTAAGAAAAAGAATTATGAAGGAAAAAAAGGACCTATAAATTTGTATAAAAATAAAATTTTGAAATTTGCAAATTTTTAATAAAATTTTCTATAAAGGAAAGTAATTTTTGGTATTATTGTATTAAAAAAGCTCAATATTATTTATATATATGATAATTTTATTTTTTAACATAAAATTTAGATATTATATTTAAATTTAAATATATTAATATTACTATAAATTATTAATATTATTTTAAGTATTCTATTTAATAGATTTAGATGAAAGGATAATAAGAATTTTAAAAAAATATTTTTAATAAAATTTTGTTTAATTATTTTTCATTTAAATTTTAATTAATTATTAATTTTTTTATTATTTTAATTTTTTTATGGTTTAAAAATTTTAAATTATTTAATTTTAATAAAATATAAAATTATTTATTTAAATAATTATAATAATTTTAATGAAAAAAAATAACTCTTCAGTTTATAATAATTATAATAATTTAAATAATTATTTTCAAAACAATAATAATAATTATAATAGGATAAATTTACATTCATATGAAAATAATATTTTAAATAATTATGACATGAATTATAATAACATAGATATTAATAATATGAAAAAAAACATAAATAAAAGCAATAAATTAAATAATATTGTTAATTTGAATATAAAAAATAATAATAACAAAAATATTAAGAAAAATAATAATAATATTTTAACAAAAAAGAAAAATATTAATTATAGCACTGGTAATTTATTAGAAAATAATTATAATAATTTTTATAATAATAATTATAATGATAATAATAATTACAATAATAATTACAATTATAATAATAATAATAATAATTACAATTATAATTATAATAAAAATTTTAATAAAAGAAATAATAATAATAATTTTAATTATAATAGCGTGAGAAATTTATCTAATAATGTTAATTACAATAATTTAAATTATAATGAATTATATAATAATAATAATAATTATTATAATAAAAATAATTTTCCAAATAATTTCAATAATAATGACTTTAATAAAAATTATAATTTTCATATAAATAAAAATAAAAAATCAAACTCAGTTTTACCTATTAATAATAATATTTATTTACCACCTTTAAATATAGTTCATTCAAAAATTAATTCATTTAATAATCAATCTATAAATAATAATTTTTACAATTATAATAATGATATGAATATAAATAATAATAGCATAAGAACTAATATTAACAACATTAGTGGTTTTTTATATAAACCTCATACAATAAAGGAATATAAAGCTTTAACACCAATTCATATGGGTCCTTTAGGACCTAATATAGGTACAAAAGATTGGTTAGAAAGAAAGAAAAAAAATGATAGAAAAAATAAATATTCTAATATGTTAGCGGCAAATCATATTGGTATTTCAAAAATTAAAAAAGAAAATCCAAAAGAACAAAGAGAAAATGAAATTAAAAAAAAAATTAATAAAAGTGCAAGGTATAAAACATATGAATATGGAAAAAGTATAAAAGATATTTATTATTTTCCTTATGAAGAAAAATTATTTAAAGGAAATTTTTATTATAATAATGGAATATATAACAATGATCAAATTAAAAAATATTTACAATATAATTCA
>JAEEGL011280937.1_pt1 | contig 12643 bp, 8 predicted proteins | sample 9134231 | NCBI WGS metagenome assembly JAEEGL01 (sample SAMN16246548, study PRJNA631951) | gut metagenome | biome: gut microbiome; feature: rumen; material: fiber-attached | host: Bos | place: Iran: Karaj | collected 2018-10
ACAAATCGGGAACCGGCTTTCCCTTTTTATTCTACGGACGATGTGTGACTATAGATAATGATCGTATGGGAACAAAGAAGATAACATGCGAAGGAGCATTAGCTTTCCTAAATGATATTATTCTTAGACCTGTTTCGTTTGCGACAAGCACCGATGAACCATATGATTATGAAGATATGAAAACGTGGTATGAATATTTCTCGTATATTTTTGGAAAATTCCAGACGAGAATGGGTGGTGCTATTTACGGAAACTGTCCCAAGAGATGCATGACCCAAGGCTTAATAAACACTATGGTTGAAATTAAGAATTCACAGTCTATAAACGCATGTGAACACAAAAGATATTCGGGAATTGATGATTATATAACAGTAATGGATGCCGTGAATGATCTTATAAGTGTAGATTCTCGTCTAATGGTTTATACACAATCAGGAGTAGACTGGGGTGGAAATGTATACACAACTCTAAACATAACACTTCATCCGAGTGACAACCCAACAGCCGTAATGAAACTCGATAAAAATGTTGTCGATATATCTCCTTCCGGTAGTGCATTTGACATGTATACGGCAATACTTCCTTTGGATAAGAATAAGCTCTGTATAGATACGGCAATTACAACGAGTGATGTCAGGTACCACAAAACCGAAATGAATTATGACGCTCAGGACATTATACGGAGCGGTGATATAGAAGGTGTAGGGTATATAGAAAAAGTTGTAAATCTCAGTGAATATTCACTTAATCCCGATGGTTATGATGAGTCAGATCCGACTAAAGACAAGGATAGAATTCCGCTTCAAAATAGAGCGACCGAAATTCTTAGCAAAGCCAGTGCGAGAGCAGTCGATGAATATACTGTAAACATGGTTGATCTTTCGCTTCTTGGATGTGTTGAGAGAGAGCCTTTTACTGCTCATACACAGCATAACAATCTGTCACAGGATGATATTATTGGCAGGACCGAGTCAGCACTTGACAGCATGTTCAGTGAAGATGAACCTTTGCAGATAGATATCTATCATCAGAAATATACTCCGTCGGTTGGTGATTTGGTACTTTATGGATGTAGCATTTATACTCTTACGTCTAGTGAATCACCAATTCATGAAGGTCATACACTATATAAATGGGAAAAAGTGGAAGATGCGAATTATATTCCGTTTACTACTACACCCATCGATCTTGATCCATTTACTAATCCCATAATCATTGACTTCGATGAAGTTTATTGCGATACACACGATAAGGTGGTACATGAAGACTATAATGGTAAGCATATTTATCAATACAATGGTTCAAAATGGGAAATTTATGCAGATGCATCATACTTAAATCATAAAACAAATGGTTTTTACGATTATATGGATGCTAATAATTTCATCGACATCGCTCATAGAGTACATTTCACATGTCCTGAATATGGTATAGTAGATGACTATTATCGTCCTTGGGTATGTACGTCGCTCAGTATGAATGTCGATAATCAAGCGGCATCAAGTTATACGTTCTCGATCATAGATGAAAAGTTTGTTCCACCGGATAATATACTTCTTAGTGATTTGGCTAGAGCTATATCTAATACAGGATCCGACAAACATAAAGAAGTCGGTAGTAATGGAACGAAATATATGGGAGAAGTTCAGCCGATAAATGTTGTGAAGCTGGACGATAACCATGTGATCGAATTCTATCCTGATAGGGAAGTACATTACGTAGCTGAAGGTGAGGGCGATGTACGTACGAACATAAAATCATATGACATGCCTGTTGGTACGACAGACCCAAGCGATCCTTGGCCTGAACCGAACAATTCATAAAATCAAAATGGAATTTTTCCCGGGAGGTAATTTTCTAAAATGGGTTATACAGAGGCAGTTTACTATATGCTCAATGGCGGGCTTAGTAAATACATAATAGAAAAACTTGAAGTAACCGACACTTGGAAACACGATTTTATAGCTCCCGGGTATGCTTCCCAGTCGACGGAGCTATGTGTCGGTTGGGATGAAGTTACAGTTGATATTCCGACAACGGCTAGTGTGACCGTAAATCGAAACCTTGTGAAGTACACGCCTGTGGCTCCTTCCAAAGGTTATAAGAAGGTAACAGTTAGTATTCCAGTTTCACAAAGTAAAACGATACAACCGGAATACTTTCCAAGGTCATATACGTTTCGTGACGAGGGTGTAGAAGCATACAAAACTGTAACATGCAGTGCACCAATAAAAGCACACGATTCCCGTACTGAAAATCATACTACATGGACATATCCTAATGGGGGTTATGTCGGCGTACGAGAAGTGACTGTAAATGTCAAAATGTATGATGAAGATGCAGATAAATGGAAAAATAAGGAAGAAGAAATTGAGGAAGATTGTGATCCGGAAATACCATATGATCCCCATGATGATGAACCTGTTCCTTATCCTATAGAGAAGGACGTTCCGCCACCGATATTTGTTCCGATGTTTCCGCCACACTCTAAGATTATATGTGGAAAAGTTGCATTTGAAATACATGACGAATACGCTGTTCCGACCTATAGTTATCAGAATCCGTATCCGGTTGACGTGTATACTGGTAGAGATACACATGCGGTACAATATTTTGATATGCTTATATTCGTTAGATGGTTTATTTATGATGACAATACTGAAGAATGGTATATAAGTCATGATGATTTGGTAAGTCAATGGGGCGCACAAGATGCTACGACACATGGACAAAACTATAGAGATCATTATCCGCCTGCTACTGCTGGTCAAGGATTATATACACATTCAAAGATCGTAAATTCTAGATTTGAAGTTTCAAATGATGGATGGACGGGAACAGTATATTTTGATGTATTAGAAGAAGATTGGCAATACAATTATGGTTATTGGCAATGGCAGGGACCAGATGAGAGTACTGGAAGAACTGAAGCTGATTGTACACATTTAAGAACATCGGCTTTAAACTCTCCTTACTATATTCCCGGAATTCAAGCTGTGGATTGGAGGTAATTATATGGACAACTCAGCAGCGGCTAAAATAATGATGGCTTCCGGTAGTCTTAAGAATTTTGAAGTTTTAAGCGTTACTGAAAACCATTATCATAACAAAGCTGAACATAATAAACCTCCTGCATGGAAAGAAGTGGATCTGGATATCCCAGTGGACGATCTTGTTGCAAATCAAAATGGTGATTACGTGGCAGAAGAACAAAATCCGAAACTTGAAGCGTGGACATCGGCAAAAGCAGATATGGGTTTCACCGTGGCTCAGTTTACTCAAAATGGAAGTCAAACTGCAACTGTTGGTTTTTCTGGAGCGGTTGCAAATTTTGCTCAAGCGACAGAAACATTTCAAGAAAACGATACGTATACTGCGGCAGCTAGTTATGGTGGCGGATATCAACAGTATACAATAGATGTAGACGATCACAAAGATGACTATGACGAAGCGAGGAGAAAATGTCTGGAAGCACTTGATGATTGTGCTAAACATACTGCGTTTAATGAACATCTTGGAAAAGAAGTAATTTCAAAATACCATGATGTACCAGCGGGAACTGATTATGCCGATGTAGTAGCTTATACAAATCGTACAAAATCTGACAACACAACGGATATTGATACCGCGTATGATACGACCCTCAATTTGTTCGCTGAAGCATATCATAGTGAAGGTCAAGGCGGAACCATAACCTTTGATTTGTATAGCAGCGCTCAAAATTCATATGGCGAATGGATAGAAAATCCTAATAGAGCAGATGGCCATTTAGCAGTAATAAGCGTTCCGGAACCGTATCATGACGATTACGGTGCTCACGTTCAGGTAACGGGTTTTGAAGTTACTGATTCAACTACCGGTGCATATACAATCACAGCAAACTGGTATAATGGTCCGGATGGGTCATATACTGAATCTGGAACTATAACCAGAACGGTTAATAATTGCTCAATTCTTGTCGGTTTTGGAGACATGGGTCATAACTTTGGAATTCGTCCACCTGAAGATCATAATTACAGAAACTGGGACGGAGATTATCAGGAGACATATCAGGATCTTTGGGATTATTATCATATGAATGATTTACCATGAGACAACGATTAAACATAACCTTTAATAAAAGGAGAATTCAAAATGGCAATAACATGGACTCGAAAAAAGTTTCAGACAGGAAGTGATGCCGCTACACGAAAAACGTGGTTGATGACAAATCTCAGCGGATGGATATATGATGTAGATCAGACAAACACGTCAAACGATGTACTTATATTTCAGCCATATACCGGTGAAGATCCGTCTTGTCAGTTTAGAATAACATTGGCAAATGCAACTACGGATTCAAATGTTAATGTAAGCAATGTAAGTTTGTGTCCGACAGTTGGTGCACCTAGCACTAATACAAAAACAGTAACAAACATAATAGCAGCCGATGCGGGCGGTATATATTTTGATATGGCGACAATAGGTGGTATGAGCGTGCTTCGTATTACTAAAAGTCAGGTTTCTTCGGATCAGATGGTCGTTCTGGTAAAAGAAACCGGAGTAGCTGATGCCGATGGTGGCAGTACAACTTTATACACGTTGTCAGCACCACATAAGTCTGGATCTACGTATTATCATTTCACAGGTCTTCTTGGCTTTCTTAGCACAACACATCCGGGAATGACATTTAAGGCTTCTTCAAGCTCTAGTACAACAGAAAACATACAGATGGATGGACTTAATATTGGCGTATGTACAAATGCGATACTTAATCGTTTTGCCGCATGTGGTGCGCTTTCTAACATGTATACTATTGACGGAATGCCTGCCTTTGCACCGATACAGAATGTTGAATTCGCTATTTCTGTGAATGGGCATCAGTCTACATTTTACTCAATAGGTCACGGACTTTGCATACGTGAATGATGAGGTACGAATTTCAAAATGAAAACATACAGTGAGCTAATACGATATCCGACATTTGATGAGCGACTCAAATACTTATACATCGGTGGTGGAGTCGGTGAGGAGACATTCGGCTTCGACAGATGGCTTAATCAGGTTCTCTACAAATCACAGGAATGGAGACTCAAACGTAACGAGATAATAATTCGTGATTGCGGGTGCGATTTAGCATGCAAGGGGTATGATATTTACGATAAGATCTACATTCATCACATTGAACCTATAACAAAACAGGATATTGTTGACAGAGCTGCAAAGTTATTTGACCCTGATAATCTCGTTTGTGTAACATTTGACACACATCAGATGATACACTTTGGAATAAGGGACGATCAACTTGCAGCTCTTAATGGCGAACGACATGCAGGTGATACAAAACTTTGGTAATAAAAGGAGGAAATCAAAATGAGTGAACGTTATATCGTAGGAGACAAGATAGACCTTTCGACTCTGCCTAATCAGACCTATGTATTTCCCAATGGTGTAAAGCCGGTTGGACTCAGAGTATACGGCGACACCAAGACAGCAGTAACAAACAGTGGACTTACTTTTGATTGTAACAATACTTCATCGGGCGCTGTGGTAAGCACTGATATTGATATTTCATCGGTAGCGCTCGACGGATATAAGGACATCAGCACAAGTGAGCTGGATGAATACTTTGGCACTGGTTATGCGGCACCGAGACTTCATCCCAGAACCGGTTCTACGCTGTACGCTCCTATATTTGCTGTACTTACTGAAGATACGGCTGTTTATATTTCAGAACACATAGCTAAGATTACAATAGACGGTGAGCAGGCAGTAAGATTCTCGAGACAGCATCCTTACTATGGTATATATGGTGAGGGTATAAAGGCCTCTTTCGATGCTGACTTTGAAGACTCAGATCAGGGTGTATACGACACTTCCGCTACCAACACAACAATAATGTCCAACTACGATCAGAAGGATGTTATTTACATTAAGGGCAGCGGTACGATCTGGGTATGGGCAGGTAACGCTCCTGCAGAATTCCCTTTTAAGGCACAGGGGAAAGGGGGTGGAAGCGGCGGCACCATTTACAGAACGACAACACCTCTGACAGACGGAGCCACTACAAACCCGATAACTGTAGACGGTGAACCGGTTACTGTGAAAAGCGGTGACTTTGCTATTTATAGTAAAGCTGAGTTTGTATTTGACGGTACGCAGTGGGACGAACTCGGTGATACGTCAGGTCTTGGCGATCTGGCATATAAGGATAGTGCTACGGGTACGGCAAGTGTTTCTGTGACAGGAACTACCGATGGATCAGTTACAATAGAACCTACAAAGGAAACCATCTACAGCACTACGAATAGGGGTACTCTTCCTTCTTTTACCTATAATTCAACCACAGAAGAGCTCACCTTTAATGCCGGAACACTCCCTTCCACGACAGGTAAGAGCGTTGTGACAAATGCTATAGCAACATTTACCGGCGCTTCTACTACTTCTACCGGAACCGTGAATGTAACGGTATCATAACTTAGGAGGAATTCAAAATGGCTGATGTGAGCAGCATTAAATACAGCTCATCCGCATCGGTCAATGTCAAGTATAAACAGGGTCGTGCAGACATAAAAGATATTCAGATGTATATCGGCATGGACGACCCTCATATGACGGGCATATATGCGGATTTTACGAATAATATATTCAGACGCATCGGCGGTGGGGCTCTTCTTCAGCCGGGTTCTGACTTTGATATTTACAACATGTATGGCAAGAGAGGACGCTGTACGGTCGATGATTTTGGTAACATAACCTCGCGATATGGGGATAATAATTATGCGGAAGACGGCTCGATGGGTCAGGTAATGGTTTATCAGCCGAAGTTTTATTACAAGGTCGTTCCTATGAAAACCAGCACCGACAATCTCGGAAATACGGTGATGGATTGTGGCATTTACTATATTTCCGATGAGAAGCTCGACGGTTTCAAGTGTCATCCGGCGTTTATAGATGATACAGGAAGCGAGACAAACGGATATTTCATCGGCGCGTTTGATAGTACGTTCTACGATGTAAGCGAAAGCGAATACAGGCTCTATGACACTTGGGAAGTAGAACATACTGAGGGGACGACTACTTATCGTGTAGTTGCTCATGATTCTTATCCTGCTGATGCAGATACTGATATTCTGGCTTCTATTGCTGGAGCAAAGCCGGTTACAGAGAAACGCTCTCCAGAATTTACACGAACTGGCGCTCAGAGAATGGCTAACAGACGAGGATCAAAATGGGGTATAATGGATCTCAAGATCTACAGTGCTGAACAGCTTCTCTTTGCCGTAGAGTATGGAACTTTCAATGCTCAAAATGAGATAGGAATGGGAAGCGTTAGTATGGATCTTTCTTCCGAAAACATTTCTCTTTTCTCAGGTTCAACAGTTGGCAATACTACCGGACAGGCTGATACATCGTATACGTTGGGTTCTATGGGTATTTATAGCACGTATCGTGTCGCTAATTATCCAAACAGAGTAGCTGTGAATTACCGTGGAGCAGAAAATTTGTGGGGTAATACCAGAAAGCTTATAAATGGTGTTACTATATACGGCAACAACAATAATCGGGCCGGTAAGGTTTATATTTGCAGCGATCATAATTTTGTAGAAGATAAGACTACCGACAATTATGAAGATGCCGGTTTTACTCTTCCATATTCCGCGACTTATATTTCAAGATTCGGATACAATGCAAATTTTGATTGGGCATTTATTCCTGTTGGAACGACTGGTGCAAACTCAAACCTTCCGGTTGGTGATACACTTGAAAGTGAAAGCGATCATCTCGACGGATACGATAAGCTTTGTATTGGCGGTTATAATCGAGCTGGCTATGGCGCTGGTATGTTTAGTTGGTATACGCGAAATCGTGCAGATAGTATGGATCAATATACTTCGGCAAGGCTTGTGAGGTATGATAGTACGCCCGAACAGGTATTGGGTCTCCATGCAGATTTCGAGAATAATACCTTTACCAGACTTGCAGGAGCGAGCGGAAAGAGTGCTGGTTCAGACTTTAATGATTATAACATGTACGGAAACAGAAAGGTTTGCGCTGTACAGGATGACGGTACTATTTCAAAATGGTTTGGCGACACTGGATATGTTGAAGATGGTTCTATAGGTCAGATCATGGTTCGACAGCCTAAGTTCTACTATAAGGTTGTACCGGTTAAACTCCAGAAAATAGAACCGGACGATGAAACCCAGACAGATGCCAAAGGTTATCATTTACTAGCTGCTAATTATTATATTTCAGATATCGAACTTCCGGGCTTTAAGCTTCATCCTGCGTTTATCAATGCTGATGGTAATGAGACCGATTGTTACTATATCGGAAGCTATGAAGCATCGGTGTATGATGTGAGTGTTAGCGAGTATCGGGTATTTGATCGTTGGATCGCTACTGATAACGGTGATGGTACATATACGATTTCGACAACTTCCTTGTATGGAAATGATTACGAACATGACTTGATTTGCTCGGTAACTGATGTAAAACCTGCAGAAGTCAGCGCTCATAATAATACCCTTTACCGATACGAATTGGAAAAGATGGCTAACAATCGAAATCGCGGTTGGGGCAATATAAATGCGAAGATATTGGTGGCTGAACAATTGTTAATGGCCATCGAGTACGCGGCATTCAACGTTCAAAATGCGATTGGAAAAGGCATTGTTGATTATGACAATTCGAATTATAACGATAGTGCCTTTACCGGTAGCACATCTTTTCTCGGAAATACAACGGGAAGTGCTGTATCTTCACGTCGGGCTGCTTTCGTAGATGGAACTCGAGCATACGATGTTTATACCGAAGATGGCTATAAATCAGTTCGTTACAGAGGCGTCGAAAACCTTTGGGGAAATAGCATGAATCTGATTTGTGGTGTTAACATCTGGGGTAATGGCAAGATGAATGGTGGAGAGGTATATATTTGCAACGATACAAGATATACTGAAGACAAGAAAGATGACAATTATGAAGGAATTGGGTTTACAAGCTGCTATGTAAATGGTGAATATACAAAATATTTTGGTTACAGCGAAACCCATGACTGGATATTTATGCCATCCAAGGGCGGTGGAACTTCAGATCTTCCAATAGGCGATAGAATATATACTACTGAAAAGTTAGATGGATACAAATACCCAGCAAATGGCGGTAGTTTCTATCACGGTTTAAATTCTGGATGTTTCTTCCAATATAATGGTTTGGCTTCAAGTCAATTAGCTTCCGGTAGTGCAGGACGTCTGACTTATATTCCTCCAACTTATGAAATCGGCGATGTGATAGACTTGTCAGAAGGCGCATATACACTTACCGAAAAAGATTTGACCGCTGTCGGTTTTAGAATTTATGGCGATGAAAATGGTGTTGGTACGATGTTCGATGATGTGCGAGCTGTACTTGGCGTATCTCCCGGTCCGTCGACTTCGCCGGCATTTAATGCATCAACATATAAACTCGGAGAAATATTGTACGATGGCGATTATGTAGATGTATTTGTATATTATGAGGATGCTTATTCCGGATCAAGAGAAGGCAGTATCGCTACAGCTCTTGCAGCATGTACAACATCCACTGTATTTAACGGTGGTTCTCAAGCTATGTACATTAAGAAATTCTCATTCATCTATCCCAAATCATAAAAGGAGGTATGTTCAAAATGGCTGATGTTGTGAAGATTGAAGGTTATGACATAAGAGATGCAGCGGCTGAGGCGGATATTCTTGACCTTGAGACATACCTCGGTTACACTGACGAAAACGTAATTGGACTTCTTGCTGACTTTGAAAACAATACCTTTACCAGACTTGGTGGAGCGGTAGGGAAGACAGCAGGTGCGGATTTTAATGTATACAATATGTATGGCAACAGAAAGGTTTGTGCTGTACAGGATGACGGTACGATCAGTAAGTGGTGGGGTGAAGACGGTTATGTTGAAGATGGCTCTATAGGACAGATCATGGTTCGACAGCCTAAGTTTTACTATAAGGTCGTACCGCTGAAGCTCCAGAAGATCGAACCTGAAGACGAGACCCAGACAGACGTTAAGGGTTATCACGGTCTCAAAATGGCTTACTATATTTCAGATAAGCCGCTACCCGGTTTCAAGCTTCATCCTGCGTTTATTAATGCCAGTGGTGAAGAGGTGGACTGCTATTATATCGGTAGCTATGAAGCCTCACTCTGGGATGCCAGCGAGAACGAATACCGTAAATACGATACTTGGGACGTAACCGATAATGGGGACGATACCTACACTATTAACGCTCTTAATACATATTTGGCTAATTCGGCTAACGACAAGCTCTGCTCTATAGCCGGAGTTAAACCTGCTTCCGGTGAATATTCAACCCAGTTTTCAAGGCAATACTGTAACCAGATGGGTACGAACAGAGGTGCTGGTTGGGGAGAGATTAACATTAAAATTGCTTCTGCAGAACAGCTTTTGTTTATAATTGAGTATGGTTTATTTAACTCACAGTCGGCGATAGAAAACGGTGTTGTTTCTTATGCTTCGGCAACACATAACGAATCTGTATTTACTGGTTCTACTGCTACACTTGGCAATGGTTCAGGTGCAGCCACATCTTCTACAAGGCTTGCTTCGAATGCTACGACTTATGAAACGAATAATACGGAAGGCTATAAGTCAATACGCTACAGGGGGGTTGAAAATTTTTGGGGCAATATATTATGCTATATAATAGGCATAAACATTTGGGGCAATGGTAAAACGAACGGCGGAGAGCCTTACATTTGCGACGATTTTAATTATGCCGAGAGTAAAAATACAGGGAACTATAAGCCTATTGGATTTATGAATAGTGGGGTACAGACTGGAATACGATATTTTGGTTATAGCAAAATATATGATTATGTATTTATACCTTCATTGAGCGGTCATGGCGCAACTTCAATACTGCCAATCGGCGATGGGGTATATCCGTCATCTAAACTAGATGCTTATAGAGGGTTATCTCTTGGTGGTGAAATTAATCGTGGTCATGGTGCTGGATTTTTTTGCACATTTGTGAATATTCCACCTAGCTATAGAGGCAGAATTTTGGGTTCCCGCCTAATTAAAGTCTGAAAGGAGGTATGTTCAAAATGGCAGATATTACAAAATTTATCGGATATGATCTGAAAGATAAACAACTCCGGGAAGATATTCTGGAAACGAAAATGTATCTCGGTTACACTGACGAAAACGTAATTGGACTTCTTGCTGACTTTGAAAACAATACCTTTACCAGACTTGGTGGAGCAGTAGGGAAGTCGGCAGGTGCGGACTTTAATGTATACAACATGTATGGTAACAGGAAGGTCTGCGCTGTACAGGATGATGGTACGATCAGTAAGTGGTGGGGTGAAGATGGTTATGTTGAGGACGGCTCCATAGGACAAATCATGGTGCGACAGCCTAAGTTTTACTATAAGGTCGTACCGCTGAAGCTCCAGAAGATCGAACCTGAAGATGAGACCCAGACGGATGTTAAGGGCTATCATGGTCTCAAAATGGCTTACTATATTTCAGATAAGCCGTTACCCGGTTTCAAGCTTCATCCTGCATTTGTTAATGCTAGTGGTGAAGAAGTAGACTGCTACTATATTGGTAGCTATGAAGCAAGTTTGTATGATACGAGTGAAAGTGCTTACAGAAAGTACGATACTTGGAGTGTTACTGAGAATGGTGATAATACCTATACTATTAACGCTCTAAACACCTACCTTGCGGACGCAGCTAACGATAAACTTTGCTCTATTGCCGGAGTTAAACCCGCTTCTGGTGAATACTCAACTCAGTTTACCAGACCGAATGTTAACACAATGGGCAAGAACAGAGGTTCAGGTTGGGGTGCTGTAAATATCAAAATAGCGAGTGCTGAGCAGATTCTACAGATAATTGAGTACGGTTTATTTAACTCGCAGTCGGCGATAGAAAACGGTGTTGTTTCTTACGCTTCTGGAAGTCATAACGAGAGTGTATTCACTGGAAGCACATCAAATCTCGGTAATACTACTGGAGCAGCTACATCTTCAATAAGGCTTGCTTCAGATGCTACTGCCTACACGACAGACAGCAGAAATGGCTACAAGTCAATAAGATACAGAGGCGTAGAAAACTTCTGGGGGAACGTATGGTCTTATATCTCAGGCATAAACATCTGGGGTAACGGTAAAATGCACGGTGGAGAGGCGTATGTTTGCGACGACTTTGACTTTGCCGAAAGCAAGAACGATGATAACTATAAACCGATCGGCTTTACTTTTCCAAATGCGGGTGGTTACATAAAATATTTCGGTTATAGTGAGCCGTATGACTATTTGTTTATCCCATCTCTTACTGGTAACGGAGGGACAAGCGCGACTCCAGTGGGCGATTATAACTATATAACAGCCAAACTAAATGCTTACAGAATCGCTATTCTCGGCGGCAATTGGTATAATGGCACTTATGCGGGTTCCTTTTACTGGTATGTGTATCATGGCGTCAGCCATCGTACTCGTGTTATCGGCGGTCGGCTCGCTCTGGTTTAATCCCCAATCCGTCGCGTAGCGACACCATATTCCCCGAGCCTGAGCGGAGCGAAGATCAAGCGAGGGGCGGTTACAGGACAGACAGAAAAATCAAAATGGAAACTTGAGTGTATAC
>JAEEGL016962482.1_pt1 | contig 12643 bp, 8 predicted proteins | sample 9134231 | NCBI WGS metagenome assembly JAEEGL01 (sample SAMN16246548, study PRJNA631951) | gut metagenome | biome: gut microbiome; feature: rumen; material: fiber-attached | host: Bos | place: Iran: Karaj | collected 2018-10
ACCATCTGACAGCTGTCTCTGTCTCCATAATCTCTTCATCAGCGGATGGCTCAATATTTTGTTCTTGTGCCTTTTCCCATACGGTTTCAATGGCTGGCATCTCTTTGTCTGCCTTCTGGCATACTGCCGTTTTCATCAGCAGCATTTCCCTGTATGCACGCATAGAGTCTTCGTCCTGCATCAACGATGCAAGTTCCTCGTCAGTCAGCTCACGTCCACCTTCGGCTAAGTCGATGATTCTGTCCAACGGCTCTATCGTATTATCGTCTTTCACGTTCATCATAATTATATCGGTTTATCCTTTCTTACGGTACCCATAAAGGGCTGATTATTATTGTTTTTTAGCAAAAAGAGGGTCATTCGTCACTTTCCGGCCGCAACGCTCGTCTGAAAGCCTTCAGTGCTGTCATAATATGCTTCTTTATCGTATTGACGCTGACGCCCAGCTCCTCGGCCACCTCTTTGTAACGACGGTTATGGAAATAACACTGCTCCAGAATATATCGGGTCTTGTCTGACAGCTGGTCCATCATTTCGTATATCTGATTGATCTGGCGATCGGTCTCTTCATAGGAATAGCCTGACTCATGTTCATCGAACATGCGGCGGTAGAATTCTGCATACCTTATCTTGGATTGCTCGCGTCTTACATAGTCCACACATTTGCCATGCACGATGGTGTAGGTGTAGTTCTTCAGTTTGTTGAGCTGGTATTCATCAAAACGTTCCCAAGTCTTAGCCAGTGCGCTGCTCACAATGTCACGACACATTTCCTCATCCTTCACTATTTGCAGTGCAAAATAGAAAAGGCTGCCATAATGCTGCTGGTAAAACTTTTCAAAGTCAGAATCCTTGCTCACGCTGTGAATGATTGGTAATTAAGTATGCAAAAGTACGAATTTCTCCGAACATCTCCAACTATTTGTAAAGGTTTTATCTATCGGTTTTGTCTATAGTATGGAATGACTCACCCCTCTCCAAGTACATTACATGGGGAGGGGTCACGGATGGGGCTATGATATAATATCGTTTTTATTTGAAAACTTGGTGAATGACAGCCTGCAATACATCATCTGTCGTCAGATAGCGACCGGCATCATCGGTATTGGGAACTGTCTTTGCCAGCAGTTGATAGCAACGACTGCATAAATGTTGTTGCTCAGTAATCATCGACTTGGCCAATGCCAGTTCTTGATCGGTAAGTACCCATCCCAATGCTTGCCAATCCTCAAAGTTCAGGTTATTCCGTAAGAGATGAAGTTTCATTTTCTCTTTCTGGTGGTCTGTGAGTGATAACTTCCTACCGATGAAACTGAAAAACATATCTATCACTTTCTCCTTCCCGATACTTTCCATATTGTTCTTGTTGAATTGATAATCATCCCGCAGAACGTCTATAGCTTCGTCAACAGTGAGATCTCCATAATAGTAATTCTCTACTTGTGGAAACTCCATACCACGCTTGATATTTTTCAATCTGCCCTCCACAAAGCGTGTATAACTACCGAATTCAGCATTCACAAACTCACGAAAGGATGAATAGAGCGTGTGGGTACGCAGATTGCCGAAACGGAAAGCCCCATTTTCAATAAAACCATAATATGTGGCAAACCGGGGATTCCTGTAACCTTCCCACGCTTTCTCACTCTCATCCATATAAAGCAGGAAGACTCTGTCTGTCCTTTCCATGGCTTTCATCACATCTGCCATCTCACCTGTTTGACCCTCATAAGGAACCAGTTGATAGTCCGGACTGAGATGTTTCATGTTTATCAGCATGCAAACATTCTTCCCTTCCGTACGTTTGACAAGACATGGACGGTTGGGGTTGAAGACAAAGGAAGCACGAACCTCCTGCTCGAAGTCAACGGGAGAATACACCACAGCGGGAACAATGATATCATGACTTTTCGCCTGCAAGGTTATCTGAAAGAGCGAAAAGATGAACAAAATAGGATAAACGATCTTATTCATAATAGCTGTTTTTAATAAGGTATTGTCTTCAGGCATTTGTAATACAGTTACTACACGAATCACAGTATTTGGTAGCACAATCATGGCGCATACTCAAATATGCGCCATGATTGTAATTCAACTATCTTTACCAGAACCCGATATCGGCGATGGAGGTGAAATGGGTGCTGAAATAGGTGCCGGGCGGCACGATGATCTTCACCATGAGTGCCGTTCTTCCGCTGCCGGTAAACGGGATGTGTGAGATCTCCCCGTTACTGTTACCTAATACCACATCCTCCAAATAGGCTGCGTTCTCCCAGTTAGTACCGTCCGTGGAAAGTTTCACCTGGATGGTACTTGGTATCACCATCGTCTCCAATTCATTCTGGAAGTTACGTTGTACGAACCGCATGCCGTGCAGGGTTTTCTCAGTGCCGAGATTGATGGTCAGGGTATAGTCTGTAGAAGTGGCGGAGCGCAAGGGTTCCCAGAAGGTGCTGACATCCCCGTCGATCAGTCTTTCCATGTGCGAGTTGAAAGCTCCCTCGTCAACAGGGAAGCAGGTTACTGAGGCTCCCTGCAAACTGATATAGCTTCGGGAGGGTTCCTCTGCCAATCCTTTCTCCTGGATATAGTCGGCAGTGATCGAGGGATAATGCTTGTTATAGCGTTCCACCTGCAGTCCCGTCAGCTGATGCAGCGTATTCAGGGCAAAAATACTGCCTTCCACATCCTCCACCGAGCTCTGGGCTTCCTCCGCATCCACCTGTTCTTCCCGGATGTAGCGGCAGCCGCCCAATACCAGTTTCTTCAGGTTGGGGAAGTTCATCAGGTCGGCGAACGAGCTGTAGTTGCGGTCCAGGTAGAGTGTCTCCACACTTGCCGCCCACGACTCCGGTATCTCATCATAGCCGTACTGGCGGATGAGGTCTTCGTAGAGTTCCGAATTATAGGTGCGGGTCTTGACCAACTCGTAGGGTTCAAAGTCTATCTCGTCAATGGAGCCGGGCAGTACGCTGCGCCGGTTGACATACACGGGCTTAGAGCTGTCCACCTGGTCTTCCACCAAGTAATAACCTTTGCTGACCAACTCCGGCGTGAGCGTGAGCTGTCCCGCACTGCCGTCGGCTCGGGTATAGCTGACCGATGCTGACTTCATACCCTCCTTCCATGGAAGGAACGAGAGGGCCAGTCGGTTGCCAATCAGATAGATTTTACTTACTACCCGGTTAAAGCTCTGCACTTCCTCATGACCATTGGTATAGGGTCGCGCATAGACCGTTCTTCCTAACGAGCAGGTTCCCTTATCGTCCACCGAATAGACCGTAATCTCGTAGGTTCCGTCCTCGAGTGCCTTCCCGTTGAGCTTGTCAATGCTGTAGGAGGTTGCTCCCCTGTCGAGCAGCACAGAGTCCGTACCGTTGTCCATCTTCCAAGTGACCTTCATCTTCTGGATGACCGGATCTACATTGTTCGTCCAGTTCACTAAGATACGCTCCCAGCCCGGCGATGCCGTCAGGTCGGTGCATGCACCAAGATAGCGTATCTCACCGTCACCGGCATAATCCTTATAGGTATCCTCCAAGGACTCGTTACAGGCATAGAGTGCGGGCATCATTGCGATGATGATGCCGCACAGGATATAATGATACAGTCTTTTCATAATCATTCTTCTATTTGGGTGTAAACTTCAAGCTCACTGAAAGTGACATAGCCGTCCCAGGGACCTCCCCAGTTACCTGCTACTTTGTCGAAGGTCTCGTTGACAACCATCTTGATATAGCGGTAGCCTTCCCCCTGACCTACCACCGGAAGGAGGATGTCCGCAAAGTCAGGATCGGCGGCCAGCATCTCCTCATAGGTCTGGATTTTCGGGTATTGGGAACTCTGTGTATGCGCACACCATCTTTGGTCATACGGCGTGCTCTTGTTTTGATAGAAATTGGCTACCTTCGTCCATTCCAGTTTGTCCATGTCCTTGTTTTCCATGGCGGTATGGTCGCCGTCGTCCCTGGCACAGTAGATATCCACATTGCTCGGGTACATCGGGGTGTCATGGAGGAACATCAGTCCGTAGGCAAAGACGTACCACATACCTCCCTTGATGCTGGCGAGATAGGCATAGATACGGACGGAACCGATGACCCGGTTTTGCCGCAGGTCAATGTACATGGGGTGTGCGTTAGGTCCCTCCGCGTTCGGTCCGGCAATGAAGGAGTGTACCGCCAGATCGCCCGCTGTGGGGTCTTCCCAGTACCACAGCCCTTTCGAGTCGCCGTCGAACAGGTATTTCGGAGCCACCAGGGCGACTGTCGTCATGGTGTCAATCAGTGCATTGTCGCACCAGAAGGTGAAATTCTTCGGGTCAAGCATTCCCTTTTTCATACATTCCACCCCCGTGTAAGTTTGCTGGGCGACCATGTTTCCCCGGTAGTCCTCTACTTTCAAGACCACCACCGGCTTCCTGATATCCTGCTGGATAAAGAAGTTCTTGACCTCCGGTTCCTTGGTCTCGGAAAGGTTGAAGTTGTCGATCAGGATGGTGTCCGGCTCCCCTGTCTTGGGATCCGTACCTAAATAGAACACATCCACTAAACCATGGGTGCCTGCCGGTGCCTCATACTTCACGGAGAAACCCTCCCAGTTGGACAGCACCTCCGCGTTTTTGATAAAGGCGATCGGACCGGAGTCATTCGTACTGAAGGTTGCCTCTACTGGTTCCGACTCGGTGCCGTCCTGCTTGAATACCGTGATAGATACATTTACATTCTGCACAGCCTCGTTGAAACCCGTCAGTTCCATGGAGTCGCATAGATGACTGCCCGTACACAGCATCTCCTTGCCATAGGCATCCTTGTAACGGGCATGGATACCGACGATAGCCGGATCGTTGGGCATGCGGTAGTGCATCACAGCTCCGCCCGTCACTGGCTTGAAAGTAAAGGAGGAGGGTGAGATATCCGCCTTGAACGTTTCCACCTCATCGCTGCACGAAGCGATGAGACACAGCAGCAACAACGCTGCCATGGCGCAAATGGCTTTCCCTGTCTTTTGATATAATAGATTCTTGCTCATAGTCTATAAATCTTTATTGTTTCCACTTCAAATTACATTACCATCCCGGGTTCTGTTTCACATCGGAAATCAGGACTTCCTCGGCTTTGATGGGGATGAAATAGTCGCGGGGAGCGGTGAACGCTCGTTTGTTCCAGACAATCTTCGGTCCCTCATAGTTGCAGTAGAATTCATCGCGATCGCTTGCCAGGATGTTCCACCCGTATTGTGGCTGGTTCAGCTCGTTCTGTGCCGTCATCCAGCGTCGCAGGTTCCAGAAACGGCGGCTCTCAAAAGCAAACTCCACGTTCCACTCGTCGTGGATAATCTCCCGCATACCCACTTTGGTATCCACCTTACCGGAGTTCTTCGCATAGGTGTGCCAGGCCTCGCGCACTTTGAGGATACCGGCCCGTTCACGCACCTTGTCAATCATCTCATAGACATGCTCGTTGGGTGCGTCCAGGTATTCGTTCCAAGCCTCGGCGGAAGCCAAGTACAAGTCGGGCATGCGCATCATGATATGGGGCTCTTGATCGGAACTCTGTCTCTGCCAATACATACCTAACATGACATTGGGGTTAACATACTTCTTGATCCAATAACCGGTGAGGCATTGGGGAAGATCCTCGTTATAGCGTGAGGAGGAGGTGCCGAACATCTCATCTTTCCTGTTTTGGCACAGGATGGGTTCAAACTTGGCAGCCAACGCCGGCGCACTGGTGCGGCGGTACCAATAGGTGCGGTCGGCGGCGATCATGGCATAGAAGCGCGGCTCGCGGCGGCGGTGCAGGCTCAGGATCTCCTCGTTCAGCGGTAGCACGTCCTGGTATTTCTTGTCCGACTCCTTGCTCAGCTGATACTTCAGCGGTACCCACTGGCGATCTTCCTCGATCGGCACGCCATGGTCGGTATAGAACATCTCCACCATTTTCATGGGAGCACCCACGCATCCATTGCTAATCTCATCGTAGTTGTTTTGATACATCGGATCCACATAAACACGAACGAGATTCTCAAGACAGGCACCTTGAACATATAACCCTGTATGTCGTTGTTTCACCATCCAGATGGCCTCAGGATTGGCGAATTTAAAACCCGACCACGTATGCTCGATGTCCTCAATCTGGTTCAACAGCTTGGTAGGACGGTCGTTGGCTCCCTGATTAATACATAAGTCGCCTTCCTCGCAGATCTTGATGGCCTCATCGGCCGCCTCGGCCGCCTTGCGCCATTTCTCCTTGTCGTAATCCGGGAAGAGGCGCTCCCCGTTGCGGTTAGTGAAATCGGTAAAGGCCGTGTTGCCGTTGAACAGGGGTGAGGCGGCATAGAGCAGGGTCAACGCCTTGATGGTAGCGACGCCTTCCTTGCTTAGGTATGCCCAACGATCCGCAGTGGTGTTCTTCCGTAACGGCAGGGTCTTCATGGTCTCGTCGCAAAGTTTCACGATGGCATCCACACATTCGTCGATGGGACGGCGTGGCTGTAACATCATGTCCAGTTCGGAATTGGTTGGAATATTCTCATCCACCAGAATGATGGGGCCATAGCGGCGCAGCATATCGAAATAGTAATAAGCCTTGACGGCTTTCACCTGATCTCTCCACAACGCTTTTTCCTCCTCTTGCATGTTATACACATGGTCGATGTTCTCGAGGAAGATATTGCAGTAGCGCAGGGCGGCAAAATATCCGTTCTTGTGCCATACGTTGCAATAGGGGTCATTGGTCATCTGCAGTCCGTCACCGATAAAGAAGGCGGGAGTAATTGCCCATTTTCTTACGTACTCTCCCCCGCAGAACTCATCGGCTCCGAAAGTGGCTGGGTTACCTGATGCCATGGCAGAGTAGGTGGTGGCAAAGTCGTAACAGGTCATCAGCCACTGGTCAGCCCCCTCGCGTTGCTCAAACTGTCGTTCTATGGTGGTGATGTCGTTGGTCGGTACCACGTCCAGATAGTCGTCGCACGAGGTCATTGCCAGGACACCGCATAAAATATATAGAATCTTTTTCATATTCTTCTGTTTTTTTGATACATTAGAAATTAACCGTCAGCCCCACGGAGTATGTTTTCTGGATAGGGTAGTTGAAGCCGTTCTCACCCAACTCCACATCCCACAACTTGAAGTTGGTCAGGCAGAATGGGTTGTTGGCGGTCAGCGACAACTTGATGGTCTGCATGCCCCACTTGCGCAGGAGTTTCCTCGGCAGGTTATAGGCGATGGAGAGGTTCGTACAGCGCAGGAAGCGGCACTCACGCATGAAATAGGTGCTCTTGTAGGTTCCCGCGTTGTTCTCATTATACCAGTCTTCGTAGGGGTTATGCTGTTCGATGCTATAGGTGGACAGGCGCGGCCAGAAGGCATGGATGTCCTGGTTGTCGATCGACCAGTGGCTGTCGGCAATGGCCTGCAGCATGGCATGGTCGTTGACAAAAGGCGAAATCTTCACGGGATTGATGAAGAAGGTGCGCTTGCCACTGCCCTGGAACGCGAAACTGAACTCGAGATTCCCCCAGTTGAGGAAGCCGTTGAAACCGTAAATGAGCCGCGGATCCTCCGGGTAGCCGATGAAGGTGACATCGTTCACGTCGATGACACCGTCGCCGTTCAGGTCACGGTACTTGATATCGCCCGGCATTACGTCACCGCCCTGGAACGGAGAGTTGTCTATCTCCGCCTGGTCCTTGAACAGTCCTTCGGCGATATAACCCATAGCCTGGCTGATTTCTTTCCCGATCTTGTCCTGCCACTCAGGATGACCGACAGGTTGTTCGATCTTGCGGTAGGTCACCTTGTTATAGGTAAGCGTTCCGTTGAGGATCAACCACAGGTTCTCACTGAACTGATGCTGGAATTTCATACTGAGATCCACACCGCGGGAAAGGGTCTCACCGATATTGTCGAGCGGCGCCACCTCAATACCCATGGAGGCGGGGATGAACAGGCGGTTGGAGATAATGTTGTGTCGGATGCTTCGATAGAAGTCCGCCTGGATTTCCACCAGTCCCTTGAACAGTTTGGTGTCGATACCGAAGTTATAGTCCTCGGCAATCTCCCACTGGATATTCTCGTTGGCGTATGCTGATACTACAGTTCGACCAAAAGATGGAATCCAGACATTGGGTTTTAGATTACCTATTGTATATGAAGAACCTGGGATAATCCCCTCGGTAGCCTGATCATTGACAGTTAGAATCTGCGGCAGATAGACATAACGGGGCGTGTCAATCACGCCGTCGTTACCCACCTTTCCCCAGGAGAGACGGAATTTCAGATAGGGGATAAGCTTTGCCAAGGGCTTCATCCACGGCTCTGAAGAGGCCACCCAACTGGCACCCACGGCGGGGAAGAAGCCCATGCGGTTGTTCTCGGCGAAACGCTCCGAGCCGTTGTAGGCACCGCTGGCCTCAAAGAAATAGCGGTCCTTATAGCCGTAGGAGGCGCGGGCGGAGTAGCTCAGGTTGCGCTGCTTCATGGAGTTCAATACATCTACGGATGTCGGAGTGAAACTGCGCTCATACATCTGGAACACGCCGGTGAGCGCCGTCTGATGATCGCCCCAGGCAGCCGTATGATAGACGCGCCCTTCGTAGGTGGTGCGGGTATCGGAAGAATGAGCTATGTTAGAGATATCTACTTGCAATGTAGAACGAGCATATTCGTTCCTACCATCGGGTACCAATGTATGCTTGCCGGTCTCAAAATCATAGTTTTTCAACCAGTAGTGGAAGGGCACCGTTGTATAAGGAGTGGTGTAAAGTCCTGTCTGTACCAAGGAGGCAATGGCGCGGATCTCCAGTCCTTTGACAAATTTCGACAGGTTCTGGATGTATTCCGCCCGGTTGATGGTGCTATAGCGCGTACGCTCCTTATAACCTTTTTGTAATTGGGCATATGGGTTAATGGATTGAGTAGAACCGACGGATTTGATACCGAAGCGCAGGTGGGGCCAGGCATAGGTCTCATCGCCGGGATAAGTCGGGGCGAAGTCCACAGGCGAGGCATTGAAGGCATAGGCGTAGGCATTGGTCTGCTCAGGTATCGGACCATGGTATTTGTCCAAGGTGGCTGAGGAGTTGATCTGCAACTTGATACCGGAATTCAACTGGATATTCAGATTAGTACGGTAACCAATCTGATGGTTCAGGATGTTACAGTCGAACGCATTCAGCTTGTCGGTCTTGATCATACCCTCATCACGGTTGTAATTTACGGATGCATAGTATTGCACCACCTTCGATCCGCCACGGATATTGATACCGGCATGATGGTTGATCGCCTGTTTCTTGAACAGGATATCATACCAGTCGTTCTGGGGATACACCCAGGAAGGATACTTCCCGGATGCCGTGCGGTTGATGGTCTCCACACTGTATTTGGGCGTTGCCAGATCCGAACGGGCAAGCAAGGCCTGGTTGTAATAACGCATATAGTCGATGGGATCCACCACGTCGATATTCGAAGTAGGTGAACTGACGATGCACTCATAGCGGGTGGAGGTATAGACACTTCCTTCCTGACCTTTCTTCGTGGTAACGAGGATTACACCGTTGGCACCGCGGGCACCGTACATGGCGGTGGCGGAGGCATCTTTCATTACCGAGAAACTTTCGATGTCTTCCGGTTGTAAACGGGAAAGGTCGAGTTTCGAGGTCTCCACACCGTCGAGCAGGATGAGCGGGTCGGTATTGGCGTTAGTTTGGAAAGAGGTCATACCACGGATATAGAACTTGGTGTTCATCTCATCCTCTGTCAATGCCGCAGGCATACCACCCGTCTGCCAACCGATGATACCGGCGATCTTTCCCGCAAAGCCTGCGGTAAAGTCGCTGTTACTGGTCTTCAAGTCCATCGGCTTGACCGTGGTGACAGCACCCACAACGCTCTCTTTCTTCTGCTCACCGTAGGCGACGACAACTACCTCGTCGAGGTTCTTCGAATCTGGCTGCATGTTCACGTTGATGCGCTCTTTTCCTCTTACCGCAACAACCTCTTCCTTGTAGCCGATAAAGGTGAACTTCAGTACATCATTCTTCTGTACTTTCAGATTATACAATCCATCGTAATCCGATGAGGTTCCACGACGCGTACCGACAATCAAGATGCTCACTCCCGGGAGAGCCACACCGTTTTCATCCACCACCTTGCCCGTGAGAGTATATGTCTCACCCTCTTGTACCACGGGCGTTTCTCCTCGAAAGGGCCGGTTCTGCTTCGATACGGTGATAAACTGCTTGTTTATCGTGTAACCTAAATACTTGCCACTGAGGATCTGCCCCATGGCCTCGCGGATATCCTTTGTCTGGATCTTTCCCGTAAAGGTCTGGTCTTTTACCTCATCCGTGACAAACAACACTTTGTAATCTGTCTGCTTCTCCAGACGTTTGAACACATTGACGAGCGATTCTTTTTTCACGTCAATGTTAATCTCCTTGTCTTTGTTCGACTGCTGCACCCAAGGCGCATTAAAGGCGTGCAACTGGAGGGCAGCGCCGAACAACAACAAAAGAGACAAAACAATAAACTTACATGATTTTCTCATAAGCATAAAGGTTGTTAATCTGCCTTTATATCGTTATGAAAGCAAAATGGGTACTCCTAAAAATAAAAATATTTTTTTTATTCTTACTTTTTCTTAATTTCTAAGAATAATGTGTTTCAACATAGTATTACTGAGATTCTAATATTTGTTGAGGAGTTTTAATTAATCATCATAATGACCGTATGCTCCTAACACCAGAACAATAACTTTAGTCTCTAATATTTCGTAAATCAAACGATGTTTTTTTGAAATACGACGACTCCATTGTCCTGATCTATTCCCTTTTAATTGCTCAGGTTTTCCTGTGCCTGTTTTAGGATGCTCTGCCAATTCATTCAGCAACTTAACTGCTTTCTTGAAACTGTTGGGATCATTTGCTTTAAGTCTGGCAAGATCTTCTTTCGCTTTATCGGAGAAACTTATTATATACATCTTTTTATAAAGAATTAAGCCATGCATTCATGTCATCAAGATTCTCAAAGGTGGTGACTTTACCTTGTTTAACCTGTTCACGTGACTCATCTATACGACGGAAAAACTCCTCTTTAGTTAAGCGTGTAGGATCCTCCTTCTGCTTTACCACTTTACGTAAATATTTAGCTACGCGGTTAAGCATATTTTCATCTTCAGCTATGATACCAAGATTACGAAGTATCTCTGCGTTTAAAGCACCTTTCTGTGAAGTTGTCATAATTCTTAATTCTTTTTGATTATGATGCAAATATATATATAATTTCCGAAAAAAACGTCGTTTAATGAAAGAAAAATGTATCTTTGCAAAAGAATCATATAAAACTACTGAAACAATGAAAAAGTGTCTTTTATTTATTCTGCTCACCATGATGCCATGGGCATTAACCGCAGAAAATTACCCTTATCGCTCTGATGTCCTCTGGGTAACCGTTCCTAATCATGCAGACTGGTTGTATCAGACTGGTGAGAAAGCAACCGTAGAGGTGCAGTTTTATAAATACGGCATTCCTACTGACGGGGTTGTAGAATACGAGATTGCTAAAGATATGCTGGCAGCACATCAAAGTGGTAAAGCTACATTGAAGAACGGTCGTACTTCCATTACTGTCGGTACCCGAAAGACTCCGGGGTTCCTCGACTTACGACTGAAGATGATGCTCAACGGGACAGAATACCGCCATCATGTAAAGGTAGGTTTTTCGGTGGATAACATCAAACCCTATACACAACTGCCTGCTGATTTCCAAGATTTCTGGAAGAAGAACCTCGATGAGGCTAAAGCTTTTCCTCTCACCTATACAAAAGAACTGGCTAAGGAATATTGTACGGATAAGATCGACTGTTATCTCATCCGCTTACAACTTAATAAGAAAGGACAATGTATCTATGGCTATCTCTTTTACCCGAAGAATGCCATGCAGAAGAAACACCCCGTGGTGCTCTGTCCTCCGGGAGCCGGCGTGAAAACCATTAAAGAGCCACTGCGTCACCGTTATTATGCCGAGAATGGAATGATACGTTTTGAGATAGAGATTCACGGACTGAACCCTACCCTCTCCGACCAGCAGTTTAAAGAGATCAGCACCTCTCTTAACAGCGACCCTAACGGTTATCTGGAGATGGGGCTCGACAACCGCGACAACTACTATATGAAGCGGGTATATTTAGCTTGCGTGCGGTGTATCGACCTGCTCACCTCACTGCCAGAGTGGGATGGCAAGAATGTGGCCGTGCAAGGAGGTAGTCAGGGTGGTGCCCTCTCCATCATCACCGCCGGACTGGATCCCCGTGTTACACTATGTGTGGCCAACCACCCAGCCCTCAGCGACATGGCGGGTTATGCGGAGAAGGGACGTACAGGCGGTTACCCTCACTTCCATAGGATGAACAATATGATGACAGCTGAGAAGATCCTGACGATGGCTTATTATGACGTGGTGAACTTCGCACGTTTTGTAAAAGCCAAAAGCTATCTCACCTGGGGATACAACGATGATACCTGTCCTCCCACCACCAGCTATGCGGTATGGAATACGCTGACATGCGAGAAGGAAGCACTCATCACACCCATCAATGAGCACTGGACTTCTGATGCCACGGAATATGGGCATATGGAA
>JAEEGL011637062.1_pt1 | contig 12642 bp, 8 predicted proteins | sample 9134231 | NCBI WGS metagenome assembly JAEEGL01 (sample SAMN16246548, study PRJNA631951) | gut metagenome | biome: gut microbiome; feature: rumen; material: fiber-attached | host: Bos | place: Iran: Karaj | collected 2018-10
GTATATTTCAATCATCTGTTTAGCTTTAACAATCATTTCAGGTGTAAGATCAATGCCTGTAATCCTATGCACCTCTTTTCCAAGGATAACCTCGAAAAAGCCTGTGCCGCAGCCAACGTCTAATATATTAAGTGGCTTCTTAGATGGAAGCAGCTTCTTAATTTCTTCCAACCATCTGCCTGCTTTTATGCTTTCAATTTCATCGTGCCTTAATTCAAAAAAGCCTTCGGCTCTTTTAGTCCAGTAGCTTTCTACCTTGTCCTTTATATCGGCTGCTTCATCCTCGAAAGCTATATAGTGTAACTCACCCATAATAATCCTTACTCCCTACATCTGTATGATAGGGGCTTTTATTTTCTATCCTTTTTAAATTTAACCATAAACATTGGTGTGGATTTATAGTTTATCTTTTCCTTGTCAGAATAAAGAATCTCTCCTACATCTGTCATGATTTCAACATGGCCTGTATTTAGGCTGTTTAAAAATTCTTCATCCCACTTTGGACGCATTCTTTTGGTTGATGGCATCTCATAGGCGATTTTTTCCATAACATCAAAATTCTCACCTATGTTGTAGTCACCTATATCTGCTGCTGCAACATTCAGTCTATCCTGCTGATATTCTGCCTGTTTCTTTTCATCCACCAAATATGTGTACCAGTTGGCGTCAAATGTCATAAGGACTCCGCCCTTTTTTAATACACGTATCCATTCTTTATAGGCCCTCTCTGGAAACGGAATGTTCCACATCAAGTTTCTTGAGAATACTACATCAAAGGCATCATTGTCAAAGGGAAGTTTCATCGCATCCCCTTGATGAAATTGGATTTTATCAACCAATATGCCTGCATTTTCTTTTGCCTGCTCTAGCATGGTATCTGCAAAATCAACAGCCGTAACGGAAAATCCTGCTTCTGCAAGGATGATAGAAATAAACCCTGGTCCTGCGCCAACGTCTAAAACTTTAATTGATGCAGGCTTTCTTCCAGGAAATTGACTCATTATCTGAGCTGTTAAAAAGGACGTCCAATTGTGTCTTTGGACGCCCGCCAATTCTTCTTTATTAACTTCTGAATAGCCCCTGGCTCTGGCGAGCCAGTACGCTTTATTCTTTTGCTCTAAATTTTCATTCATAGTACTTATAATACTTTATTGAGCAGCCTCATACCACAGCTGCTTTCCTCGAAGATTTCTTGTGCACTGGATTAAGTGCTTGGTATAATCACTTTCAGGGTTATGTATGACATTTTTAGCATTGCCGTATTCCTGAATCACACCATCTTTAAGCACAAGCACATTGTCACATATGGATTCTACTATATCAATGTCATGGGTTACAAATATTACAGAAGTACCCATGTCATATAGCTTTATCAGCTCCATTATGACCTGATTTCTGGAAATGTTATCAAGGGCACTTGTTGCCTCATCCGATAGTAATATTTCCGGCTTCATAATCATTGTAAGTGCCACCGATACTCTTTGGTTCATTCCCCCTGATAACTCAAAAGGATAACTGTTCCAAACCTTTTGCGGATTTCTGAAATTAAGGTTTTCAAATAGCTCTAAGGCTTTGGCTTTCGCTTCTGATTTATTTATCCTGCCATGCGCCTTTAGACTCTCCAGCAGCTGGTCGCCTATTGTTCTGATAGGACAAAGTGATGCTGAAGGATCCTGAAAAATCATACCTATCTTACTGCCCCTTATGGCTCGCATTTTAGCTTCCTTTAGGGTCAAAAGATTTGTATCTCTATATAGAATTTCACCTTTTGATACATAGCCTGATTTGTTTAATAAACCCATGGCAGATTTTATTATTGTGCTTTTTCCGCTTCCGGATTCCCCAACCAGACCAAGGATTTCACCCTCATGTAAGTCAAAGCTTATATCCCTCACAACTGGTGTGATGCCATATGTAATTTCAACATTTTTAAAAGAAAGTATCGGTGTCATAAAATTCTATTCTATATCTACATCTGCTGTAAGCTCGTAGTAATCACATGGCCATGCCTTGAGACCTGTTACATTTGCTTTGCTAATCATGCTCATTCTAAGGAAAGAACAGAATACAAATGCATTGTCATCAAGTATTTCCTGCTGCATCTTTACAGCAATATCACTACGCTTTTCTACATCATAGGTTGCATTCATTTCATCTGCAAGTGCCTGAATATTATCACTGTGATATCCACCACGATTTTTTGAAGAGGTATCCAGACAGTGTGTTGTAAAGAAATACATTGGATCGCCAATTCCGCAGGTTACAAAAGCTGCTGCATATACGTCCCAGCCATCCTTTTCAGATACGATTGTTCCATGGTCTGCAGTGACATTCAGCTGTACATCAAAACCAATATCCTTAAGAGTTGCCTGAGCACTTTCTGCAAGAAGTGGAAGCTCCTGACGGCTAGGATAGCTTATCCATCTGATTGTAAGTGGCTGACCATCCTTTTCACGGATTCCATCACCATCATTGTCTACCCAGCCTGCATCCTCAAGCACCTTTTTTGCGCCAGCTGGATCATAGTCTTCTGTTTTGACATTCTGCCCGCCAAAACTGAAGGTTTCAGGAAATGCACCTTTGCCAACATATCCATAACCGTTCAATAACGTATTTACGAATCCATCTTTATCAATTCCCATGGCGATGGCTTTTCTTACCGCATCATCCTTTATTACAGGTGAATTGTAGTTCATCTGACAATAGAAGGCACGGCTTGTAGCTGTAGATGTAAATACATAATCATCATTTTCAAAAAGTGGGTAGCTGGCATATGCCATGCCGTAGGCTGCGTCAATATCACCATTTTGAAGTGCAAGGGCAAGTGTATCACCGTCAGTAATAGTAATAACCTTCACCTCGTCAAGCTTTACATCACCATTCCAATAATTCTCATTTTTCACAAGATTTACATGGTCATCAGTTACAACCTCTGTTGCGATAAATGGACCTGTTCCAACCACGATGCCATCTTCCTCTGAGGCCTCCTCGTCAATGATACAGCCGTATGGATCGCACAGATAGTTGATTAGAGTTGGCTTTGTAGAATTTGTTGTGATAGTAAGGACGTTGCCATCGGCCTCCATTGAAGCAATATCAAGGTCCCCTGCAGCCCTTTCGTGTACCTCTACTAGATGCTCAAAGCATTCCTTTACAGCATTGGCATCACAGGCTTTTCCATTTGAAAATGTAACTCCATCCTTGATTGTGATTTTCCAGGTGTTAGCATCTACATTTTCGTAGCTTTCTGCCACCCATGGTTCAAGCTCCATGTTGTCGTTGAATTTAAACAGTGTCTCTCCAACACCATAACGGACGCAAGGCCATCCACAATATGTATCATGTGGATTTATAGTAGCTTCCTCATTTTCTGCATTAAAGGTGGTATCCCCAAAGGTCAGTACCTTTTTTCCTGTTTCTGTGGACTCATCCGTTGTTGCAGCATCCTTGGAAGCTCCACAGCCTATCATCACTGACATCCCCATTAATACTGCCAACGCCAGCGCTGTCAATTTTCTTGTGGTTTTCATGTGTCTGTTCTCCTCGTATTATATTTTTAGTTCAATCAACCATTTTAGGGTCAATGAAATCTCTGATTGTATCTCCAAGCAGGTTAAATATAACCACTGCTATAAAAATGGCAAAGCCTGGTGAAAGCACTACCCATGGGTAGGTTTGCAGCATGCTTCGACCAATGCTCATCATACTGCCCCATTCTGCTATAGGCGGTTGTGCTCCCAGTCCCAAAAATGATAGACCTGCCAACTCCATCATCATAGTTCCTATATCAAGCATTGCAGTCACAAGAATTGGTCCTGCGATATTTGGAATAATATGTTTGCAGATAATGTAGATAGGGCTTCCACCTGCCACCTGCGCCGCCTGAACAAAGTCAGAGGCCTTTATAGAAAGTGTGCTACTTCTGGCAACCCTGGAATATTTTGGCCAGCTTATAACTGCAAGGGCAATGACTGCATTTATGATTCCACCACCAAGTATGGCTGCCACAGCAAGAGCAAATACAAGCCCTGGAAAGGCCAGGCATAAATCAGATATTCTCATTACAAATGAATCCACCGCACCACCAAAATATCCGCAGATGGTTCCTATCAATGTGCCAAATACTGCAATTATTGCTACCAGCGCTAGGGTTGAAAGTACGCTGGCTCTAGAACCCATAATCACTCTTGAAAACATATCCCTGCCGTACGCATCTGTCCCCATGAAATGTGAAACACCTGGTGCATTATAGGACAATGATAAATCCTGCTGATAAGGATCATATGGGCAAAGCACCGGTGCAAAAATTGCACACATTACCAGTGCCAGCGCCAATATCGTAAATACGATAATTCTGATTTTTAAATGTTTATTATTTTGTATTCTTCCCATCTATTGCTCCTCCAATCTGATTCTTGGATCAAGCAATCTGTAGGACAAATCCGTAATTAAATTTACAGTAATGTAGATAATAGCCATCCACATAACATAGGCTTGAATGATTGGATAATCACGCATGTTTATGGCATCCACTGCAAGCTTTCCCACTCCATCCCACATAAAAATGGATTCCACTATGGCTGTTCCGCCCAGCAGGCTTCCTATGGAAAGGGCAAGCAATGTGATTATGGTTACAAGGGATGCTCTCAAAACGCTAAACCACAGGGTCACTGGAAATCTTACTCCTCTGGCTTTGGCTCCAATCACATAGTCCTTTGACAGCTCATCTAAAACAGTCGAGCGCACCTGTCTCAAATATTTTGCACTCATAGCAATGGCTAAAGTGAAGGCAGGCATTGCCACTGTAGAAAGGCTTACATCCTTTGAAATAATAGGAAACAGCTTTAGCTTTATTCCTAGGAAATACATCAGTAATAGCGAGACAAAAAAGTTTGGCATACTATTTCCTATAAAGCTAAAAAAACGAATAAAATAATCAATGAATTTATTTTGATTGATAGCCGCCAAAACCCCAAGTGGAATGGAAACAAGGACAGTTAAGATTACAGATGCCACAGTAAGCAAAAGTGTAGCTGGAAGCTTTTCTATAAAGGCATCAAATACGTTTTTGCCCGACACATAGCTTTCCCCCATGTCGCCATGAAACAGCTTTGTAAGCCAAATGACATATTGCTCTAAAAAAGGCTTATTAAGTCCAAGCTCTTCCTTTGCCGCATTTAGCTGAGCCTCAGATACCACCTGTCCTGTGTTTAACATTTTCTGCTCTACCACATCTGAGCCCGCTATACGCATCATGGCAAAGCTTAAAAAGGTGATGGCAAATAATATAGGAATTAGCTGAAGAAGTCTTTTGACTACAAATTTCAATTTAATATGACCTCATATTTTAAAGTTTTCAGAGACAATATTTTAACATATGATTTCGCTTTATTTTCAAATATGCGCCTGCTATATCCATTCTAAAAAAAGCGGTTGGTATTCCGCTTTCGAATACCAACCGTTGCTTTAGAAATCAATTATTTTATTTGCAATCCTCATAGTGGATTTCCTATGGGACACTATAACAAGTGTTTTGGATGCCGCCTCTTCCTTAAGTGACTTTAAAATCATTCCTTCATTTAAAGCATCTAGCGAGCTTGTAGGTTCATCCAAAAACATAATCGGTGCATCGTGCAAAAATGCTCTTGCTATTCCAATTCTCTGTTTTTCTCCACCTGACAGGGTGCTTCCCATTTCTCCTACCATAGTGTCATAGCCTTTTTGAAGGCTCATGATAAAATTATGAATATTTGCCTTTTTCGCAGCCTGCTTTATTTCATCCATGGTGGCCTCAGGCTTTCCATAGGCGATGTTTTTAGCTATGGTATCATGGCAAATCCAGGTCTCCTGTGTGACATAAGACTGATTAGCTCTTAAGGAGCTTGTATTAACGGATTTAATGTCTACCGCCTTTAGGTTTTTATCAGCCAGTACGATTCGCCCCTCATCAACATCCCAAAACCGCATTAGAAGTCGGATGAAGGTTGACTTACCGCAACCACTAGGACCGTGAATTCCAATTATCTTTCCTCTTGGAATAGTCACATTCATGTTGTTCAAGACATTTTTATTATCATATGCAAATGTTATTTTGCTTGCCTGAATTAAGGTTTGTCCCGCATCATTTATAACATAGTTCACACCATCTGTTTTCTCAGGAACGTGGGGTGCTTCATCTAATAGGCTAAGCACTCTCTCACCACATGCCAGCGTCTGATTCAGATTGTTTGAAAGAGATGATAGTGCAATTACCGGACCAAATGAACTCATTGTTGCTATTACTGCAGTTAACACTTTTTCTAAATCAGCATTTCCGTCATTCAATGCAAACAACATGACAAGCAAAACTAACACCGAACAGCCCTGAACCACCAGTTGCGTAGCACTTCGCTGATTTTTCTCGTAGGCCTTTAGTTCTTCTCCAGATACCTCTAAAGATTCTGCCCACTCATCCAGCTCCTTTGCCACAGCTTCTCCATTATGATATTGAAGTGTATCAAGCAATCCGTAAATGGAGCTAAGCAAAAAGCTATTTAGACTTCCAAAATCATTTCTGTAATCCTGCCCGGAATCCGAGCTTTTCTTTTCATTTAAAATAGGAATAACCACTCCAACCAAAATATATTCCAGGAAAACAATTGCGCCTGCCAGCCAGGATTGCAGGCCGATGTACACTGTCATAAATATAGACACTATAACAGCGATAGCCACTGGGGAAACCGTATGGGCAAAAAACACCTCCAATAGTTCAATGTCGGTTGTTATCATTGTAATGAGGTTGCCCTTTTCTCTCCCCTCCAGCTTTGCCGGGCAAAGTTCTCTTAGCTTTTCAAACACCTTGTTCCTAATTAAAGCAAGCAGCCTGAATGCTATGTAGTGATTACAGTACTGCTCTCCATAATGAAGTATGCCTCGTAAAATGGCTGCACCTATCAACAGCTTTATTGGCAGCGCTACATCTCCACCAAATGGATTTTGTTTTACAATTATAGCCTGTAAGACCCCCTTTACTCCAAGGACTGGTACAAATATAGCGCACAGATTACCTAGCGCCCCTAGAATGATTCCAAGTAGCATAATTTTTGCCAACGGGCTTACAAGTTCAAGAAGGCGAAGCATAATTTCAGATGCCGAATAGCTTTTCTCTTCATTCATCCTCTACTCACCTCCCTTATAATTTTCAAGGGTCATTTGAGCCCTGAAAAGCTTCGCATATCCATGGTTTTATTTATCAATTCATGATGCTGTCCATGCTCTATTATTTTTCCATCTGCAAGAAGTATAATGTCGTCACTGTCAACCACATTGGCCAGTCTGTGTGAAATCAAAATAACCGTCTTCCCTTTGTCCCTGGCCAGCTTTTTTATCACCGACATCATAATAGCTTCTGATTCCATATCAATATTGCTGCTCGCCTCGTCAAAAATATAAATAGGGCTATTCTTTAGAATGGCTCTGGCAAAAGCAAGTCGTTGCCTTTGTCCTCCCGACAGGTTACTTCCACCTTCACTTATTACTAAATTAAGGCCTCCCACGTCCTTCAATTCTGCCCAAAGATTTACAATGTTAAGAGCAGATATTAGCTTTTTATCATCCAGCTTTTTATTGCCTAAAAGCAGATTGTCCCTAACTGTTCCAGGGAAAATATAGCTATCAAGGGACACCGTTGTAACAGCATCCAGCAGTGAATCTTCCGAAATCAGACTAAGCTCATTTCCATTTATCTTTATTGAGCCTTTATAACCTTTTATCTGCATCCCAATCAGCTTTGCAATAGTAGACTTTCCAGAACCGGACATACCCACTATAGATAATATTTTTCCTGCAGGGACGTTGAAATACAGCTCACTTACTGTAGGCTCTTCCCCGTCATAGCTAAAGCTGACATTGGTAAATATGATTGACATTGCTCCTTTATCCAGGGTTCCAACCCCTGCCTTAGGCTCGCCTAAGTCCAAAAACTCAAACATTTTATCGGCTGCCTTCATGCCATTCATCCCTATGTGAAAATAGGAGCCCAGAAGTCTCATAGGAAGGAAAAATTCTGCAGACAAGATCAAAAACATTATGGCATCAACTAGTTCCATGTGACCTGCTGTCAATTGAGATATAGTAAGGATAAAGCCAATAGCAGTTCCGCCATAAGCAATCACATCCATAACCAGAGTACTGTTTAGCTGCATAGAAAGCACCTTCATAGTTACCTTTCTAAACTGCTCTGATTCATTCTCCATTTCCTCTGCTGCATATCCATCTGCCTGATATATTTTTAGTGTCGTCATTCCTGTCAGCTTTTCTAAAAATGTATCCCCCAGCTGATAATAGATTTTAAAATACTTATCTAAAACCCGCTTTGCCACCATCATGACAATCATGATTACAATAGGAATCAAAGGAACTGTTATCAACAATCCCATGGCAACTTTTTGATTTTTTCCACTTAAAAATATGAATAATGTGATCGGAGCAAGTATCGCATATACGAATTGACTAAGATATTTTCCAAAATAGATTTCAAGCTGCTCCACGCCTTCTCCCATCATCTGTGTAATAGCTGCAGATGATGTATAGCTGCGATAAGAGCTTCCCAGTGCCAACAGCTTGTTATAGATTTTATTTCTCATTATGCGTTTAATATCAATGCTCGCCTTAAAGGATGCCGTCACATATAATCTGTCAAAAATAATCCTTAAGATTATACACACTCCGGTCACAGCAAGATATATGATTAAAGATTGATATGTTAATGATTTCTCATATGCCCCTGCTATTGATCTAGCCACACATAGGGCAAAAACTATCTGCGCCAATAATCCAAGCCATTGCCAAATTACTTCTAGCAATACATATTTCAGACTTTCCTGTGCCATTTTGACAAGCCTAATATTTATCATATACATTTCCTCACAATTATCTTAATCTGTCTAATTAATTATAAAACATAATTGTGAATTATTATAAGCACAGAAAAAAAGCTAGCCATTTTCATGACTAGCCTTAATCTTTAATCCCAATATTTTATTCTGCATCTTCCTCTGCTGTGTTATCACTGTCAGATTCAACTGTCTCTGTTTCATCTGTGTTCTCTGCTTCCTCTACAGTGTCTACAGCATCTGCTTCTGTATTTAAAGCTGTTCCTTCAAATACATATGTTGCCTTGTATTTAACTTCATCGCCAGATTTTACGATGGCTGTAACCTTTGCATCACCATTTTCATCTGCACGTACATCAGCACTGATTTCATAGTCTGTACCATCGTAGCCTTCCTCATCAATAGCTACTGGTGCATTGTCTGTGTAACCACCATCGACATAGTTTGTCATCATCTTGTCATATGAGCTTTCGCTATCAATTGGGTGATGGTAAACCATTTCTGGTTTCTCATAGTCAAATGTAACACCCTCAGAACCTATTACATTTCCACTTTCTGCTTCGAATACTGGGATGTCAGCATACTGCTCGCGCTCAATGATATTGTTAGCTTCTTCTACAGTAAAGATTACAACAGGAACAACTGCTACGATATCAGTGTACTGGATACCTTCAATATCACTTGTAAGGTTACGAATAAACTTTGGCTCATAGCCTTCACCATTTCTTAATACAAGGATAGCGCACTCCTTAACGCCGCCCTGGCCATTTGAAACGTAAACTCTGCCAAGTTCCTCAAAATGTGGCTCCTCAACTACTGTTTCTTCAGTCTTTTCCTCTGAAGGTAACTCTTCTACTGTTGTTTCCTCAGTCTTCTCTTCTGAAGCTCCCTCTGCTGTTGTTTCCTCAGCCTTCTCTTCTGAAGCTCCCTCTGCTGTTGTTTCCTCAGCCTTCTCCTCTGAAGCTTCCTCTGCTACTGTCTCTTCAGCCTTCTCTTCTGCGAATTCCTGGCCTGCCTTTGGTGTATCTGTATCCTCAATTACAACTGTCTCTATCTTGTCTGACTCAACATCTGCAACTACTTCAGAAACCGGTGAGCTCTCTACTGTTTTTTCAGCTACATCTGTAGGAACAATAACATATGTCTCGTCACCAGAGTTTACTGTAGCTGCACCCTCATTTGTTACTGCATCAAATGCATTTGAAACTGTTGCAAAATCTGCTGTACCCATAAGATTTGAAGCTGCAAAAATGTCCACTGAAAGAAGCTGATTCTCATCAAAGAATGATACAACTGTAATTCCAGCTTCCTCGCATTTATCAATAGTGGTAAGGTCGCGTCCCTCTGACATTCCCTTGTTGTAGTAATGTGAATAGTACATAGGAATATCCTTACCATACTTATCCTTTACATCTGAATATGCGCTTGCATATGCTGATGGATCAAAATCATTCCAACCCTTTCTTCCCTCAAAAATACCGCACATAATGAAATGAGTGTAAAGAAGCTCTTCGTCTGTTCCAAGAGCCGCTACCACATCATCATACTTTTCAGCGTAGAACTTTGGATCAAAGTGAGCCTTTACGATAGCAAGCTGGCTATCTGTAAGACGACCATAACTAACCTGTGAAGGTGTCTTTGCCTGTGTGAAATCTGCTGCAGCCAATGCCTTCATAGATACAGAGCCTGCTGCTCCTGTAACAACTGCGACTGCTAGTGCCAATGCCATAATCTGTTTCTTTTTCATGATTATTCTCCTCGTATAACTTAAAATTCTGGAGCATTTCCATGAGCACACCACAAGAAGTCAAAAAAAGCCACTAATCCCACAAATATCCTGGACCAATGGCTTTATTAATCAATTGCTATTTAAAACTAGTATTACTTCCAAAGTGAATCATAGATATTGCCAATTCGTTATTCATTATAACGGGACAAATCTTAATTTACAATGAAATTGTTATACAAAATAACACTGAAAATATAAACTATATTTTGTTGATATCGTATATGCATTTTGATGAATATACAACACAATTATAATTATCGAGTTATTATACTCTTTAAAACGGGCAGCTACGCAATTATTCAACCACTTTTATATAACTACTAACGCAGTACAATACCTGTCCATTATATTCTATTCGCGACCAACCATATTCTGAGTTGTAACCGGTGCGAACTGCACTTGTTCCAGCATATAAAGTTGCAACAACTGTAGAATCCGCATCTGTAACACTTGGCTTTGAACGAAGATTCACCCTTTCCTTGGCAGTAATTACCTCATTACAATCTGTAAATTTGGTCTTAAAGCCTGGTGCTGCCTGAGGAGTTGCCTCTGCCGCTTCCTGCGTATCGGTCGCAGGAGCTGGTGCTGGTTCAGGACTTGCAGGCTGAGGTGCTGTCTCTGGCGCCTTGGCAGATAAATCAGTTGTTAGATAGCTTGAAACAGCATAATATGTGGCACCATCATACACTACTCTCGACCATCCGCTATTACTGATACCTGTACGTGTAGCTGTCTGACCATTTGTCAATGTCACCTTAACTGTACTGTCGCTCCCCTGGCTTGGCTTGTCCCTGAGATTTGTTTTACTTTTAGCTGTGACAGTCTCGTTTGCATCAGTAAACTTCATCAAAGCCTCCACATCTGCTTGGGCTGTTTCTCGCTCAGAGGTATCCTTGGCAGTCTCTGTTCCGTTATAGCCAAAATAAGCTACGTCTACATCCACCTTTTTAGGAATTCCAGCTACAGTTCCCTGATTGGTGTACTGCCACATTGAGTACTTAAAGGCTGTGGATGGGCCAGCTGCCAGGTTAGAAGTATCCTGGTTGTACCATGCCATCCAGATTTTATAATTCTTTTGGATTTCAGATGTATTCCACTTTGTATCTCCATTAAGCTCATTTCTTGAAGCATAGAAAATAGGTGTGTAGCCTTTCTTATATACTTCATTTAAAAATGCAATAGCAATACTACTTCTTTCATCTTTAGTCAATCCAAACTGGCGGCTTGAGTTGTTCTCAAAGCCCTCACAGTTGTATCCAACAGGATATGTAATAGGGTATTTAGCTATATAGTTTGCTACCCAGTCAGCCTCTTCAATGGCCTCCTCTTTTGTCACTGCAGTTGAAAAGAAATAGGCACCGATTTTAATACCGTTTTTCTCAGCCTCCTGCATATTGTATTTTGCATTAGAATCAGCCTTGATTTCGCCAGTACCTTTATCTCTATAGCCCACTCGCACCATGGCAAAATTGATGCCACTGCTTGCTGCCTGAGCCCAATCTATAGTGCCCTGAAATTTGGAAACATCTATTCCATAGGTGATAGAAGCATTCTCACCTACACTGCTGGCACTAACTACTTGGGCCACATCCACTGTAGCTCCCTTTTCAGCGCCAGTTGCAGCACCTGGATCTGCAGAAGCGACATCATCTGACGTGTCATCTGTCTCCTCGGCCTCAGCTTCCTCAGTGTCTTCAACCACCTCAATCACCACATCATCTTCAGCTTCAGTATCCTTAGATTCCTCAGCAATCTGATTTTTGGCTTCAAGCTCTTCTGCGGCTATTTGGGTCTCATCGTTACCAGCGTTATGCTTCACCACAAAAACCACTGTTCCTACAAGCACAACAACAGCGGCAATAGATGCCGCTGCAATAATAATTTGCTTTTTACGTCTGTTTCTTCGATTTCTTCTTTTTCTACCTGAACGAATCTCATAGTTATGGTTCAGGCCATCATATTCTCCACTCATTTTTTGAC
>JAEEGL013042456.1_pt1 | contig 12642 bp, 10 predicted proteins | sample 9134231 | NCBI WGS metagenome assembly JAEEGL01 (sample SAMN16246548, study PRJNA631951) | gut metagenome | biome: gut microbiome; feature: rumen; material: fiber-attached | host: Bos | place: Iran: Karaj | collected 2018-10
AAGGGCGGCGAAAGGCAGATCGAAGCGACCGCTCGGGCGTACGAGCAGGTCGCAGAAGAGATCAGAACGCTTAAACCGGATACGCTGATAATAACCAGCCCGCATTCCGTGATGTATTCGGATTATTTCCACATCTCGCCCGGCGACGGGGGTTCGGGATCGTTCCGCGGATTTCGCGCGCCCGGTGTCCGCTTTACGGAAAAGTACGATACCGCGCTGGTCGAACGGCTCTGCGCTCTGGCGGACGCGGACGGTTTTCCCGCGGGCACGCTGGGGGAGCGGGACAATACGCTGGATCACGGCACGATGGTGCCGCTGTGGTTCATACGGCAAAAATACAGCGGAGGAGAGCTCGTGAGGATCGGGCTTTCCGGGTTGCCGCTGACCGATCACTACCGGCTCGGGCAGTATATTGCCCGCGCAGCGGAAGAGACGGGAAAACGTGCGGTATTGATCGCCAGCGGCGACCTTTCGCACAAACTGCAGGAATACGGCCCGTACGGATTCGCCGAAGAGGGTCCCGAATATGACCGCCGGATCATGGACGTCTGCGGGAGAGCCGCGTTCGGTGAACTGTTTGATTTCAGCGAGTCTTTCTGCGACAAAGCGGCGGAATGCGGTCACCGGTCGTTTGTGATAATGGCGGGCGCGTTCGACGGGCTCAGCGTGCGGGCAACGGCGCTGTCCCACCAGGACGTTACCGGCGTGGGGTACGGAATCTGCACCTTTTATCCGGAAGGTCCGGACGCCCGCAGACATTTTCTGGAAGCGTATCTGGAAAAACAGGAGCGGGAGTGCCGTGAAAGAGCGGAGAAAAGCGATCCGTACGTAAAACTCGCAAGAGCTTCCGTGGAGGCCTGGGTCCTGCGCCGCGAGCGCATCCCCGCGCCCAAAGATCTGCCGGAGGAAATGCTGGTCCGGCGCGCCGGCGCGTTCGTTTCGCTGCACCGGAACGGACAATTGCGCGGCTGCATCGGCACGATCCTGGCCACGCGGAAGAACGTCGCGGAAGAGATCATCCGGAACGCCGTCAGCGCCTGCTCCTGCGACGACCGTTTTCCGCCGGTGAGAGCGGAAGAACTCGCCGGGCTCGAGATCAGCGTGGACGTACTGGGCGCGCCGGAACCGGTCGCGTCCATGGCCGAACTGGACGTCAAACGGTACGGCGTGATCGTGAGCTGCGGCCTGAAACGGGGACTGTTGCTGCCGGATCTGGACGGCGTTGACACCGTGGAGGAACAGGTGGATATTGCCCGCCGAAAGGGCGGCATCCGCGCGGACGAACCGTACGAACTGGAACGCTTCGAAGTGGTGCGTCATTACTGAGGGACGATTATGGCAGAGTGCGGGGTTTGCTTCAGACATTGCAATATTCCGGAGGGCGGCGTAGGTTTTTGCGGCGCGCGGACGGTGCGCGGCGGCAAAGTCGAGGCGCTCAATTACGGCCGGATCACGTCGATCGCGCTGGATCCCGTCGAAAAGAAGCCGCTCGCGCGTTTCTTCCCCGGCAGCATGATCCTGTCTGTCGGCAGTTTCGGCTGCAACCTGCGCTGCCCGTTCTGCCAGAATCACGAAATTTCCTGGTCGAAGCAGGCCTTCGCGTTTGCCGAGACCGCGGAAGAGATCAGCCCGGAGGCGCTGGTGAAACTGGCGCTGAAGGCCCGTGCACGGGGCAATATCGGCATTGCCTTTACGTACAACGAACCCCTCGTCGGCTGCGAATTCGTGCGCGATACGGCGGCGCTGGCCGGGGAAGCGGGCCTGAAGAACGTTTTGGTCACGAACGGCAGCGCGGAGCCTGGGATCCTTAAGGAGTTCTGCGCGGATATCGATGCCATGAACATCGATCTGAAAGGCTTCACCGACCGTTACTACAGTAAGGTGCTCGGCGGCGATCTGCGTACGGTCCTGAATTTTATAGAAGCGGCAGTCGTCAACAGTCATGTGGAACTCACGACACTGGTCGTCCCGGGAGAGAACGACAGCGAAGCGGAGATGCGCGAACTTTCCCGCTGGGTCAGCGGGCTGAGGAACCCGGACGGCGACGAGGTGCCGCTGCACATCACCCGGTTTTTCCCGCGTTTCAGGATGCGGGACCGGACGGCGACCGACGTCCGCACCGTGTACCGCCTGGCCGATGTTGCCCGGGAAAACCTGAAATACGTATATACGGGCAATTGCTGAACGGCTATGCCCCGCGAGCAGCATGCGGAACGGCTGCCTGAGTATGAAGGAGGATGTTATGAAAGTTTTTCTGCTGATAATAGGGATCGTCTGCATCACCGGCTGCGTGCTTTCTTTTTTGATGTCGGCGTTCAGTCAATACAGTTACAAGCATGTACTCGACGGCTCTGCGGAGCTTTATGCCAGGCTCCACCGGCGGGCGGTCATTTTCCTCATCTCGGGGATCGCGCTGACAATACTGGGTGCGGCGTGCCTGGTGATCCGCGTCAAAATGTAGAAACGGCAACGCCGGCCCGAGATTTACTCAGCCACTAAAACTTTGACACTTGTCTCCCGGGCGTGGTATAATCCGCGGGAGCAGACAAAAAACTGCAGGGAGGGATCGTATGAACAGGATCGTGATCATTGTCGGCGCGATATTAATGGCAGTCATGGGAATTGCCGCGTTTGCACTGATGGGTTACGACAAAAGTCAGGCGAAGAAACACGGCCGGCGCGTTCCGGAAAAGACACTGTTCCTGGTGACCGCGCTGTTCGGCGGACTGGGCGGCGTGCTGGGCATGAGCGCTTTCCGCCACAAGACCAAACACTGGTACTTCGTGGTGTTCTTCCCGCTTTTCCTGGTGCTGCAGGTCGGAGCGATAGTATTTTTAGCGCTTAAAATATGAAGCGGATTTTGAGGAGGTCTTGGTTTTTATATGAAACGCAGTGAGATCAACAAAGCATTGAAAGAACTGGAGGCCATGTGCAAAAAGCATTGCTGCTATCTGCCGCCGTTCTGTAATTTCACGCCGGAGCAGTGGAAGACCGCGGGGCATGAGTACGACGAAGTGCGCGACTGCATGCTGGGCTGGGACATCACCGATTACGGCCTGGGCAAATTCGACGAAGTGGGTTTTTCGCTGATCACTATCCGCAACGGCAACCGCAAGATGCCGGACAAATATCCGAAGGTGTATGCCGAAAAACTGCTGTTCCTCAAAGAAGGGCAGTATTCGCTCAACCATTTTCACTGGTACAAGACCGAGGACATCATCAACCGCGGCGGCGGCAATATCCTGATCCGCGTGTATAACTCGCTGCCCGACGAGAGCGTTGACTACGTGTCCGACGTGACGGTGCATACCGACGGGCGCACGTATACCGTGCCCGCGGGAACGCAGGTGAGATTGACCCCGGGAGAAAGCATCTTCATTCAGCAGCGGCTGTACCACGACTTCACGGTGGAAGCCGGCACCGGCGACGTGCTGCTGGGAGAGGTCAGTCAGTGCAATGACGACAATACGGACAACCGATTCGAACTGCCCGTCGGCCGCTTCCCGACCATCGAGGAGGATGAACCCGCATACCGGCTGCTCTGCACCGAGTACCCGGCGGCGGATTGACCGGTAACTGCCGCAAAAAACGTATAAAACTATATACTCAAGCGTCAGTTCCCGCGGGAACGGCGCTTTTTTATTTCGGCGTTCAGCCGGTCCGCGTCGGACAGAGTATCATACAGCGCGTCTTCCGACAGCACGCCCCGGCGCAGATCTTTCGGGAATTCGCCCCGCTCGTCGGCCTCGAAGTCCTGCCGCCAGTCGCCGGCCAGATACGTTTTCAGAGCGTCTATATCCTTTTCGCGCGCCCGGAACTCCTCCAGCGCGCGCTCCAGCCGGGCGCCTGCGCGGGCAACGCGGTTCATTGCCGCCTCCATCTTTTTTACACGTTTTACGGCGTCGCCATTTACGGTAACGCTGACATTCTTTTTGAGATCGGCTTTAGCTGCCATATTGTTTCTCCTTTCAGTTCCCGGGCTGTCATTCGGTCGCCCGGTATTGCCGCTTTTTGTCGTAACTCATGCGGAAGTCGATAGCGTGGGGCGGGGGACAGTTTTCTTCCGCTTCCTCCTTGAGCGCCGCCAGCGTCTCGCCGGTCAGTTCGTCCGGCGCAATGCCCCGGGCGAGCCCCAGCTTGCGGGCGTTATACTCAAACCAGAGGTCGGTCAGACTGTTCTCGCCTTCGCGGATATCCGCGTGTTCCTGCGCGAAAACCGCGTCGAGACCGTCCAGTTTGTTCAGCCTGAGCGCGCATACGGCGGCGGAGAGCGTGACCCGGTCGGCGCGGCGGATTTCTTCGGGCAGCGATTCAAGCAGCGCCCATGCCTTTTCATACTTGCCGCGGGAATTCAGCCGGCTCAGGTATTCGGCCGCGAAGGCGAAATCCGCGCGCGACGCGGGCAGTTCGAACAGCGCGTCATAATACATTTCCGCGCGGTCCTTGTTGCCCCTGAGTTCCTCCAGTATCGCCAGGTTGCGCTTTGCCCACACGCTCGGACGGAGCGCGTCCGATTCGAGCCACGCCGCTTCCGCAAGTTTTTCAAAGCGATCCCTTTCCGCCGCGGGCCATCCGGAAGCAACAGAAGCAATATGTTCCATATCCCAGTGTTCAAACAGCATGTCGCCGTAGTGCAGCAGCGATGTGGCGGTGCGGCCGCCCGGGCGGGCAAGGGACGCTTCAAGTATCGTGCGCCAGCGCGGGGAAGTCAGCCAGGATGCCGGTATCGCGTCCGGGCGGTCTTCGGGCAGCACCCCGTTCTCCAAAAGCGCGAGCCAGGGCTGCTGTTCCGGCCCCAGAGTCGACTCCGGGAAGCACAGGTTTTCGGGCAATCCGGCGCCGCCGAACAGTTTTTCCCGCCTGAGCTCCAGCGCGCCCCAGCCGGAGGCGCTGTGGACAATATCTTCCTCGTGCACCGGTATATCCGCCGCTTCCCGGAAGCGCAGGTCTGCCGCCAGCAGCTCCGGCTCGGAAATGAGCGCGTCTACCGCCTCGCCGAAAGTACGGTCCGCATCTTCCAGATCGGGCCCGTGTATCTGTTCCGGTCTGAACTGCGTGCCGCCGTAGCATTGCGTCCACTCGAACGAACTGCGGGCGGGGAACAGCTTGTCGTGCATCTGGCTGGGGGCAATACCCGCCTGGATCTCGATATAATTGCCCTTTGTGCCCTCCGACAGAAACTCCTGCCAGCGCGCACCGCCGCGGTGATTGCCCCAGCAGAACATTTTGTGGTACAGGAGCGGCGCGGTAGAACGGTCGTAAAACGCGAAGCCGGCTTTGTCAACGGTGCCCTCCCACTCGGTGCGCACGCCCGCGTCCGGCTGGAAGAAGTAGTCGAAGCTCCGCGTGGCGTTGTGCGGATAAGACATATCTCCCGGCATCACCGACAGGAAGGGCAATCTTTCGAAACTCAGTGCATTTCCCGAGAGCGCGATCACGTTCCGCGAAGAGCACAATACCCGTGTGCCGCCGTCGTCCGGTACGGCAATGTTGGTCCACCAGTATGTGGTGCGGTCCTCGTCGCCGGGATTGGTCAACCGCACGTGGCAAAAGAGCCGGCGCGAATCCTCGGGCAGGTGAAAATCCGCCTGCCAGACGCACTCCTTGGCGCGCTCAAACTCGTAAATGCGCAGAAAAACGCGGCCTTCGGAGTCCTTCAGGATCGCGGCAAATACGTTGTCGCAGGTAAAATATGTGTGGCCCAGCGAGCCGAAATTCCATTCGATCCCGCCGGAAGTCCAGGCGTTGCGGATGCCGAGATTGCCCGGACGCAGCACCGGATTGTTCAAAATCAGCTCTCGGCCGCGTTCTTTATCGGTGAGCGCCCAGAGTTTGCCTCCGAGCTGCGGCGTAAATACCGCGCGCAGATACCGGTTTTCCATTACGATCGTTTTCAGCGTGACCGGCCGGTTTTCGCGTCTGTAGCGGTCCTGCATGCGGTACGGCAGCGTAAGGGTACAGGAGCCGAGCCCTTCGGCGACCTCAGGCGGGAAAACTCCCTTAGTCTGATATGTTCCGAAACCGTTCTGGCGGCGGAAGCGGGGAAGCGGGTTCGTGCCCTCGGGGAACGAACCGGGAATTGTCATGGTCTCAACGGTGACGGACATGGTAAATGCCTTTCTTTAACCGCTTTGCGCGGCGATTATTTAATGCAGTGATTTGATCAGCGCCAGCGCGTCTTCCGCGCCGGTATCCGGCTTTGCTTTGTACACCGCGTCCAGCAGTCTGCCGTCGGGTCCGATCACGAATACGGAGCGGACAACGCCCTCGCTCACCTTCCCGTAAAGCTTCTTCTCCTGCCATACGCCGTAGTCTTTTATTGCTTTAAGCTCCGGGTCGGACAACAGCACGAACGTCAGCGCGTTCTTCTCCGCAAACTTCTGATGGGAAGAAACGCTGTCCTTACTGACGCCTATCACTTCCGCGCCCGCTTTGACGAACTCGCCGTACATTGCCGCGAAAGCCAGCGCCTGGCGCGTGCAGCCGGAAGTGTTGTCCCTGGGGTAAAAATACAGTACGACTGGCCTGCCCGCGAATTCGCTCAGCGTGCGTTCCTGCCCGTCTTTATCATTCAGCCGGAATTCCGGCGCCTGCATGCCTTTTTTCAGTTCTGCCATCTCCGATTACCTCCCTCGGTATTTACGCCGATTATACTCTGCGGAGCGGGATTTGTCCATTGTTAACGACCCGCGGTTATGGTATTATTATAGCGTTCAAAACGGCGCCCGCGGCATCGCACCGCCCGCGCCATGAGAGGCGGAACATGAAATGACCAGACGGATCGAACCCGCGGAGACCGGGCGGATCGCGAAGATCGCTGAAAGAATAAAAGAGTACAACGATAGGATCGCCGCGGCGTGCGGAAAGCCCCGCACCGCGTGCGTGCATACCTTCGGCTGCCAGATGAACGAGCATGATTCGGAAAAGCTCAAGGGCATGCTAGGGGCAATGGGCTATACGATCGTGCCGGAGTATTCGCTCACGAAGGCGGGGGGCGTTCCGGACGTGATCGTGTTCAATACCTGCTGTGTGCGCGAGAACGCCGAGGACAAGATCTTCGGCCAGATCGGCGCGGTCAAAGGGGCAAAAAAACTCCGGGAAGACCTGATCGTGGCGGTGTGCGGCTGCATGACCGAGCAGCAGTGGGCGGTGGAACGCATACGCAAGTCGTATAAGCACGTTGACATCGTGTTCGGCACGGGCAACGCGTACCGCTTTCCGGAATTCATTGCCGCCCGCCTGTTCGACGGCCGCCGGGTGATCGGCGCGGAACCGGAGGACAGCGTGCCCGAGGGCGTGCCGGTTCAGCGCGAGGAGAAGTTCCGCGCGTACGTTACGGTGATGTACGGGTGCGACAATTTCTGTTCTTACTGCATTGTCCCGTATGTGCGGGGCAGGGAGCGCAGCCGCCGCGCCGACGACGTGGTCAACGAAGTAAAGGAACTTGCCGCGGCCGGCACCCGCGAGGTTATGCTGCTGGGGCAGAACGTCAATTCATACGGCAAAGACCGTCCCGACGGCGATGCTTCCGTTGATTTCGCGGGACTTATCCGGCGCGTTTGCCGCGAAACGGGGATCGAACGCGTGCGCTTTATGACGTCTCATCCGAAGGATCTGTCGCCGGAGCTGATCCGCGCCGTGGCCGAGGAACCCAAAGTGTGCCGTCAGCTGCATCTGCCGGTGCAGTCCGGCAGCACTTCCGAGCTGAAGCGCATGAACCGCAAATATACGCGGGAGCAGTATATCGAACTGGTGCGGCGGGTCCGCGAGGCGGTCCCGGACGTCACGCTGACGACGGATATAATGATCGGTTTTCCGGGTGAGACGGAAGAGGAATTCGCGGATACGCTCAGGCTGGTGGAGGAAGTGCGGTTCGACAACGCATTTACGTTCATATATTCCCGCCGTCAGGGCACGCCCGCGGCGGAACGGCCGGATCAGGTGCCGGAAGAGGTGGTTAAACGGCGCTTCGGCGAGCTGCTGGAGGCGCAGAACCGCATCAGTCGCGAAAAAAACGAGGCGCTTTTGGGTCAAACGCTCACCGTGCTTTGCGAAGGTCCCAGCAAGACCAATCCGGAGCGGCTGACCGGGCGCACGGAGGGCAATAAAGTGGTCAATTTCGTTGTCCCCGCGGGGCTCAGCGTGGCGGAAGGCCAATTTGCGGATGTCCGGATCGAGACCGTCCAGACCTGGTCTCTGGAAGGCACCGCCGTCGACAAAAAATTAAGCACAGGGTCAGACCCCGTGCTTAAAAGATCCGATGCCGAAAAGGGCATCTTTCCGGTGCGGGACCGGTTCTTTATGCTGAAGCCCGGGTCGGTAAAACTGGGCAGTGACGTGCTGTATCACCGCAAACTGCTCACCGTTCAGAACGGCCTCATGAAAACGCTGGATTTCAGCGCGCTGGCGGACTTTTACCGGGAGAAGCGCAACCAGTTTGCCGCCGGTGAGTTCTGGGGCAAAATAATGCGCGCCGCCGCCATGATCTATTCATACACCGGCGAGACCTGGCTGCGGGACAAGATGCGCGCGGCAGTTGACGACCTGCTGTCGATACAGGGCGAAGACGGCGAGATCTCGACCGCGCCGAAAGCGGAACAGCCGAACGGTTCCGGCGGCGCGGACCTGTGGGAACGCAAATACGTGATGCTGGGCCTGCTGGAATATTACCGTGTGACAGACGATTCAGCAGAACGGGCGCGGGTAAAACAGGCGCTGTCCGACCTGCTGGATTACACGATATCCCAGGTGGGAGAGGGCGAGGGACAGACCCCGATACTGGCCACGGGCTGGGCGTTCTGCGGCATCGAATCTTCCTCTATTCTCGAACCGGTGGTGAAGGTGTACGGCCTCACCGGAAAACCGGAGCATCTGGCGTTCGCGGAGTACATTGTCCGCGCGGGCGGGTGTTCCCGGGAAAATATATTTGACGCCATCCGCGCCGGCAAGTCCCCGTTCCGGATCGGGGACAACGGCGACCCCCGGCAGTCTATTGCCAAAGCGTACGAAATGATGTCCTGCTTCGAAGGCCTCACCGAATTCTACCGGGTCACCGGACGCGGGCGCGACCGCGAGGCGGTGCTCAAACTCTTCGGCAAACTCATGGAAGAGGAGATCACCGAACTCGGCTCCGGCGGCGCTGACGGGCCTTTCGATCTGGGCCCCGGCACCGGCGAGCAATGGAACCGCACCCGCTTTGAGCAGGCCAACCCCGACCTCGATCTGATGATGGAAACCTGCGTCACCGTCACCTGGATGAAGCTGAATCTGCAGCTGCTGCGGCTCGCCGGCGACGCGCGGTTCGCGGACAATATCGAAGTCAGCGCTCTGAACGCGCTCTGCGCCGCGCTTAGACCGGACGGCCTGTTTTTCGAGTATTTCCCGCGCTTCAACGGCGCCCGCAACCCGAAAGTCAACTTCTCGTACAATGTGGGCGGCTTCGACTTAAGCTGCTGCACCGCCAACGGCCCCATGGGGCTGGGCATCGTGCCGTACGTGGCGTTCATGCAGTCCGATATCGGGCCGGTGATCAATTTTTACGTTGACGGCTTCGCCCGTTTCGGCAAGATGACGGTCAATATGCGTTCCGCGTTTCCGCAGGAGGGCAAAGCGGCGCTGGAGCTGGGCGGCGGCGCGTACTTCACAGGCAGCATACTGCTGCGCATCCCGGAGTATGCGCGTCTCTTCAGCGTGACCCTGAACGGCCGCGGCGTGGAATGGGCGCGCGACGGACGGTATCCGGGTTACGCCGTTGTCCCCGGCCCGTTCGCGGAAGGCATGCTGCTGGAGGTCAGTTTTGACATCAAAGACCGGATGGTATTGTCCGGTCCCTCGGTGAACCCCGCCGGCAACGGGCTCGCGCTGCTCAAACACGGCCCCGTCGTGCTGGCGCGGGACAACAGCGTCACCGACATTGACCGCCCCGTGGCCTACGCTCCCGAACCGGTGCTCGAACCCCTTCCGCCGCGCCGGGGGGCAATATATTCCTGCGGCTACAACGGCTGCGAATGGCAGGATTACCAGTCCGCGGGCGCCGGCTGGGTGCCGGATTCGCGATTCGTGACATGGAACCGCGTGATCTCCGAAAATGAGCATTAAAGCGCGAATAAAGGCGTACGGCCGCAATTTTGCGGTTGACTTTACCGCGTGGATTCTTTAGAATAACGCGTGCAAGGAGTTTACCGCCATGTTCACGGACAATTTCTGCAGATACGAATTCAAATTCCCGGTCTCCGCGGGCGTCATGGATGCGATGCTCAGGGATCTGGAGCCTTTTGTTGAGAAGGACGCCTACGCCAATGCGCACGGCTTCTATTGCCTTTCCAGTATCTACTTCGACAACGACATTGACCAGTGCTTCCACGAGACCATGAACGGCGAGCGCTACCGTCAGAAGATACGGCTGCGCGTGTACCGTTCTGCAGGGGATATGAGCGGAGCGTCGGGTGTCGATGCCGTCAGGGACGAACCGCTGGACGACGACTGTCCCGCGTTCTTTGAGATCAAATCCAAGATCAACGGCCTGGTCATGAAGCGCCGCGTTAAGATGCGGCTGGCGGATGCCATGGCATTTACCGCGCTCACGCAAAAACAGCTGGCGGAAGGAACGGAAGCGCGCCTCGTTCTGACGGACGGGAACGCGGAGACGCTTAAACGGTTCGGCGCCTCCAACGTCCAGATCCTCCGCGAGATTCAGTACATAATCCTGAGCAAGAAACTCAGGCCGCGCAACGTGGTGAGCTATGAGCGGCTGGCGCTGTTCGCCAAAGACGATCCGGAACTGCGCGTAACTTTCGATCTGAACGTGCGCACGCGCGGAGACGACCTCGATCTGGCGGCCGGCACGCAGGGCAGACTGTCGACGCCTCCCGGCACCGCGGTGCTGGAACTTAAAACGGGCAGAAAGATCCCGCTCTGGCTGGTAAAGATCGCGGCAAAATACGGCTACCGCAACAACACATTTTCCAAATACTGTTCCTACTACGTAAATATGCTGCCCGCGGAGAGCCTGTACGGTGAGTACGCGGCGGCAATGCATAACAGACCGGAGCGGATCCGGGACAGCGCGCAGGCGCAATAGTCAACACAGGAGAAAAGATCATGAACACACTGAAACAGTTCTTTGAAGGCGTACTCGATGTCAATTCGGGCTACAACATCATCAACACCGTGGCGGCGGTCATCGTGGCCGTAATACTGGGTGTGATCATCTACCTTACATACAAGCTCACCTGCCGGGCGTTTATGTTCGATGAAGAAACGGGGCTGGTGCTGATCGTTGTCCCCGTCGTGGTAGCGCTGCTTCTGTCGGTCATCGGGACCAGTATTGCCCGGGCGTTCAGTCTGGCGGGCGCGCTGGCCATTGTCCGGTACAGAAGCGTGATGATGAGCCCCCGCAGCGTGGCGTACATCTTTTTCGGAATGGGCGCGGGGTTCGTTACCGGCGTAGGCCTGTATATTCCCGCCATTATATTCGTGCTGCTGACCTGCGCGGTGATGGTGGTGCACGGCGTGATCACTTCCGGGAAGAAGGGCAGCGCCGCCCGCAGAACGCTGGTTATAGACATCCCCGAGAGCATCAATTACGACGGGCTGCTGGACGAAACGCTCGGCAAGTACACGGACGGTTACAACCTTGATTCCGTGGGCATCGTCAGCGGCGGCACGGTCACCGAACTGGTATATCAGGTGCGGCTGAAAAAAGACGCCGATACCAGGGCCATGCTGGACGACCTGCGGGTGCTGAACGGCAACTTCAAGATCCTGCTTTCGCAGTTCCGCACCGTTACTCAGTAACGGTTCCGGAACGGCGGCAATATAATGAACCGAATACGGTATCGGCCGAAAAGTGGGTCAGATTTTCCGGTTTGTTACGGAGGTAATACGTAATGAATACTGAATCAGTACTGACTAACAAGGAGGTTCCCGGGAGTATACGGGACGCTTTTGCGGAGAAGCTCGGACCGGACGAACAACTGCTGTTCGTGGTGGTCGGCGACCTTTCCCTGAAAGCGGATTACAGTGAGACTGCGCTGGGCGTAACGGAGACCGGTTTTCTGGTATACGACCCGGAACGCGACGATCACATAAAGACGTACCGGCATGAGGACGTGGCGGAGGCAAAGGTCAAGCGGATGTACGGCAATGCCCGGCTGCGCGTTGACTTCAGGGACGGCACGCATGAAGACGTGTTCCGCTTCACGTACGCGGTGGCGACGCTTGCGGATATGGCGGCAACGTTCATCAAAAATGTTGCCGACGGCAAGGTTCCGGAAGAGGAGTACGAAGTCGTCCGCGCCACGTATGAAAAGCTGATGAACGTCTGCCCGAAATGCGGCCGCACACTGCTGCATCCGGGCGCCGAATGCATCAACTGCCAGTCGAAAGGCAAGATCGTTAAAAAACTGGTCAAGTACGTCAAACCCGAAACGAAAATACTTGTGCTGTGTCTGTTCCTGTCGATGCTTACCACGGCGGTGGCGCTGGTGCCGCCGTACATGACCGGGCGGCTGGTGGATTCGGTGTTGCCCGATAAGAACCGCAAGGCGCTGCTGTGGATCGTTATCGCGCTGTTCGGCACGTATCTGTTTCAGTACCTGATCGGCGCGCTGCGCGGCTACCTGCTCAGAGTGAGCGGCGACC
>JAEEGL014853420.1_pt1 | contig 12642 bp, 9 predicted proteins | sample 9134231 | NCBI WGS metagenome assembly JAEEGL01 (sample SAMN16246548, study PRJNA631951) | gut metagenome | biome: gut microbiome; feature: rumen; material: fiber-attached | host: Bos | place: Iran: Karaj | collected 2018-10
TCATGCACAAAAGTGGCAACTCCTTCAGATTTGCCACCGTTCGTTCCCTTACGGTCGCGCAAGACTTCGGCTCTGAAGCACTCGTTGAGGTCAAAGACGTCCATATCCCATTGCTCTATCATGGCGCCGAGGTCTTGCGGCATCTGGTAGGTCATCATCACCATGGTGGGCATCTCCAGATAGGGACCGCCGACGGCCTCTTTCCGAGCTTGTTCGTCCTGGTAGGTCCAGTTGAATATCTGGTTCTCCATAAACTCACCTGTGGCCAGGGCGCGGAATGGGGTGCCGCTGAGGTAGAGGAAATGTTTACCGGTGATGGGGATGTCCTCGTCGTCCCAGGCACGCCCGCTCTCCACGTCAATGCCACTCTCGCGCATCACCTCGTCCTCTTCCGCCTGCCGCCGCTTGGCATCGACATCACCGAGGTCAAGCAGGCTTTTGGCGTTGTCGTTCCAGGCGCCGAAGTGGTACTCGTCCAATACGATGAGGTCCCAGTCGATACTGTGTACCCACTCATTCTTGGGTTTGATGTTGCCGTATTTATCTCTGCCAAGATAGTCTTGGAACGAGCCAAAGACAACCAAAGGAAATACGTTATTGTGGGAGTGCGTTAATGCGTTAGTGGCATTCGTCTCACGACTGCTGTAATAGCGCCAGCCTTCGAAGTCGCGGTGACGCAGCAGGTCGTCGCGCCACGAGTCTTCCACGGCGGGTTTGAAGGTGAGCACCAGCACCCGCTTAGCCCCCATCCGTTTGGCTAGCTGGTAGGTGGCAAAGGTCTTGCCGAAGCGCATCTTGGCATTCCACAGGTAGTGGCTGGGGCGGTCGGGCTCCTCGCTGTCCATCAAGGCGAAGTAGTCGGCAGTGTCTTTTACTGCTTTCTCTTGTTCCTCGCGCATCTTATAGTCGAGGTCACGCACCGTTTCGACCTGTATGTCGCGGTGACGCACAGCCACGTATGCGGCCTTCGCCTCGCGCAGCGTGCAGCGGCACCACTCGCCGATAAGTTCTTTCCCCATGCGGTGCAGCATCTCATGAAGGTCGTGGTCTGAAAAACTCTCGCCGCTGCCGTCGGCATAGAAGGCGTTGTCGTGCCACAGCAGATGGTAGGTTTTGTGCGGCTCGGTGATGGGATGCTGCTCGTCGATGCGCTTACGCACGTCGGCACGTGTCGTCTGCCCTATCTTAATCCAGCCGGGAAACGACGTATCGTCGTACATATAAATCTGCGGCACCGTGCGCCGCATCTCAGGGAGTATCTGTTCTGTGGTCTGCATAATATGTCAGTTCGTTCGTTTCATCGTTTTGATGCGAACGCCCTTATGCAGAAATATGTAGGAGAAAAAAAACTAACGATAGAGAGAACCATGCACTGCATCGTAAACCCACACATAAGGTTCTCCGTTTTCGTCCGTATGTACCTTGTAGGCAAAGATGAATCCTTCACATGAGAATTCGTGATACCCTTTTTCTTGCCAGTCTTTCCGTCGTCTTGCGGCCCGGAACCTGGCGTAGGGGTTGCTTAGCAATTCAATCCCTGCATAAATCTTTCTTTTACGATTGAGTACCGTTTCCAGACTCAATGTGTGGACATACTTTCCCAGCGCAGCATCGTAGAATCTGTCAATGGCAGCGTGTACCCTGTCGTCAAGAAAGACCTTCATGCGTTGTCCCTGTAAAAGTTGCGAATCTTCTCGGTGATTCTTCGTTCCGATTCCTCCAGCGTCATTCCGTGCTTCAACATCTCCTTCAAGGAAACTACAGGAATCTCTATTTCTGATAGTGATTTCAGCTCTTCTTCGGGATGATAGTATCGGTAGGCCTCTTCCGACATCAAATCTTCCGGCACATCAAAGTCCATGTTTTCCGTTGCGCCATGATACATTGGCCTTCTGGCAGTTCTCGAAGCGGTGCCGAATTCCGCTGTTGGCTCGCTGGCCTTCAGGGGCTTTGACTCTTCATCGGTGGGATATTTCCGAGGTTCCTTTTTCATGTCTTTATAACGGCATCTTCGCGGAAATATTGTGTCTCTTTCTCCTAATATTTCAAAGAGCGCTCTGTTTTATGTCTTTGCCAAGCATTTCCCCTCGGCGTGGGTTCTTTGTGGGTTCTTCTATCCTTCGGTGATGTTGGCCTATTCCATTGGTCGTATCATACTTTCGATAAAGGCAATCTCGTCCTCCGTCAGGCCGTATTTCTTATACAGCATCTCGTCCGTCCACGGATGGGAGAAGTCTTGGAGAGGAACGAATTGGTAAACACCACGTGGAGCATTTTGTGTGTTTTTTTTCAGCAGAACAAAAAATCTAAAAAACTTTGTTCTAACGTAGGTAATCATATTGTTCGCTTCAATTTCATTATCAAATGATTTTAAAACAAGATACGTCTCAGTACAGCAGCTATTGGGCTCTGCCACAAATGGTTTTCCCAAAACGAGATAAGGGAAATCGCCTCTTTCACCATATGCTTTCGCAATGCAAACCTTATATTTATTTATAAGATTTTTGTTTTGCTGTATTTCATTGAGATTGATAAATCCATTCTCCGGCCATGCATAAACTTTAACACTCCCTTTTGATTTTGCCTTTATATCTCCAAATGGTTTTCTTGCACTTACACAACTTTCAAGCGATGCGAAACCTTTTTGAGTACGTCTACGAATTGATACAGCTTCGTTGAATCTAATAAAAGTGTCACTATTATTTTCAAGTAATGCACGATTCAGAGTTGTGACTTTCCCATGCTGGTGGGTCGTGACAGCGCATTCTCCTTTATAGCTTTTGTCCCAAAGAAAATAACAAACACCTCCAGACAAATCAACGCCTGGAAAACATTCTGCAGAATCAAAGTAATCAACCAAATGGCTTATTCTATTGTCGTTTAACATTTCACTCCTAAATTCTTCTAACCCTTTCCCTCCGGCATACCAGCGTGCAGGAATAATCATTGATAAAAAATGGGGATTTAATCTTTTCGCTTGTTGTACAAAATATTGATATATTGGCATTGCACTAGAACCTGTACCACCGCCATCGCTCATTTGGTACGGAGGGTTGCCTATGATTACATCGAATTGCATATCTTTATGGAATATTTCTTTGATTGATTTATGGATAAAGGGATAGGCATACGTCTCGCGGCTGTCGGTGCGAAGGTACTCGCCTTTGCTGGCGCCGCAGTACTCGCAGCGGCCTTGCGCGTTCCAAGTGTGTTGGCAGCGTTCGTAGAGTAGGTTGCCTTGCTGGTCGCGGAAGGCGGTGGTGACGCTGTACTCGCCGTTGGCAAGCTTGGAGCAGTAGAGCGTGCGGCGGCTCATCTCGGCAGTGAGATCGGTGCAGGCAATGCCAAAGACCTGCTTGGTCATAATGTGGTCAATCCGCTGCTGCAAGTCGGGTATCTGCTCTTCAAGGCCTGCAAGCAGCCGTTTGGCAATCTCGCGCAGGAAGACACCACTCTTGCTGCAGGGGTCGAGAAAGCGCGTCTTCGGACTGCGGAACAGCTCCTGCGGCAGCAGGTCGAGCATCCGGTTGGCCAGCTCCGGCGAGGTAAAGACCTCGTCACTACTGAGATTAGCCAAGCAATTCAGTATGTCCGGTGCATATCGTTCTTTCATATTCTTGTACTTTTTCTCCTACAGATTATAAAAGATTTTAAAAGAAAAAGTTGTCGACCTCTTTTCCAATCTTTTAAAATCTGATTGAGATTAAATGTCCTCTGATTGCATATACAGTTGCGTGTAGTGAATTGGTGGATAGGAACGCACAGGTTCGTCGAAGCTCTGTGCCTCGCCCTGCTCATCGAAGAGAGAATACTGGTGCGTCTGGTTGACAAGGAAATCGAACTGAAAGTCGCGCCGCGCAAACTGCATACTGCCGGCGATGGGAGTCCATTCGCAGAAAGTAATCGGCTTGCCGTACGTTGTGCGATAGGTCAGCGCATCCCCGCAGACGATATTCTTCCGCAGCATATATTTGAGCGACTTGAGGTAACTCGGCTCTCCCCCAAAGTTAGGGGGAGTCCCCCGAAGGGGGGAGGGGGTGTGCAGTGAACAGGAATATGTTCCAATCACCTCGCGATACAACCTCTCCCGGCAAGCCTCGGCATTGTCCTCCAACAGCTCAATCCCATAGCACGAGCCAACGGCGATAAGACTTTTGAACTCCCATTCCGTAGAAGACTTTACAGAAGAAAGTAGTGATAGTTTGCGACGCAAAATCTCGATAAGGAAGTTCCCGTCGCCACAGGCGGGCTCAAGGAAACGGCTGTCGAGCCGGAACGATTCATCCCGCACCAAGTCGAGCATGGCATTCACCTCGCGCGGATTGGTGAACACTTCGCCATGGTCAGCCACCCTCTGGCGGCTCTTAATCTGTGATTATGTTTTATCGTTGCTAGGCATAAAAAATCCGTGAACTTCTGTCTGATTGGAGGCTCTGGACTGCCTATATCCCAAAACGAGAAAGCCCACGGATATCACCGCGAGCATTTCTGCCTTCTCGTTGGGATAAGAAATTGTCCAGATTTCCAATCACTTGAAAAGCAAAAACGCTTTATTTTATGTTATTTATCTTCTTTTATTCTGTTTCTATATGTTGTCTTTTTTTGTTGTTATTTCGTTTGTTTTTAAAATAAAAATGTCTTATTTGACAGCCTAATTCTAACCATTTACTAACGTAGTGAAGCATTCATATTTAGGTTCTATCACCATTCGATACCTGCATCATCCCTCGTGCACCTTCATAGGAACAACTCTTTGATCCAATTACCTGAGCTTCATTTAAAGCCGCTTCGATTTCAGTATATGAAATACATTTTATTTTTTTTACCGGTTTATCTCTGAATAAGTTGTTTATCAAAGCAGAAGCTGTCCAGTCGCCTGCACCAGCTGTGTCAATAATATTATCATTGAAAATGGGGTTCATTTGAATCCACTCAGAATTCAGTCGATAGCGCAAACCTTTACTGCCCAGTGTTTGAATAAATAATTTATCTTGATAGTTCTCAAACTGCTGAAAATTATTTATCCGCTGATCTGAGAATTTTACTATATCTGCCACCTCTACGCAATAATTGAAACGTTTCATATCTCTTCCTTTGCTGGATGGCTCAAAGAAAATGACCGAATCTTTATCCTTGAAAGTGGTAGCCAGTTTAAGAATCGCGGGAGAAACTCTATCAAAGAAGAACACCTTGGGGACAAAGGCAATTCTCTCAATAATAGCATCAGCTTGTTTCACCGACAATGACCTAAAATCAAGATAAAAACGTCCCATATTATTACGCGATTCGAATTTATGCGTCGGTATTCCGTCTTTGGTAATGAAGTTGCGCTGTACAATCACTGGAGTTTTGCCATCACTGGTGGAGACAAAATCGGTGTGTACATTGTTCTTGTACATATCTGCCAACACCCTCTTTGCATCCTTTGTTCCATCCAAACGAGCGATAGGATAGGACTCCCAACCCATATGAGCAAGAATCATCATTACATTGCCACATGTGCCTCCCACGTAGTAGGATACGGGAATTTTTTCACCATCTCTAATTAAAACATCCAGACTTATCAGACCAGCACCGACAATTATATTCATTGTTGTTTCGAGTTTCATATCTATTATTATTAATTAAGTTTTAATTAAGTCTCTGAATAGGCCTCGCCTGTTATCCAAAGGAGGAAGGGCTCGCTGTCTTTGTTTAGCACCTTAAGGGCATCCGCATTTTCTATAGTGTAGTCTCTGGAACTGACATTATATATAGCCACACAATCGTTGAACTCCAAACCTATTAATAAACCACCCAAAGACAAGAGTTTGCTGGTCAACAGTGCTATGCCAAAACAGACGTTCTCGCTGATAGGTCTCAATGTCTTCTTATGCTCACGTATCATCTGTGACACAATACGGTAGAGTTCGAAAGGATTCTGTTCGTCTGCATAAGTAATGCTCAAAGGATCGTGAAACAATTTCTCCTCGAAGAATTGGTGATATTCCTGCATCAAGTCATCCGCCCTGCGGGGACTGTTCTTTGACGGGAAAGGCAACACCGGGAACATATCAGATGGCTTGAAGGTGTCATAAATGCCCTTCAACAACTTGACATGACGCTCTCCTATTAAAGCTATTAGAATGCAGATTCTGTCGAGTATTGCCTCAACGCTCAACATAGACTTGAACCCAGGCAAGGCTTCCACGTTATCTGTAGCCACATTGGTTTCTATACACTTGTCAATTTCCACATTCTCTGACACGGTGAAAAATAAGTTCTTTGACTTGTCGTCCTTCATTTTATTGAAGAGAGCCTTGGCAATGTTGAAGTAGAAGGCTCGGGGCAACGAACTCACATCCAGAATCACATCACGATACGGGCTTAAATCGCATTCTGATACCTGACGGCTCATCATGGCAATCCGTTTTTCCCAACTCTGGGTAGTGTCAATAGGAATCTCGGTGAGCGTGAACCCGTATTTGTTTTGTAAGGCTTCAAGTTCCTTGACATTATCCTTATAAAGTTTCCTGTTTTGAGTATGGTTTCCACTGTCGGGAAAGTCAAAGGTGAGACAATCCAGTTGCAGACCCTTCACATTTTCAAGAAGAAGATCCAGTGTATTGTTCATACGTGGGTCAAAACCCTTGCCCAACAAAAACAAAACCTTCTCCTTAGGATTGTCACCATAAAACTCTCTACAGAATTTCGTCAGCTCGTCCTTACCGTGATATTTAACGTATGATTCCCATCTATACTTCATCTCAGTCTCTTATTTTGTGGAATGTGCCCATTGGTTCAGGCGATACAGTGACAGTTTACGCCAACCACCACGGCGCAGGGGTAGGTGCGCATAAGCACACAGCCATTCGTTTAAGTAGAATACAGCCCAGTTCTGGTCTTTCTTGCCTTGTGTACGGGGCACTTTATATAGCAAGTTATTAGCCATGCAATCCTTCAACAGAATAGCCAGTTCTTTGTTGGCAGCATCCTGGAACCAGAAGCCATCCTGACCATACTGACCCGTGTTCTCCTCTTTCACGGCAAATCCGCTTACGGTGCGATATGAATAGGTGGGACTGAAAGTCTGTTCGCGGCAGAAATCAATCAGATGCATCAGGAAAGCATATATCTTATTGCCCCGTTTCAGTTGCTTGATGTCCTCCAAATGGCTCTTGCAATAGTCGCTCACTATCTTGTCCTGATCTTCAGGTGTAAGGTCATAGCGTGCCGTATCCATGATTTTTTTGGAGAGCAACAGCTCGTACATCTTAGAGGCAATACTGAGGAACTGCTCAATGTTGCCAGAGGCCAAATCTATCAGTGTTTGCTGTCCGTAGTATTGCGGCAATTTGCTGATTTCCCCAGGAAGCAACTCTTCTGCATAATCATTATAATCCTTGCTCAGAATACCCATCATCTCATGATAGTCATACTCAAAAAGACGTGGTGCGCTGTCCTCGCGAGAAGCATATATTAACATAGCGCGGCTATGCTTGGCGCGGTCATAAGGGTCTTCTTGACTGAAAGCCTTGACACATGCCTCGTAGTTAGGATAACTTGCCAGTTTTTCAAGTAGTGTGAAGTATCGCTTGCTGGCTTCGTTGTAAATCGCATTATAGTTTTCTGTGGAAATCTCTGACAGGTAGGTAAAAAGATCCACACCATCGTATGAGACTTTTGAGCGCATGGAAGCCACCCCTTTCGCCATCTTATTGAACAGGCTCTGAGTAAGCATCTCCAGCTTGATGACCTGATAATCGCGGCCCTGAATATTGTTGTCGCTCAGAATATCCTCTGTGCTTAGGGTTTCCAATCGCTCCGCAATCCACAAGGTGGCGTGTATGCGACGCTCTGCCACTTCACTGCGGATGATACGTTTCTGACGTTCAGTAAGCTTATGAGCATCGTCTATCTGGAAAATGAACTCCCCACAGAGGGGCTTTCCCTTATAGCTGAACCATTCAGCTTTCATGGCCTCCAAAGCAAACAGCTCGTCGTTTCCATCAATGCCGTCAGCGGGCACCACAAAACTATCCAAAAATTCACAGACTTTGCGTTCCTGTTTGGTTGCCCAGTCAAGCAGATCCTTGCCAGAGTAGCTATCCCTCAATTCTCCAAACTGGTTGATCGGCTCTTCTGGTGTATAGACAATATCCTGAAGGGCAGTATATTTAATACCGGCCAGCGTCATGCATGTTTTGAGGGTTGCTAGCACTATACGTGCATTGAGCAATGAGAGGAAATAGCGTCTCTGTTCCCGCTGGCCAAACAAATCATCATCTTCCAGGAACTCATAGTCGCGCCCCATCAATAGATAGACACCACACTTCTGTATCAACTCATTATTATCCTTTACGCCAATCTTTACCAATTTCTTGAAGATGCCATTATGGCCTTTGGCCGTTACACGTTGCAACACTGAGGGTGACAGCAGACGTAACAAGGTGGTCTTTCCTGCCCCCGGCGAACTTAGGATGTACGTCAGTGTACCCCATAGCGAATCTTTCGCATGGTTGTCTTCTAGATAAGAAAGAGGCTCAACGGAGAACAGTTCCAGGAACCGTTCATCGGTCTCAATCCTTTCGGAAGCTCGTATGGCAAATGGATTCTTGTAATTCATAATGTCAATTAATGACGGCTAATACGGGGAAACAACCCCTTAAACTCCTGATCATTGTCTGCATCTTGCCACAGGATGGGCAAAGAATTATTGGGCGTATTGTGCGACAACACTACTGGCAGTGCGCACTCATCAAATCCCAAATAGGGTTTTGTTACACTGCCTACCTTATAGGCACTGTCATCTATCAAGTTCTGATGAAGATACTTGGGTTTTTCCAACACTTTCATCAATTCAGGGTCACCAGTAATATCGTTACTCAAAGATTCATCCAACTTCTGAACCACATGAATATGGCACTTCACCTTGTTATAACCACGGTCTTTTAAAAAATCATTGAGGTTCTTGTTGATGTTTATTTCCGCTTTATGGGTTGCCATACAGAAGAGAATATCAATATGAATCTCCGGCTGATTGGCATCGATTAGATAACTGAGGTGTAGCTCTTCTTTCTCGCCCGCTGCTATCTCTTCATCGGTTCGTTCTCTATTCTCTTTCGCACAAATCTGGTCAATAATCTTGGAGAGTTTTCCTTTGAACTTCTTTGCTTCATTATCATAGCGCACAAAGCTTTTTCCACTGGCCGTGAAATCGTCAATTAGGAATATATTGCGGAAATACGGATTTATCAAGCCCTTCAGTTTATTATCATTACGCAGCTCCTTCAACATGTCTTTAAGTTTCTTGCCATCAGGATAATAGTTTGTAAGCACCTGCTCATTGCTAAAACCGGCACTGCGTCGCAGAATGTCGGTATGGGCTCCATCGCTCAGACCTACAACCAGAGATGAACGCTTCTCTATCTCGAACTGTTTCTGCACTTTCTGATTGCAAAGCATATAGGAAGGCATCTGTGCATTCTCCGTTGCCTTTTTCAACAAAATGGGACGGATTTTGGAGTCATACAGTAAGTCAACCAGATAGTTCATCTGAGTGGAAGAAATGAACACCAGTTTCTTTTTCACGAAGTTAAGCACAGTTTCCCTGTCCTCATCATCAAATTGGCTCAGCCATTGAACCAGACTACTCATGAAGCGAGTGCCAGGCATGAAGCGGTCATAGGCATCATATTTCATACTGCCCATGAATTCTAGTTCGGGGCGTTCGGAGTTTAATCCTACATAGTCCCATCCCATTACGCTTGATAATAGCTGGCTGGCTAAATTACTGTTCATACGTTAAATTTACATTTGATGATACCTTTGGTGACAATGAGGCGGCTCAGATAATAGAGTGTGGCATCAAGTCCCTTCATGCCCGAGGGAGCTATGTTCCAGCAACTCTCAGCATTCTTCGACACTTTATCAACGCTAAGAGATGCTGGGCAGGTGAGCAGTTCGTAGTCATTGCCCTCGACACTGCCATAATCACCGATGCACAGAGTATTTGCGGTATTTTCGATGACACGGAGTTTGCTGACTTCGTGATAGACTACTATATCCATGCTGTGGCTGCTGCGCCACACATGGATACCTTTCAGTAACTTGTCCCAAATTATCTCCTGACAGGTGCTGTAAAGTACCTCTGCATCGGAAACAGTCTTCAGCTTTTCTATTGATAGTTGCAAGTTGCGTTCTGTCAGCTCATAGTTGATGCAGTCCTCGGGCAAACGTCTGCGCAGTTCATCGCTCAACTCTTTCAGTTCGCGGTCAAAAGGCTGACATTTCCATTCTTCAAGCTGGGCTTCATCACCCAATGCCAATGGACAAGCACCATTATAGTAGCCAATCTTAATGAGCGGCCAATACTTCTTATCAATAGAGTTCTGGAAGACCTCACCCACTGATTTGCCACGACCTGTGGCAACAACTATTCTCGCACCATTTTCCAACAACTGTGTCAAAGCATCCTTGATGTCCTCACGCAAGCAATTTGTATAGCGGCTCTTATGGTCTGGTGCAGAAAGCGTGCCGTCGTAGTCAATGGAAATGGTGGTGAACCTACTACGGTTCAACTGACGTACAAAAAGTTGGCAGGCCTTGCTATAGTGTTCCCACAGATTGGCGTTTTCTGTTCCTGCAACACCTAGTTTGCGGCGTACAGCCACATCCAACGTCTTTTCGTTGGGGAGGATGCTGTTAGTCAACTTGAAATAATCCAGATTGTACAACACACGTCCGTATCCTGGCACTCCGGGTCTGCCTGGGTCTATGCCACGAGCTTCACCCAAATCGTTCACAAAGTGAAAGGCCTTCAGCAGCATGTCAATGGTGGCCTGATGCGTCTCCAACTCAGTCTCAATGTATATCACAGGTACATCTTTGGGCAAGCAACCAATGGTCTTATAAGCCAGTTCCCATTCAACAGGAGATACCAATGCAATGATACAAGAGTCATCTCCCCTCTTGGCGAACCAGTGATGACGACCATGACCAAAATTACGATAGTCGCTCAACAAAGCAGATCCTAATGCAGCCTCCGTGAGTTTCGACTCAATATCACACGCAACAGGTTCACCTAATGCTCCGTATAATATAAAAAAATTATGTATGTGGGCTAGGTCGAAGTCTTGGTTCTTGGAATATGTACCTGAAACTTGAAACAGGGAACCTGATACCTCATCGTTAGTCCCCATTGCTGCTTTACAAAGCAGGGTAAAAGTCGCGGCTAATGAGTTAGTGGCTAAAAAACCATCTTTCCCGCTGGGGATATCCTCGCACCATCGTTGAACCTTAGAGTGCTGCTCCAACAGTTCCTCCATGGGGTTGTTTTTGTGGAGCGTCAGGCTCATCATGCCAGACTCGTTGTACTTTACACCATACTTGATAGCATTGAGAATATCCTTGTTCTTGCCACTGGCGCTCAGGAACAATAATTTGCTGCCACGAATGATTTCACGTCCAGCATACATAAGTTGCAAAGGGGTCATGGCCTGAGCCAGAACGCCATTGCGTCGTTGATACAGCTGGGCAGCATAGTGGCAGGCACTAAGGGAACCTCCCGAACCGACACACACCAGAGGAATCTGTTTGTTCTCTACAAAAAGGAAATTTGACAGACTGACAATATTCTGTTCCTCTGCCCATTCAATAGTATGGGAGAGCATTTTCAACTCATTTTTGAACGGTTTCCCCATTAATTTAATCTATATCTAATTTTGTTTTTTTTGTTCTTTGATATTATACTCAAAAAAACACACATATGCAATTCATTCGTACCTCAGTATACTTTTCTCTATATAATATATCTTTAATGTATTATTTATCGAGTTAATCAAATGTTTAATAATCTTTTCACGCTGCAAAGATACGTTTTTTTTCTTATTTGGCAAAATTAATTTTAGCATTTAGTCCTCCGAGCAATTCTCCAAACGCTGGCGGGCTGCTTCCAGGCCTTTGTGCAGCTGGCGTTGCAGCAGTTCTTTGGAGGGCAGCTCGGTCATGTACTGTGCCACCTTGATACCCGACTTGTCGAGTTGCAGCAACTCTATCTGTTCATCACCACCTTCGGTGCAGAGCAACAGGCCGAGGGGCTGCTCCTCGCCAGCCTCCATCTCGTGGGCTTCGAGCCATCGCAGATATAGCTCCATCTGGCCTTTGTACTGCGCCTTGAACTTGCCGAGTTTCAAGTCGATGGCTATCAGTCGGTGTAACCTGCGATGGTAGAAAAGCAGGTCGAGGTAGAAGTCCTCGCCGTCGATAATCATCCGCTTCTGCCGCTCGACGAAAGTGAATCCATTGCCCAATTCCAAGATGAACTGCTCCAAGTGCGCCACAAGGCTGTCCTCTAGACTCTTCTCGCTGTACATCCCTTTCAGTCCTGTAAATTCCAAGAAATAGGGGCTCTTGAAGACAAGGTCGGGGGTGAGGACGTTGTTGTCCCGCAATTCCGTCAGTTCCTGCTTGATCAGTTCGTCGGGCTTCGTCGCAATGGCGGTGCGCTCATACAGCATGCCGTCAATCTCCTTACGCAATTGGCGAATTGACCATCTTTCGGAGGCTGCCAACGTCAGGTAGAATTCCCGTTGAAGGTCGTCTTTTAAGGGGATAACTTCTACAAAATGGGACCATTGTAATTGTTGCGACAGTGTCGCGACA
>JAEEGL015555780.1_pt1 | contig 12642 bp, 10 predicted proteins | sample 9134231 | NCBI WGS metagenome assembly JAEEGL01 (sample SAMN16246548, study PRJNA631951) | gut metagenome | biome: gut microbiome; feature: rumen; material: fiber-attached | host: Bos | place: Iran: Karaj | collected 2018-10
CGCCCGACGCCCATGCCGGTGCCGATATGCTTGGCCTTGAGTGGTTCAAGGGTGCCGTCGGCAAGGCGGTTGAACTGCATGAAGACGAGATTCCAGATTTCGATGACCAGCGGGTTGTCCTTGTTGACCAGCTGTGCACCGGGGACTTTTGCTTTCTCGGACTCGTCGCGAAGGTCGATATGGATTTCGCTACAGGGACCACAAGGACCTTGGTCGCCCATCTCCCAGAAGTTGTCTTTTTTGGAGCCTTTCAGGATGCGGTCTTCAGCGATATGCTCTTTCCAAAAATCGTAGGCTTCACGGTCCATCTCCAGACCTTCTTTTTCATCGCCGCCAAAGACGGTGACATAGAGGTTGTCCTTGTCGATATTCATGACCTTGGTGAGAAACTCCCAGCCGTAGGCAATGGCTTCGCGTTTGAAATAGTCGCCAAAACTCCAGTTGCCCAACATCTCGAACATGGTGTGGTGGTAAGTGTCGTGTCCCACTTCTTCCAAGTCGTTGTGCTTTCCGCTGACACGCAGGCATTTCTGCGAATCGCAGACACGGGGATAAGGTGCCGGGCTGTTGCCCAGAAAGATGTCCTTGAATTGGTTCATGCCGGCGTTGGTGAACATGAGTGTGGGGTCGTTCTTCACCACCATAGGGGCGGAAGGAACTACATGATGGTTCTTGCTTTCGAAGAATTGCAGGAACTTGGTTCTTATTTCGTTGGAAGTCATGGAATATATGGGTTTAAAATTTTTAAAAATTGATAAAGGTTGAAAGGTTTACTAAATGATATTGTTTAACTTCGGTTGCGGTTTATATTTTTTAGAATTCGTCGCGTTCGACAAGGAGTATGGCGTTCTGTGGGACGATAAAGTATTTTTCGCCATTGTATTTGATTTCGACTGCGCTCTTCTGCATAAAGAGTGCTAAATCGCCTGGTTGGACTTGCAGTGGGAGGTATTTGGGCTCGCGCTCTTTGGGATTCCACGATTCGTCGCTTTCCATGTTGGGTAGCGCGTATCCGGGTCCGCACTTGAGTATGTAGCCTGACTGAATCTCTTCTTTTTCTTGATAGCCGGCAGGGAGGTAAAGTCCGCTCTTGGTCCGCTGGGCGGCGGTGCCTTGCTGAATCAATACCCTGTCGCCTATAACGATGAGTTTGTCGAGGGGATTACGTTTTTCCATTAGGTTTTTAAAAGTTATTCGTTTAACGTTCTATGTTATAAAATGACGCTTAGGGGCTGTTTTTCTTCCGATTTTTCCGTACTAACGGAAAGTCAAAAGGAAAGAGAGGAAATGAGTGTAATGTAGTTGAGATAGTTTTCGAGTCCACAGTGTTCACAGGTGTCGTAGGGGTCGTGGTAGCCTCCGTAACGTTGTCCCATGGTAAGGATAAAAATTGCGGGGACTTTCTGGGTGAAATACCAATGGTCGCTATTGGCGCGATTTTTACGGCGACGGATTTCAGGAACCACTTGAAGGGTTTTGTTAAGTGTTTCCAGTCGTGTGACAAAAGGATCTGTTTCTGTTGCCACTGCATTGAAGACCATTAGACCTTCGTCACCTCCGCAAAACATGTCGATATTCACCAGCAGGCGGACTTTGTTGAAGTCGAAAAGGGGATGTTCCACTGCGTATTTGGAACCACATAGACCGGCTTCTTCACCGCTGAAGAAATAGAAGATATGGGTGTAATGCGGTTTTTCGATAACCGCCATGCGAGCAAGGTCTAGAACGGCGGCGACGCCACTGGCGTTGTCGTGGGCACCATAGAAAGTGATACTGTCACCCATGGTTCCCAGATGGTCGTAGTGGGCTGTGTAGACAATACAAGTGTCGACTTCACCCCGAACGATGCCGCAAACGTTTTGCGTGGGGTAGTTGGGATGGAACTGGGTGTGGATGGTGCAGTTGATGGTCTTCACCTTTCGAGGCATTGCAGAAGCGAGCACCTCAATGTAGGAATAGTCGTGCTCCAGATTGGTATAGGCCGGGGAGTAGGTATTGAGTTCCTTAAGTCCAACAATGATGCCGCGAGAGTTGAAAGGGTTGCGTTGTTGTAGGTCGTGGAGTTTTGAATGAATCTTTTTCTGTAGAGTTTCGTCGTTTGGCAAGGATGTAGTTGCGTCGATATATAGGAACACATCCTGCAGCATGTCGTTATTCTTTTTCAGAAATTTCTTGAGCTTGTTGGCATCAACAAGGGTCTCGAGCGGAAGTGTCAACACTTTGTATTCTCCCCACACCGACTTGCAGTAAGCGGGAACTCGATATTGGGTAAAGGCTTTCAGCCGTTTGCCATTGACTTCGAAAAAAAGCGGACCCTCCATTGAGGAGACACTGAAAGTGTAGGGCTGGTAATAGTTGTCGCCCAACGGTTGAACTTGCAGCCGTTTCAGTTCGGCACGGATATACTCGGCCGCTATGCTGTCGCCACGATATGAGTAACCACGTCCGTGAAACTGCTCGGAAGAGAGCTGTCGGATTTGGTATCGTACATAGTTGGTGTCCTGTGCCGACACGGACAAGGTTGCCAAGAGAAGCAGAAACAGACTGATTGTTTTTTTGGAAAACGACATATTATTGGCGGTTTAAAATCCAGGAAATTGAATGAATAGTGTCGGTAAAATGAGCAGGAAACCGATTAGAATAAGGAAAACGATAAATTTCCAAACCCATTTCAACCATGTGGCATAGGGTATTTTGGCAATTCCAAGACAGCCTATGAGCACGCCCGAAGTAGGTGTGAGCATGTTGGTGAATCCATCGCCGAATTGGAATGCCAGCACGACTGCCTGACGGGAAATGTTCGTCAAATCGGCAAACTGAGTCATGATGGGCATGGTGAGAGCCGCTTTGGCTGAGCCGGACGGCATAATAATATTCAGCATTGTCTGGAAAGCATACATGGCTCCCATCGAGGTGATCTCCCCTACCATTGCCAATGAGCGTGTCAGACCATAAAGTATAGTGTCAATCACTTTCCCGTCACGAAGAATGAAGATGATGCCGCTGGCCAGTCCCACGACCAATGCTGCCGATAGGATATCCTTGCATCCAGCGAGGAACAGTTTGGCAATGTCATCCGCCTTCTGATTGTCGGCAATTCCCGCCAGTAATCCCATCGCCAGAAACAGCGCCGAAATCTCCATCACATACCAGTCATATCCCAAAACACCCACCACAAGGTAGCAGATGGTAAACACGAGCAAATCGAGTATGAAGAAATGGACTGATTTGCGCAAGGAAATAAAGCCTGTTACCACAAACAGTGAGGCAAAAATGGGCATCAGGCACAGATTAGAGGTGCTATTTCCAATCGCAATACTCGTTGTGGGATATCGGAACGCACACCACACCAATACGGCCGAAAGGGCGATGTATGTAATCCATGCAATGCGGGGCGTATGGTATTGGATATTGTCGACAGTCTGCTGTTGTGAGCGCTCCCTCCAATAGTTGTCAAGTCTGTAGACGGGCGATTTCTCTGGATTTTTCTTCACCCGTTTGGCATAGAGCAATACAAATGTGATGCCGATGGCGGTCAGCAATATCCAACAGAAGAAGCGGTATTCCAGTCCTGAGAAGATGGGCAATCCTGCAATTCCTTGTGCAATGCCGATAGTGAAAGGGTTCAACATGGCTCCTGCAAACCCCACATGGGCAGCCATGTAGCACATGCATACGCCTACAATGGAATCGTATCCCATAGAAATGGATAGCGGTACAAAGATAACCACAAAGGCGATGGTCTCCTCGCTCATACCGAAAACAGCTCCGAACAAACTGAAAAGTATCATTATCAGTGTAATGATAATGTTTTCGATACCTATGCGTTTGAATAGCTTGTATCGGTTAAGGCGTTGTACTCGTCGCAGAAAAGCCATTACGCCAATATCGATGGCGTGCGAGTTATTGAGTATCCAGAAGGCACCGCCGACCATGAGAATGAAGATGATGATATCCGCTTTGTCACAAAAGCCCGAAAACAACGAGGAGAAAACCTGCCAGGTTTGCGGCGCTTTATCGACAAAGTGAAAGGAATCACCCTGTACCACTTCGCGTGAGGAAGTGCTTCCGTCAGCGTTGGTCACAGTGATAGTTTCCCTAACAAATTCGCCGCCCGGGATAATCCATGTCAGCAGGGCGGCGAAAAGTATGAGGAAAAATACTATGGTGAATGTATGTGGTATCTTCTTCATTCTGTTGTTCACCCAATAGGCTTTATGCCAGTTGGTTCAAGCAGGCATTGACATTGTCTTCGATGCGGCGTTCCACATTGGTACAGTCGTCGGCCTTGACAAATTTTTCGCCCGTGATGTGTTCGTAAAGTTCTATATATCTGTCTGTGATGGAGTTGACGATTTCCGGTGTCATCTCTGGAACTTTCTGTCCCTCTTTGCCTTGGAAGCCGTTCTCCATGAGCCATTCGCGGACAAACTCTTTGGAGAGTTGACGTTGACGTTCGCCTTTGGCTTGGCGTTCTTCATACCCTTCAGCATAGAAATAGCGGGAAGAATCGGGCGTGTGAATCTCATCAATGAGATAGATTTTTCCGTCGCGTTTGCCGAACTCATATTTTGTGTCAACAAGGATAAGTCCTTTTTCGGCAGCTATTTCGGTTCCGCGCTGGAAGAGCTGCAACGAGTATTTTTCCAGAAGGTCATAGTCCTCTTTGGAAACAAGTCCTGTACGGATAATCTCTTCGCGTGAAATGTTTTCGTCGTGGCCTTCATCGGCTTTGGTGGTAGGGGTTACAATGGGTGTCGGGAATTTCTGGTTTTCAACCATTCCGTCGGGCAACTGGATGCCGCACAATGTGCGGTCGCCGGCTTTGTATTCACGCCAGGCTGATCCGGCAAGATAGCCTCTAACAATCATCTCCACACGGAATCCTTCGCATTTCAGGCCCACAGTAACCATCGGGTCGGGAGTGGCGAGTTTCCAGTTGGGGACAATGTCGGCGGTGGCATCCAAAAACTTGGATGCTATTTGGTTGAGCACTTGTCCCTTGAAAGGAATGCCTTTGGGGAGTACAACGTCGAATGCAGAGATTCGGTCGCTGACTACCATGGCCATATATTTGTCGTCGATATTGTAAACATCTCGGACTTTGCCGACATAAAGGCTTTTTTGTTTGGGGAAATGATAATGGGTTTTGACTATTGCTTGCATGGTTATAAGGTTAATGGGTTAAAAAGGTTCAAGATTCAATAGGTTTTTTATTCTTTCTCGTTTTCAATTCCCTGTTTCCAACTCTTCGTTGGCGAAGAAAGTGAAGTTGACTTTTCCGTAGGCACGGTGTTGCCAGAAATGAGGATGTTCTTCGAAAGAGAACTCTTTTGGGTGCTCCAGTATGAAGATGCCGTCGGGGTTCAGTATTTGCCGTTGGAAGATGATGTCGGGCAGATGAGGCAAATCGTGCAATGCATAAGGTGGGTCGGCAAATACTATGTCGAAGGTCCTGTTTGCACGCTTGAGCAAGTCAAAGACATCGGCGCGGACTACACGGAGGTTTGCAATGGCGAATGCATTGGCGACCGACTTGATGTAATCGGTGCAGGCATTGTTGATGTCGATGCTTGTAACCTCTTTTGCTCCTCGAGAAATGAATTCAACGCTTACGGCTCCGGTTCCGGCAAAAAGATCTAGTACGCTACATTCCTCATAGTCGACATAGTTGTTGAGTATGTTGAAAAGACTCTCGCGAGCCATGTCGGTGGTAGGACGCACAGGGAGATTGGCGGGAGGGTTGAGTCGTCGCCCTCGGAGTGAACCGGAGATGATGCGCATCTGTCAAGAGAGTATTAAGGCGTGTCTATAGAGCGGTATATGCTGCATTTCAGGTTCTGTCAAAGTCAACTGTCGCCCGGTATAGAGGGTTACGTTGGGCAGAAACTGGCGCAGTTTCGCAAATGTGTCCCTGTCCACATTACCGCATACTGCCGTGGTCATCGCTGCTTCTTCCAAATGGAACTGCTTGGTCAGGTTGAGTGCATGATAGAGCGTCTCGTCAAGGTTGACACATTCGAATGTGTTGGATATTTGAAGTTTCTTGTTGCAAAGTACGGCATAGTCGGTTTCTCCCTCTCGCATATGAATCAGCAGGACGGATTGCATATCGCTTGCCTGTAACAGGGTCTCATTGACCATCGTCTCGTGCTGGCAGCGAACGGTCAGTCCTGGGATGGCAATTTTAAATGCGGACACGACATTGTTGGGCGCGCTGAACACAATCTGCGCCTTGATACTGTCATTGGCATTGCTGAAAACGCTGTATCCTGCCTGAATCGGTGCTAGAGCCTCCAGATAGGAGCGCTGCATCTTCTCGTCGTAAAGATGCTGCGGAACCCAAACGAATTGACGACAGAATGTTATCAGCTCGGTCTCTTTGATACCAAAGGTGATGATACCCATTTCGGTGAAGGCCGCCTTGATGTCGAGCAGAATATCCGACATGGGGGCAGTGAGACTCATGGACACTTCACCCATTGCGAGTAGTTCGTTGTTGAGGGATGTCAACGAAAAAGAAAATCCATTTGACGAAAGGCAAATGGATAATCTTTTTTCGTATGAAACAACAATCTTGTCTGATTTAATCAGGGAATTGATTTTATACGACATATAGGTGTATGAATTATTCGAAGTTGCTTTCGGTGGTGGCGGAAGAAATGTCACCGACTTTCCATCCGCAGAAACGACCCATGTCTTTCAGGGTGGCTTTTTTGTTGATCAACCATTGTGCGTCACTACCGGTGAAAAGCTCTACAAATTTGTGGAATCCGGTGGAGTTGTTCTCATTCGTGTAGTCGGAGTACAGCTCGTCAAGGGTGACATATGCCTCGAAGGTGGGCAGTTTACCACCGTCTCCCGAAGCTGATGCGGCAACAGAGTCGGCTTTAATGGTGAATTTCACTTGTTTGTTGGTATAGGGCACATAAATAAGATCGGCCAGTTGCTCATCGCTCAGTTTGAGTTTTCCGTCCTCACGCAGTTTGTCGAGGGGTACAACTTTCACTTCTTTCTGGATAAGCCAGCCTCTGCGGATCTTTTCTGCGTCCGACATGTCGCCCACCGAGTCGGGTGCGTTGGGTGCGGCTTCCTTTTTGATAATTCGTTGTTCTTGTTTGTGAAGGTCGGCGAGAAGGGTGTCGAAGTTGCCGCAGTATGTGCCATAGGTGGCTTTGTAGGCCTCTTCAAGAGTGCGGATTACTTTAAGTTTCTCACCACAAGCGTCGCGACGGACAAAGTATTCGGATTCGCGCTGTTGCGGACGGTTGACACAAAGGAAAATCATCACGGCAAGGAATACAATCAGTAAGCCAAGGACGCTTTTTAGGATAATGGATCCGGTTTTGCTCATTTTATTAATATTTTATTAGTTTAGTCTTGAAATTTTGAGATTGCAAATATACGAACAATTATTCAAATTGAGGAACAAAGTTTTGTTTTTTTTGAAATTGATTAGTTCAATTTATTGTTTATTAGTTTTTTAAATGTTATAATTTGCTATATTCAAGATGATGTAGAGAGACTTCGCAATCGTAGTTTTGTCGCACGAATTTTGCTATTTGTTCTGCACAATAGACAGAGCGGTGTCGTCCTCCCGTGCATCCGAAGTTAATCATCAATCGGGTGTAGCCCCGCGAAATGTAGCTCTGAACTGAAAAACCCACCACGTTGCGCACCATTTGGAGATAGTTCTCGGTTTCGGGGTGCTCCTCAAAAAATTGAATAACCTCGGTGTCTCGTCCACAGAGGGGTTTGTACTGGTCGTAGAGTCCAGGATTGGGAAGCGCTCGGCAGTCGAAAACGTATCCTCCTCCGTTGCCTGTTTTGTCAAAAGGGATTCCTTTCCTGTACGAAAAGCTGAATATGCTCACCGTCAGTTTCTCTTCTTTGGTTTTGAACTCAGGCAATTGGCAGATGGCTTCCCATGTGGCTTTGAGATGCTCAATTTCCAAAGGCAAATGAATCTCTTGAAGTATGGTGCGAAGGTTGTTGACAGCATAAGGGATGCTTTTTACGAAGTACTCCTTTTTTTCAATGATTCCACGGTATCCGTATGCTCCCATTGCCTGCATCATACGCGCCAGCACATATCCATAGTATTTTGCCTTGAAAGCTTCGCGGTCTATCGCTCCATACCGTTCGCTACGTCGGTCTAGATAGTATTCCAGCAGCTCTTTTCTGAGTGGGTCTGGCACGTTCGATTTGGAACTGTACAGCAACGATGCAAGGTCGTAATGGGGTGCCCCCTGTCGCGCTCCTTGAAAATCGATGAAATAGAGTTCTTCATCGACAATCATGATGTTGCGTGACTGGAAATCGCGGTGCATGAAATAGTTACAATCGTCATCCAATAGCCACTGAATAAATTGCTGAAAATCTGTCTCTAGAAGCTGTTCATCGAAAGGTATGTGGAAGAGCCGCAGAAAATAGTATTTAAAATAGTTCATGTCCCACTGGAGGGCCTGGTGGTCGAAACGGGGACGTGGATAGGCTCGTGTGAAGTCTATATCGCGGCAACATGACTGGATGTCGATAAGTTGGTCGATGGCTTTGCGGTACAGTTCACGCATCGGTTCAGTTACATCTATACCGTTGACTTCGCGTGAGCTGAGATACGTGTAGATGGATGTATTTCCGAGGTCTTGCTGCAGATATATTTTCCTGTCGCTACTGATAGCGTATATTTCGGGAACATGAACGCCTCTTTTGCGCATCTCTTCGGCAAAATAAAAGAAGGCTTCGTTCTCGCGTACATCCTGGTTGATGGCTCCGATACAGGTCTTGGTTGCCCCTTCCAGTCGAAAATACACACGGTTGGACCCGTTGGCGGTGATTTGGTTTTTTTTCAGGCAGGGCTCGCCAGCCCATTGTTCAAATAATAGTTCCAAATGTCAGAAGTTTATGGCGTTTTGTATTAAGATTAATGCACACATTCCCACTTCTTTTGCCGCTACCCTAGTCCTCCTTTTTTTTTCAATCTTTTATTTCACATTTCTTATCAGTCTGATCAGTGCGATTGCAAAGCCTGTCATTGTGAGGAGTATGGTGAAAAGTGGAAAATGTGCATGTCGGTGGCGGTCAATGGCAACACCACCCCACACTGAGGCTCCGATAATGACGGCCATTTCGATGCCCAGAGTGGAATAGCGTATCCAGTTGTTGGGGTCGGGTTTCAAAGCATGGCGGTTCCGGTCAAAGATTTTGCGACCGGATTTCTATTGTTAGGCTTTGTTCTCGTTCTCAGCCTCTTGCTCGGCCGCACGCATTTCGTTCTCTTTGCGTACTTCGTCGAGCATCCGGCAAGTGCCTGAGAAAGTGGCTCCGGGTTCGATGCTCAGTCGGTTGATAAGTATGTCGCCCTTCACGACGGCGGTACTGTTGAGCGAGAGCAGCTCTTTGACGGAGGTATTGCCGTCAACGTGGCCGATGATGTTAGCGTTCTGGCAAACAATGTTGCCTTTGATGTAACCAGACTCGCCGACAACCAGTTTTCCGTTGAGGGTGATGTTTCCTTCAAGTCTTCCGTCCAGCCGGAAGTCGCCTACGGCGGTGATTTCGCCTTTGATTGTTGTGCCTTTGGCAATTGTGTTGATTGAACTTTCCATTTCTGCAAATTTTGCCATGTTATTACTTTATTTTACGTTTCTTGTATTTCTTTTTGTGTTGTTTTTTTCTGTGTCGCCACGTTTTTATTTCTTATAGTAGTATTCATAGAACTTGATATAGGCTTCTATGTTTTTCTGGTTGTAGAAAGTATTGTAGTTGCGGGTCGATATGGTAAATATCATATAGTCCTTTGGGTCGTATTGGCGCAGCGGTCCTTCTTCGAGAAGCAAATGTGTGCGGTAGTTCTCCGCCTCCTCGGCATTCGAAAAACGGTGTATGGTAATCATCTGTATCGTGTCGGTGAAAAGCAGCGGACTGGACCGGTAGCCGTTGTTGGCATAGTTCTGTCGGTTGAAGTCACTGATGGCGTATTGGAGTTGTGTGGCGACTATTTTCTTGTCGTTGATTAGGATGGCGACATAGTGGGTCTCGTGTTCCCGGTAACGGAACATCTGGCTTTCGGGTGGCAGTGGTTCGTCTGTGTTATTGCTTGTGGTGGTGTTCTCTTTGTCTTTCGATGATGCAGGGTCTTTCACGTTCTCGTCATATCGGTGTTTGGCCCGTTCTTCGTCGTCCGGACTGATTTGTTCACGGTCGGTGGTGAAATAGCCTGTCCTCAAATACGACAGTTGTTCTTTCGCCAGTTGTGTGAGACGTGATGTGTCGGCATAGTCGGCAACAATGGACTGGAAAACCACAACTGCGGTGGCGGTATCGCCGGTTTGTGCGCAGGCTAGCCCTTTCCAATAGCGGAACTTACCCATGAGTGGCTGTTCGTCGTAGCGCTGCAATGCTTCGTCGACATGCTTCACGACATCATAGTACTTCTTTCTGCGGTACAGCGAGTACACGGTTGCATATTCATTCTGTGCAGCTTCACTGCGTTTGATTATCTCCAGATAGTACTGGTCATCGCGTATCATATTGGCGTAGTCGCAGTCTGGGAAGCCCATCAGTACCATGTCTTTGTAATAGTTGGCGTTGGGAGTGTTGCCCTGCTTGGAATAGATGCGCCAAAGTTGGTAGAAAGCCTGTACGATGCCGTCGGCTTCCGGGTAGTCTTGTGTCAGACGCAAATAGCATTCCAGTGCTCGGTCGGTGTTTTCTATTCCGTCGTAGTATATGTATCCTGCATTGAGTAGGCAGCGGGCAATATCTGCGTGCATTGTGTCGCGTTGTCCCTGTGTTTTGGGAAGGTCTTTCAGGTAGTAGGCTTCGCAGTGTGGGTCGTCGGGATTGTCTCTCAGGTTGCTCTTCGTGCCTTGATTCAGGGTGCTGTCGCTCGATTCTTCGTCCCCTGTCTCACCATCGTCATTCTCGTCGCCGGGTATTATCGACCCCATGGCGAAAGTGTTGCGCTTGGAGATAAACCAGTAGTCATCAAGTTTTCGCATACCCCATCGTTGACGGAACGTCTCCTTGCCTTTGCTTACCGTATTGTGGTTGTAGAAGTACCAGTCGCCTTCAAGGGTGTTTTGCTGTGCTTTGGCGTCTTTGTTGTATTCTTCGATGAGTTTCCTCTCTTCCTCCTCCTTCTCTCTTTTCGTCAGTTCCTCGATTTGCTTCCGTATCAGTGTTCTCCGTTTCTCGGGATCCATGTCAGCCAGCGTTATCAAACTGTCGTTGCGATGTATCAGGCGAGTGTTCTCAACCAAGGCAGTGAGCGTGTTGTATCGGGAACGGATTTCATCGTAGTTGGGATATCCGGGCTTGATGATGTGCATTGCGGTGTCATAATAACTTTGGGCCATGTCGTAGTTTTCGTACACCTCGTACAGCAGGTCTGCCATGCGAAGTGCCGATTTTGCCTTTTGCGACGGGTTGCCTGAAGCGGCCGCCACCGAGAGTTTGTAGTTCTCACAAGCCTTCTGCACATCCTTTACACCAACATACATTTCGGCTTTTGCATAATAAATCTGGTCTAGGAATTCCTCATTTTTCTTGTCTTTCAGCATCTTGTCCAAGTCACGCTCCAATTCTGCCACATTGGAGTGTTGCACATCGGCACATGACGCTTTGTTGATTCTTGCATTGAATTCCATCACGTAATCCGGACGACATTTCAATACTTTGTCAAAGTATTTGGCGGCGGTGGGGCGCTTGTCGAGTTTTTGGTATATCTGAGCCATGATGAAATACAAGCGGGCCTTCGTTCGGTGGTCTTTCACTTCGTCCAGTGCCAGTCGAATGTATTGTACTGCTTTTTTGTATTTCTCTTGCGGCAACAGCGCCTCTACCATGGCAAGGTAAAGCTTGTCGGTAAGTTTCGGCGAAAAATTGTCCTTTCCTTGTTCGTTGACGAGCAAATCGAGTGCCGATTCGGCGTCGGTGTACTGTTTCTCCTGCGACAGGCAGCGCGCCAACAAGATGCGTGCTTCGTCTGACTCGGCACTGCCACTGTATTGCGATATGATTAGTCGGCACGTGTTGGCTGTCGCCGCATAGTCCTGCTTGTAAAATGTGGCATAAGCAGTCAGAAGGTAGCAGTTTTTGACATATTTCACATATTCTTTTCCCTGTACATAGATGCTGTGTTTCTTGATGCCTTTCACGCCTTTTTCGATGGCTTTGTCCATCTGCCCGAAAATACCCATGCTTTGTTCTTTCGTACCCATTGGGTAGACTGGCAGTATCTGTGTGTAGTCGTCCCGGAAATTCTTCTCAAGGCTGCGTACACCTTGTTTGAAACTCTCGTTGCCGTTCCACCATACATTATAGTGACAGGTCGTGTTATGATATGTGATGTTGGCCCATTTCGCCTTCTGGGTCGAACAGGCGGCTATCAGCATTGCCGCCAATCCCGCAGTCAGGAAGGTTCTATATTTTTTGAAATGTGCCATTTTTTATCAAATAAATTTTAATAACGTCGCAATTCCCCGATTATTGTTTCAAAGCCAGCGAAAAGTCGAAGTAAAGACTTTCGCCTAAACAGTTTTCATCTTTGTCAAATCATACATTAAACCTAAAATGCATGATGTCGCCATCCTGTACCACATAGTCTTTCCCTTCAACGGCTATTTTTCCTGCTTCGCG
>JAEEGL017242976.1_pt1 | contig 12642 bp, 9 predicted proteins | sample 9134231 | NCBI WGS metagenome assembly JAEEGL01 (sample SAMN16246548, study PRJNA631951) | gut metagenome | biome: gut microbiome; feature: rumen; material: fiber-attached | host: Bos | place: Iran: Karaj | collected 2018-10
CGGTTCTTTTCGTGGGCGGCGGGGGTGACGCGGCTCGCCTCAGGGAATTGGCGCACGGACTTGCCAATGTCATCTTCGTCGATTACCAGCCGATTTCCAGAATGCCGGAGATTTACGCTGCAAGCGATTTCTTCTATGTGGGGCAGGATTCCAAGGCGTGTTCGGATGGGATCCCAAGCAAAATCTATCGCATTTTAGGCTATGGTAAGCCGCTATTGGTCATGACGAAGGATGATTCGGATTTGGCCGCCTTCGTGCGCGACTCCTCTTGCGGGCAGCTTCTGGGAGAGGACATGGAGGAAGGGGCAATGGTCGTCAGAAAACTTATGGACGACAAGGCGGCATTAAAGAGAATGGGGGAAAACGGGCGCGAATATGTTAAAATGTTCTTCACCCGAGGCGTTGTCAGCGGACAATACGACAGCCTTTGCCGGGCGCTTTCCAAGGAGAGGAAAGGGAAATGATTGACTTTGACATAGAGGACTTTGTACGGAAGTACATGACGCGGCGTCCCGTTTCGCTTCTGGCCGAGGACTTCAAGCGCCATGCAGACGTGCTCCACAAGAGAATTGACGGGAAGCGCATCCTTGTGGTGGGAGGCGCTGGAACAATCGGATCCAACTACATTAAGGCTGCGTTGCGGTCTTTTGCCCCCAAGGCCCTCTACGTGGCGGACATCGACGAAAACCAGCTCACGGAGCTGACGCGGGAATTGCGTGCCGGCGAAGAATATCGCGTTCCGGAAGAATACGTGACGGAACCCATCGATTTGGGAAGCCCGCTGTTCAAGAAGTTTTTCCTGGCCGCGGGACCGTTCGACATCGTGGCTAACTTCGCCGCGAGGAAGCATGTTCGCGCCGAACGCGATGTCTACTCCATCGAGTCGATGTGCGAGACGAACGTCTTCATGGCGAAGGGACTTCTTGACCTCTTGCTGTCGCATCCGCCGGAACACTTCTTCTGCGTTTCGACGGACAAGGCGGCAAACCCCGTCAATGTGATGGGGGCGACGAAGAAGCTGATGGAGGAGACCATTATGGCCTATTCGGACCAGCTGAACATAGTTACGGCACGATTCGCCAATGTGGCCTTTTCCAACGGTTCCCTCCCCATCGGCTGGTTGAACCGCATTGCCAAGCGGCAACCGCTTTCGTGTCCGCTGGGGATAAAGCGCTTCTTTGTGAGTCCAATTGAATCGGGCGAACTCTGCCTCTTCGCCTCGGTCATGGGGCAGAGTGGCGACATCTTCTATCCGAAGCTGGACCCGGACAAGGACATGATACCCTTCGACGCCGTGGTCAAGGATATGCTCGACTACATGGGGTTGGGGTGTCGGGCGTGTTCGTCGTCGGAAGAGGCAAAAGAAGTGATGCGTGTTTTTAACGCAGAGAAGCAAAGAGGCAGAGAGGCAGAGGGAAGTGAAAATACGAACTCTGCTACTCTGCAACTCTGCTCCTCTGCGTTAAAAGACTACCCCTGCGAATTTTTCGGCAGCGACACGAGTGGCGAGAAGGCGTTTGAGGAGTTCTATACGGACATCGACAATCGTGACGAACAAACGTATCGTAACCTAGGGGTCGTCAAAAATACGAAGAAGCGTCCCGTCGCCGAGGTGGAGGCGATCTTTGCCAATCTGCGCGCCGTATTCGCCAATTCGGCTTCAACTAAGGCCGATGTCGTCGCCGTCCTGAAAGACTACCTCCCCAACTTCCAGCACATTGAGAAGGGAAAGAGCCTTGACGCCAGAATGTAACATCTACACGTTCTGCACGTTCTCCACGGCTAAAAAGGCATGAAGATACTGATTTCAGGGGCCTATGGCTTTGTAGGCACGAATCTTTCAAAATTTCTGGCCTCAAAAGGCCATACTTGCCTTGCCCTGGACGTGGCGAAGGGCGATGCGCCCTACGCGGCGTTCTACACCTGGGACCAGCTTGATGATATCGACTTGTCGTCGATAGACGCCGTGGTGCATCTTGCCGGGAAGGCCCATGACACTAGGAACGTGACCAAACCCCAGGTCTATTTCGACGTCAACGTAGGGCTTACGCAGAAGCTTTTCAATGTCTGCTACGGCAAAGTCAAAACATTCATCTTCTGTTCCAGCATCAAGGCCATCGACGGAGATACACCCTACGCGCAAAGCAAACGGGAAGCGGAAAAATGGCTCAACGGGCGTGCCGTCATTCTGGAGCCGGCGATGATACATGGTCCGGGCAACAAGGGCAACCTCAATCTTCTCTACTCCGTCGTGAAGCATGGCTTGCCGTGGCCCTTGGCGGCCTTTGAGAATCAGCGTTCCTTCACGAGCGTGGGCAATGCCTGCGCCGTCGTCGAGCAACTCTGCCAGGGCAAAGTCGCGAATGGCATCTACCCCCTGTGCGACGACGAACCCGTTTCCACTAATCGTCTTATTGAGCTGATTGCCGAATCGCTGGGGAGAAGGGCCACACTCTGGCGCGTGTCTCCCAAACTCATTCGTGTGGCGGCAAGGGTGGGGGACTGGACACACCTTCCACTCAATAGCGAACGCCTTGGCAAGCTCACGGAGACGGCGCTGGTGGACAATTCCAAGTTAAAGGCCGCGCTGGGCTGGGACAAGATGCCCATCCACGCAGAGGACGGATTTAGAGCTACGTTAAGGTCGTTCGCCGAGACGGCAAAAGGGAGGTAACATGTATCGGTTTGTGAAGCGTTTTCTGGACATCGTCTTGTCGGGCATTGCCATCCTAGTCCTTTCCCCGCTGCTCATCCCCGTCATGATTATCCTGAAATGCACGGGCGAACACGACATCTTCTACGGGCAGACGCGAATTGGTTACCACAACCAGCATTTCAAGATGCTGAAATTCGCGACGATGCTACGGAATTCCCCCAATATGGCAGGAGGCCTACACACCACGCATGGTGATCCGCGCGTCCTTCCGTTCGGGCGCTTCCTGAGGAAAACGAAAATAAACGAATTGCCTCAGCTCTTCAATATTTTCCTCGGGGACATGTCCATCGTCGGGCCGAGACCTCTTGTAGACAAAACCTTTGCCCCGTACTCCGATGAAGTCAAGGCGAAAATCTATTCCGTCAAGCCAGGACTTACGGGAATCGGATCGATTGTCTTCCGCGATGAAGAGAGCATTTTGTCCAAGTCCACGATGCCCGTTGATGAGTGTTACGCCAAGGTTATCTCCCCGTACAAAGGGGCGTTGGAAATGTGGTATTTGGAGCATTTCGGTTTTTGGACGGATGCCAAGATTGTTTTCCTCACGGCCTGGGTCGTGGTGTTCCCGAAGAGTCAGCTGGTGTATAAGGTCTTCAAGGATCTGCCGAAGCAGACGGCGGATTAATTATTTTTGCCGTGTAGAACGTGTAGAGCATGTAGAGACCCCTCCACGCTCTACACGTTCTACACGGCTATTTCCGCTGGGGGAGGGGGCCGAGGGGAATGCGCGAGCGGCGGAACGGATTGAGCGGTGCGGTGCCTTTGGCTGTGTCGGCGGGCAACTCCGCATTTGCAGTCTTGAGGCACATGTCGATGATAAAGCCTCCGCCGACAGTAAACAACCAAAAGATGCCGCCACCGCCACTTGGCGAAAAGAATGTGGCCTCCGCCATGTTCGTGCCGAGAAGTACCGTAAATAGAGTAATGGTCGCAGTGTAGTTTTTACTTGTTGCATCATGGTAGAAAAGAAATAGGAAAATAAGAAAGGCACTCATGCCAATGATGCCAGTTTCTCCAAGAACCATCATGGGAAGCAACCCTTTTTCAATGGGTGCGGAAAATAGGGAGAGTTTTCCACGTAGATAGAGCAATCTATGATCAGCGGCAACTTGGAAGCCAGTTCCCCAAAGCGGGTTTGTGTGGAAATCATGAAGACATTCCGCGATTTTTCCTTGCCGGCTGGCGGTGAGCGCTTCTAAGAGCGTCCTGCTATCTTCGCTTGTATCGGTTGTCTTTCTGAGAAGCCGCGAGATAGAGCCACGCTGAACTTCTGCGGCAATCGCCACGGCAATGACAAGCATGACGAAGGAAAGCAAAAGGGCTTTTACCCAGTGGCGTTGCTTTTCAGGAATGCTAATTCGTGGGATGCAGTAAAAAAGAAGAAGAGCAATCAGCACGCAAAAGGCGAAAATGCCGGCACGAGATCTGGTCATGGCAATCATGATAGGGATTGGCACCAGAAGGAGAACATGAAGAATGCGAATGCGTTTCTCGACGAAAAGCATGTCGCAGGCAACCCAGCCGCCGAGACAAGCAAGCAAGGGACCCAGATATTGGCTATGCGCGGTGATGCCAGTAAAAAAGTCAAATCCTTGTCCGGAAGAGAGAATTTCATCTGCGGCTTCAATCCCTTCCTCCACGATTGTGTAGCGCACTGAAGTGAAATAGGCCACAGAAGGGAATGGCAAAGTGGCCAGCGATCCCCACACCGTCACGCATGAAATCGCGAGAAATCCCGCTCGCGTGAAAAAGAGACTATCCTTGCATTGGTCGATGTTTTGCGTACCGACGTAGATGCCGAGGATGAAGGCCGAGAAGTTGATGATTTTCAAATAACTGATCAGCGGGAAGTACCCTTGGATGGATGAGATGAGGGCAATTACAAGGTAGAAGAAACAATAGCCAAGTGGCAGCTTTTCATTTCCCACCCGCTTGGCGCCACCGATCATTAATGCGCCGACAATACCCAAGGTCGCGAGACGCGACGCTAAGGAGAGGTGAGGAAACTTCGGCATGATCAAAGGGTTCAGCTGAGAGAGGAAAGGGAGAAGAACAAAGGTTAAGAGTGAAATCCCGATGTTTCCGCGCAGCGCATAAAATGCACCTATGACTGCGAATGAGGCGAATGCGTATACGTGGAAAAAACGGCATGCGACAATGATCGCCGCTGTCAGGAGAGTCAATTTGAAAACCAATTTATAGAGAGGGTCCTTCAACATGGGGCAATGGGGGATGCAAGGGGGTCGGTTCCCGAATCCGCCAGAGGAAGATCTTGAGAATCTAAGGCGGGCGTCTCATCGTCTGTAAAATGTTCATCGTCGGTCGGGAGGGAGACTGTTTCAACCGGTGGCATAGGCGGCAGTTGCGGAACATATTGCTGCATGTCTATGACAAAGCCGCCGACGACAAGAAGTATCCATAGGGTGCCCCCCGCTCCTGACGGGGCAAAGAATGTCGCCTCGGCCATGTTTGTCGAGAGGTAGACAGTGAAGAGGGTGGCCGTGGCGGTGTAACGTTTTTGCCGGCAGGTCTGATAAAAGACTATCAGGAATACGGAAAAGGCAATGGCGCCTAGAATACCAGTTTCCCCTAAAACCATGAGGGGAAGGAGCCCCTTCTCTATGGTGGCGGTAAAGAGTGTCGCCCGCCCCGCATTATACCATTCACGTGTGTAATAGGCAACTTGGAATCCCGATCCCAGAAGTCTATTGCGGCGAAAGTCGCGCATGTTCATTGCAATGGCACCCTGTCTGCTGTCCATGATGGCCTTGCCAAGATTGCGGTCATCTTCGGAAACATTGTCTGTTTTGCGAATCCACCTTGAAATGGAATTGTTTCGTATTTCCGAAATCGTGGCAAAAATGAGCATTGTGAATGCGGCAAGGCAGATAATCCCCCAGAAGGTCGATTTAACTTTTTTGCGGACATGGGCTTTTGGCAGACAAGTGAGCGTTGTTAAGGAAAAGGAGATGGCAAGGACAAAAAACGCCAGTCGCGAACGGGAAAGGTAGCAAATGAGCGGGATGGGTGCAAAGAGGGCAAGGTGAAATGGGGAAAGAGCCTTTTTGACAAGCCACATGTCGCATAGGAGCCAGCCGGAAACGCAGGCGCAGGCAGGGCCTAGAAACTGGCTTGTGCAGCCGATGCCCGCGAAAAGAAAGACTTTCCCGCCCGATGCGAATACATCATTCGCGAAACCAATGCCATATTCACGCACGGCATCCTTTAAAGAAGTAAAATATGCGATTGAGGGAAAAGGGAGGGTCAGTAACGAGCCGTAAGTAAGCAGTAGAATGATGGCTAAAATCATATGTCGGATTTCGGCAATGTCTCGCGCCCGTAAGTTGATGTTTTTTGTTCCGATGTAGATTCCGAGTATAAAAATAGTGAAATTGACAATCTTCAAATAGCTAATCATCGGGAAGTAGCCGAACATGGATGAGAAAACGGCAACAGCCAAATAGATGAAGATGGTGCCAATGGGGATTTGATGGCGGCCGGGTCGAGTGCCGGCGCCAAGAACAAGCGCCGCAGTTATCAACATCGTGGAGAGACGCGAAATCATCGCGTAATGGCCGTAACGTGGCATCAGCATTAGGTTGACGGAAGGAAGGAAGGAAATGAGCAGATAGACGCATACTGCTTTGCCAAGCTTTTGCTCGGCCGCCACAGCGACGCCATACCCGGCAAGTCCCAGGAAAGCCCAGTTGCGCGTCATGGTACTGAGCATGACGATACCGCAAATAATCATGGCGCTACGAAAGACAGCGCGGATTTCTGGATCGCGAAACATGGCAGGCGTAGATTGTAAAGGCGTTAATAGTAAAGCACACCGCAAGGCATAGTGTCAAGCAATATTGTGAAGGTCGTAGTTGCTCATAATATTGGACACCGTAGTCAAGAAACGGGGAAATCAAAATCGCCGCTACGGTGTCTTTTCTATTTGACTAACTGCGTGGTGAGCATTAATACGCACTTCCGTGCGGAGTGTGGGTGGCGCTACCGCGCCGATTTTGGGAAACCGGCGGGGATGCGCGGTGCGCAACCTGCGCTAGCATGTAGTGTCGGGCTGAAACTGCGTTTAGCCCGTCGCGCATGCCAGCGCAAGGCCTTCGGCCTCCTCCGCAGGATAGGGAATACTGCTTCGCAGCATGGAAAAGCTGGGAAAGGGAAGATTGGAAGTTTAGAGGTTTAGATGTTTTGATGTTTGGCGAAGTTTTGCATGTCATCCTTCCAAAATTTCCCAAGCCGCCAAAGGCGGTTTCCCAATCTGCCGGGGGCGGCCAAAGGCCGTGCGCCGGGGAAGACGACACATGAAGCTTGCTTCAATGTGGCGTGGGACTCGGCGCAGCCGCGCGAAGCGCGCCCCCGGCAGTTTCCCTGTCTCGGCGCGGTAGCGCCAGCCTTTCGTGGCCGAATATCGGAAACCGGCAGGAGGATACGCGGTTTGGATTTAGATAGGCAAAACTTGCGATTTAGACAACTTGCACTTGCGATTTAGACGCAAGTGTGTCATTATATTCTCATGGAAAAATGGACGATAGCACACCTCTTGATGCCGATTTCACAGATCGGATATTCGATTCGACTCGCTGACTCCGGTGCAATGACGGCAGCACATTTGCCAATGAAAGCTGATGAATGACGAAGTAAAAACTTTTGATGCGCTGCTTTTCCGCCAGGTTTTCCGTCAGGCGCTGATGATTGTGGGCATTATTCTGCTTTCCCGATTCACCAAGAACTGGGCTGTGGCGGGATTGGCCCTGTACGGGATATTGAGCGCACTCAAGCAGAGGCCGGGACCGACGCTCATCGTCTATCTGCTATTGTCTTTTTTACCGATGATAAGTCCGGCCATCATGCCGCGCTACCAGCATTTCTCGGCAATCGCCCGTCTCTCCTCGCTGGCAATGACATGCGCATTGATACTGACGGGCGACAACCGCGACGGACGCAATCAGATTCCGCTGGGTTCCATCTACCCGTTTCTGCTCATGGCCGCCCTTTCGTCAATCGAGGGCTATTGCCCCGTCATAAGCTATCTGAAAATCGTCAACTTCTTCATTTTCATAACCGGCATCTACATCGGCACGAAGAACATCCATCGGTGTCCTGAAGCCATCCGCCAAATAAGATGCACGTTTCTCGCGATAATCGTTTTGCTCGTATACGGGTCGCTAGCCACGCTGCCTTTTCCTTCAATCGCCTACTACACTTCCATGCGGAGCATCGTTCAGGAATTCGGCTTCGCATACGCTGACGAGATCTTTGAAGGTGGTGTCGGGCAATCCCTATTTACGGGCATCACCGTCCACAGTCAGTTCCTAGGCCCTATGCTCAGCTGTTGTTTTGCCTGGCTTCTATGCGACATGCTGATCGTCGAACGAAAAATCAATTCTTTTCATCTGGCACTATTGCTGCCAATTCCTGTCATGGCCTACATGACGCGTTCGCGTCTGGCATTTCTTGTTTTGGCATTTTCCATCACTGTCATAGCGTTCTACTGTGCGCCTAACGCGGGAGTTGTGTCACGTATTCGCGCCCGGTTTTCAAACATAATGCTTGTTGTCATGGTGTTAATGCTAGGGACGGCCATTTATTATGAGGCGCGAGGAGGCTATGTGTCGAAATGGCTACGGAAAACCAATGACGTGGCATCGGATGTGCGTACTCTTGGCGAGGCGGTTACGGAGAGCCGCCAGGGGAAAATAGCCGAATGCCTGAACGACTTTAACCAGAACACGCTTTTTGGAAAGGGGTTTCAGGTCGATCGGAATACCAAGCGTCGTTTTGAAGCGGGGCAAGTCTCGATTTTTTCCGCTGCAATTGAAAAAGGACTGCTTCCACTGATGGTGCTAGGAGAAACAGGAATTCTTGGTTTCGGAGCCTTTGCCATATTCCTGCTAGTATTCTTCGTGACCTGCCACCAGCGCCATTACACGGCAACGTTGACGCTCTTTTGTGTCTATCTCTCTACAAATCTAGCAGAGGCGACCTTCTTCGCTCCTTCTGGTGGCGGTGGCGTCCAGTGGATTCTCATGGTGGTAGGAGGCTTCGTGATCGACATGAATCGCTACGCGGAGAGACGGGTGGAGATCGCGGCTGAGACTGCGATGCTGGCACCATCCACGACACTGTTGCCGATGGTTGAGGATGTGGAACTTGGTCTCGACGCAGATGTGCAATTTGCCCAGAACGATAGAGGGGAGCCATGATTGCTGGTTCTCGCATCCTTTTTGCCTGGCCGGGGCTTACTGGATTCACAGGTCCATGCTGGCGTGCGCTCCAGCGCGATTTCGATGTTCGCGTGAAATGCATCGCGGCAGTCAATGTACCAGCCGACTCTTCACGCGCGTACGCGAAGGAGTCGTGTTTTGAAGGGATAGACTTCAAGATGGTTCCAAAAGTCGGCTTCGCCGATTGGGTTGCCTTGCGGGAAGAGGTAACGGCCTTTTCACCTGACATTCTCTTCATAACGGGTTGGAGTGTGCCAGTAAATCGTTTTCTCGTCACCGATGCGGCGTTTCGATCCATCCCCAAGGTCTTCCAAATGGACATGCCGTGGGCCTTCCGACCACGGAAGATCGCAGCCCGTTTTATTCTTCGGAGGTATCTTAGAAATTTTAACGCGGCTTTCGTTCCGGGTGCCTTTTCCGCCCGATACGCGCGTTGGCTTGGTTTCTGTGGGGAACGCCCTGTCTACACGGGGCTTCTCGCCACGGACGACGCCTTTTTCGAGGATGCGGTTCCAACATCCAACACTCCGTCTTTCCTGTATGTCGGGCGGTATTCCTCTGAAAAAGGCGTGGATCTGTTGGTCGATGCCTATTGTCTCTATGCCGAAAACGTGGCAGAACCATGGCCACTTGACTTCGCCGGTGCCGGCCCTCTAGGCAGGGCACTCTTTCCGACGGAAGAGATTGCGGTTGGAAGAGGCCTCATTCGCAATCTTGGCTTCCAGCAGCCGTCCTCCCTGCCGTTGCTTTATGCATCGCATGCTGCTTTCATCCTGCCTAGCCGTTCGGAGTCCTGGGGCGTGGCCCTAGCGGAAGCGGCTGCGCGAGGACTCCCCCTCATCTGCACGGACGCCTGTGGCGGACGAGCAGAACTAATCCGTACTTCAGGCCCCGATGCAAACGGATACGTCGCGCGTGCCGGCAGCGCCAGGTCTCTCGCCGCGGCAATGGCCCAAATGCACAATCTGTCTCCCGAAGAACACAGGCGTTTTGCCGCCGCTTCGCGGCGTCTTGCCGCGCCGTACTCGGCATCGCTTTGGGCGGAGCGGGTAGCCCGCATTGTCAGGGAGGTCGGCCGGAAGTCATGATGAGCCGCCAATACCGCCTGCTCCTGAATGTCGCCGCCTCCTATGGACGGACGGCATTCTCCTTTCTGTGCGGGCTTTTCACCGCCCGCTGGACGTTGCATGCGCTGGGCGAGGTCGATTACGGTCTCTACGGCGTTGTTGGCGGCCTCGCGTTCTTCATCAACTTTTTCAACTCGGCTCTTTCCGGATCCGTAAGCCGCTTCTATGCCGTGGCGCTAGGTGAGTCGAAGCCGAACGAGTGCCGCAAGTGGTTCACGGCTGCCGTCATCATTTACACGGCTTTGCCTATTGCATTGGCCTTGGCTTGCGTTCCCGTAGGCGTCTGGGCCGTCACCCACTGGCTCGACATCCCTGAAGGCCGTGCCGCGGCCTGTCGGATTGTTCTCTATTGCACGGCCTTCTCCGCGGTCTCCGCGATGGTTTGCACACCATTCTACGCCATGTACTATGCCAAGCAGCTTATAGCGGAACTGACACTTTATTCCTTTGCCCAGACACTTCTCAATGTCATAGTGGTCTACTACATGGCCTCCCATCCTGAAGACTGGCTTGCACGCTACGCGCTCCACCGTTGTCTGCTTTTTGTCATTCCTCTGCTGATAATTGGTTTGCGCGCTACATGCATCTTTCCGGAATGCCGCCTTGTCTGGCGCGATTTGGACGGACATTCACGCATGCGGAGGCTCTTTTCATATGCTGGTTGGCAGTTATTTGGCTCAGGTGGGCTTCTCTGCCGAAACCAGCTCATGCAGGTTCTCGTAAACAAGTTTTTCGGCCCTGCCGCCAATGCCGCCCAGGCCGTTTCAAACACCGTGGGGAGCTATGCGGGTTCCTTCGCGGTGGAATTGGCCGGAGCGTACGCCCCTGCCGTTTGTTCGGCATACGGCGAAGGCGATCTTGATCGCATGCGCGAGATGGGGGGCCGCGTTTCAAAACTCGCGCTGCTTGTTTCGCTTGCACTCATGCTGCCGCTCTCGCTTGAACTACCGGAGATTCTCAGGCTATGGCTTGGAAAACCACCGGCTCATGCGGTCGGTTTGGTGTTCTTTGCCCTGGCTGCGATTTTAGTCGGACAGAGTGTCGCCGGGCAGGATGTCGTGACAAACGCGACGGGGCGTGTCGCCTGGTACCAGGCAGTTTCGGGGTGCCTTATGATGGCGGCGCTTCCATTGGCCCTATGCTTCGTCTATGCGGGCGCGGGACTGACGCTTTCCATCGGTGGTGCTTTGTTGGCCTCATCCTTTGCCAGCGCGGTCGCGCGGGCCCTGGTGGCGCGCCGAACGGTTGGAATGGGGTTACGCCGATGGCTCTTGTCATGTCTGCTGCCAGTTGCGGCGGTTGCCACTATCGCGGCCGCTGCAGGTGGCGCGTCACGCCTCTGGATGGCGGCGTCGCCAGTTCGCGTTTGCGTAACGATTATTCTAGTTGAATCCGTCTTTCTGCCGCTGGCCTGGCGCATGGTTTTGAACGATGGAGAAAGGCGTGTCGTGACGGAATGGGCGTCACGCAGCCTCAGGCGACTCAGAGGAGGGGAGTAGTATGGCGCACAACCCCTTTTTCTCCGTAATAATCCCCGTCTACAATGTCGCGCCTTATCTTCGCGTTTGTCTGGAGTCGCTAGTCCGCGCCTGGGAGACATTGGCGGAGGCGTCTGCGACGCCGCCGGATGCGGAATGCATCTGCATTGACGACGGCAGCACCGATGGCTGCGGGGCGATTCTGGACGAATATGTCGAACGGTTTGGCAAGGGACTCATCTTTCGGGTCTTTCACCAGGGCAACGCCGGTGTCGGGCCAGCGCGCAACCGGGCCATTGACGAGGCGCGAGGCGACTGGATCCTTTTCGTCGATTCGGACGATGTCGTATCCCCGGCGCTCTTCCGCTATCTGCATGGAGTGCTTGCGGAGTCGTCCATCGACCTCCTGAAGTTCGGCATCGACAAGAAGAACGTTCAGGCCCCCCCCGATAAAGTCCATGAGGCGCCGCCAGTTGTCTACGATGTTCTCGCACCTGAAAATGCGCGTGTCGTCGCCCGTGAGACCGTAGGGGCGGTCCTTCTCTGGAACGTCTGCTACAGGCGCGAGGTCATCGGGCCGGTGCGTGTCGAACCTCTTCAGCCGGGGGAGGACGTTCTGTTCGCCACGGTCTGTCTGACTCGGGCGCGTTACTTGGCGGTGACCCGAACAGTTCTCTACGTCTACGTACAGCGTCCCGGATCGTGCATGCACGCCATGTCGCCGCGCCGTGTGCGCGACAACATCCACGCGGCTTTGCGCCTTAACCAAGTGTTGCATGATTGGAAGATGTCCCCCCTCATGGGCAGGCAGATTCGCAAGGAGTTCCTTGGCGGATACTGTGGCGGCGCCTTCAAGTGGGTTCTTCAACTTCCGCGGGATGAACGCCGTCCAATGATGGAGACGTACCGCAAGACCGGCCGTGAAATTTGCGCCATCTGGGGGTGGCCTGACCCCTTTGCCGGCGGACTCGCACTTTTCTTTGTCCGCGACCATCTGCCGTGGCGCATCAAGTCGGCGCTCATCAAGATGCGCTGGGTCAAACGGCTTGTACTCCGAGCACGAGGGGTGAAATGAAGCCTGTCTA
>JAEEGL017243160.1_pt1 | contig 12642 bp, 4 predicted proteins | sample 9134231 | NCBI WGS metagenome assembly JAEEGL01 (sample SAMN16246548, study PRJNA631951) | gut metagenome | biome: gut microbiome; feature: rumen; material: fiber-attached | host: Bos | place: Iran: Karaj | collected 2018-10
CATAGAGCTGAAGGGCAAGAAGGTGCTTATCTCAGGTGCCGGTAACGTGGCTCAGTATGCCGCTGAGAAGTGCATCCAGCTGGGAGCCATTCCTATGACCATGTCAGACTCCGACGGCTACATCTACGACCCCGACGGCATCGACCGTGCAAAGCTCGACTACATTATGGAGCTGAAGAACGTTGAGCGTGGACGTATCAAGGAGTATGTTGAGGAATATCGCACAGCCGTCTATCATGAGGGTATGCGTCCCTGGTATGAGAAGGCCGACATAGCCCTGCCTTGCGCCACTCAGAACGAGATCAACGCCGAGGAAGCTCAGGCACTGGTCAACAATGGTGTCATTGCCGTAGCAGAGGGTGCCAACATGCCTACCCTGCCCGAGGCCATCAAGATTTTCCAGGATGCCAAGCTGCTTTACTCTCCCGGTAAGGCTTCGAACGCCGGTGGTGTGTCAGTCTCTGGTCTGGAGATGTCGCAGAACTCGGAGCGCCTGTCTTGGACAGCCAAGGAGGTCGACGACTACCTGAAGCGCATCATGAATGACATTCATGAGAACTGTGTGAAGTACGGCACACAGCCCGACGGCTACATCAACTACGTCAAGGGCGCCAACGTCGCCGGCTTCATGAAGGTTGCCAAGGCCATGATGGCTCAGGGAATCGTATAAAGACTCTCCCCCAGCACAAACACAAACAATAATAGCTGCCTTGCGCAGACAGCAAAAAAACTTCCGGCCACACTCACCTGTGGTCGGAAGCTTTTTAATTATCCTTCCCAAGAGTAAACCAGCCGTCAACTATCTCCCGAAGAGAAAGCCGTTCTTTCTACCAGAAAAGACGGCTTTTTCTACTTGAGAAAACCATTCATTCTCCAGCCATGATAGAGATGATGGCCGAGATGTCTGCCACATCGACGACTCCGTCTTCATTCACATCGGCACGATCCTCATCCACTCCTTCTAAGCCTCCTGCCATGAAGGAAATGACTGCCGAGACGTCGGCCACATCGACTGTTCCGTCACAGTTCACGTCGCCAATGAGGATTGCGACAGTAGGTGCACTGCTCGACACGATATTCGGCTTGCTGATGGTGGGGACATCCATCAGGTAAACATCGGAGGCCCCGTCGGGATAGCGCCCTACGGTCTGGACATTGTTCATCGCCGTGTAGGTGAGCTGGTCGCTCCACGACTCGTCGCTGGCCGTCAGCAGCACGTCTCCACCTGCGGCAGCGAGCTTGAAGGGGGTATGAAGCTGTGTCAGCGCCTCACGACTGTCGCACCAGACGATGAGGAATCCGTGAGGCGGTATGACGGTTCCGCCCTGGTTTTCCAAGCCGTAGGGAGTGAAGCCCCAAAGCTCTTCCGACGTGAAGAAGGGAGCCTCGATTTGATATTTCTGAGGGTTACCGGGCTCGTCGGAAAGATACATTCCGTCCACATCGACGGGCTGGTCGGTGGTGTTGTAGAGCTCCACCCAGTCGCTGCGCTTGAAGTACTCGTTGACGTAGATGCCGTTGGCGGCACTCACCTCGTTGATGCGCACAGGCACGATATTATCTGCAGCACGCTCTTCGTCGGACATGGGCTGGAACATTGCCTCGAGCGACACCCTGTCATCGTCGGGGAGGCTGATAACGGGGTCGTAGGACTCTATTTCTGGCTCGGCATCGCTATTGGTGGTCTGCAACGTGGCTGCCCAGAAAAGGTCACTCGAGGTGTAACTCATGTTGTGGACTTCCACGGCCACTATGTTACTGCCTGCATGGAAGAGCGTGGCGGGCAGCTCAATATCTCCTTCCATCGGCGTGTCGCCAGCGTATGTCTGCGAGAAAGTGTCGTAGCGCACGGTACCATTGGGCATGTTCACACGTCCGGCTTCCTTACCGTTGACATAGACCACAAAGCCGTCGTCCACCTGATAGCTCATGACAAAGATGTCGTTGGCCGACGGTTCCTTGCTGAGGGTGATGCTCTGGCGGAAGTAGGTGGTGGGGTGCTTATTCTGGCTGTCATTGCCATAGCTCACGGTGGTAGCGACACCATTCATGGAGTAGCCCAGCGGAGCCTTACCCGGAGTCCAGCCCCTGTCGTCGAAGCCGGTGCCCTGCCAGCCGCTTGAAGCCTCGCCAGCGTCATAGAAACGCCATTGGGATGAGTACTTTAATATCGTGGTGAGCGATGAGCTGGCCTTTTTCCATCCCGCAAAGGTGTAGCCGGCAGGAGCCTTTGCCTCGAGCGTTATGGGTGGGAAAAGGTAGCCTTTGAACGAGGCGTAGGGGACGGTCAGGCCGTTAATCAGCAAGGCAGCGCCATCGGTATCGGCACTGAGCTGAACGTTTTGTTTCTTGAGCCCTTTTGTCTGGGCTGGCTTATACTCCTGCAACTGGTTGAAGGCCACATCCAAGCGTGAATCCAGCTTGCTCTTTACCTCGTTGGCAGTGTTGTCGGGATTGCGGCCATCGAGCTGCAGCATGGGGCGCCACTTATCGGCCAGCTCGTTGACCATCGTTGTGACTCGCTGTCGCTCGAAGACGCTGCCACCCATGAGGCAGAAGGTGTCAAGGAACTTCTTGCGGTACTCGTCATGGCCGAGCAGGTTCTTGAACAGCCTCACCAAGGGGGTGTTGGCAAACTCCTGATTCGTTTCGAGCGTGGAGATGCTGGTCATGGCACAATAATAGTTGAACACCTGGTCGAGGTCGAAGAGCACGAAGCGGAAGCGACCGTCATTCCTGCTGCGATAGCCCTTGACATTGTTGTTGGGCCAGTCGCTGTTGCCTAAATACAACTCTGCGGCCATGTAGTTGGTGAACTCGTCGATGTCCAGCAGCGTCTTCACCTCGTCGTAGACACCTTCGGCGTTAATGCGCTCGCTCATCTTTACAAGATAATTGTAGACCTCGGCAGTGCCGTTCTTGAACTCGTTGTTCTCGAAAGCATCAATCTCCTCGTCGTCGTAGCCCCAGTTGGCGTAGACAAACTTGTCGTTGTTAGGCTCACGCAGGTTCAGTACGCCTTTGAATTTCCCGTTGACATATTCCGCAACCTGTACGGTGCTCTGCACGTCAAGGTCAATGCCGGAGCGCTGCACGATAGTTGTCAGCGAGGGGTCTTTGAACCTGCACCAGTTGTCGTTGCCGCCATTGCGTACGAGAAGTGCCTTGCTGCGGATGTAGGGCTTCTGCGGGAAGAAGGGATAGTCCAGATGGTTAAGCCCGTCAAACACCTTGCTGCTTTTCAGCTTGAAGGAACGGGGAGCATCCTTGCGCGACCAGCCACCCGAGACGCTGATGTTCACGTCCTGATTGAACAGCATCTCGCCATCGGGGCTGATGTAGCTGAAGTTCACAGGACGGTCCCAAGGCTGGTTCCAGTTCACGGCATCATCGCGGCCATTGCCTGGAATACCGTTCTCGCCCTTCACGTCAATGCCCCACATCGAATCGTTGAAGAAACGGTCATCGCCAACGATGGAAACAATGGGGATGGTGAAATTCTTGTCGCGCTTGATATAGCTGCGCGTCACAGGAGCACTCGGCAAATAGCCGTCCTTGAACAGGCGGAACACATAGCTCGTGGTATTCCTCACGGTGAACTTACCATCAGTGCTTCTTTTGGCAGTTCCACTGGCAACAATGTCAGAGGCTTCGTCGGATCCAACATCAGTACATAACATCCATGACAAGTCATCGAAATAGTAATTGTTGGTTTCTGTCGATTCGTTCAGGTTGAACGCGATGGTCTGCATCCCTGTGCCAGCTTGCTCTTCGGTTATGACACCTTCGTAGGAGAACTCCTGCCACTCGTCAGTGAAATTAACGCCACCACCAAGGCAGTCCCAATGTATATAGCTGTGTGGAGTGGCGTGCGTCTGTGCAGAAATATGGACAGGTTTGTCGGCACGTACTCTCATGCTAAAGCGGTATTTCTCTCCGACCTGCCACACATGGTCGGGCGTATAGACAAAGAATTGTGTGTCCCAACTGTTCTGCGGATTATCAATGGAATGAACCTTGATGCCACGTGACCCCTTGTAGCCCACACCGTTCTCTATGCGATTGACATCTTTCGCCTCGTCACCGTTGTAGCTTACGAAGCAGGTGGCATCATCGCCCTCGCAATCACCGTTGACAAGCAACTCCGTCCACTCATAGACAGTTTTTTGGGGCTGATTCTGATACGTACCATCCCCCTCCTCAGTACTCATGGGCAGACTGCCATCGGTGGTGTACATCAGAATGGCACCATCGGGAATATCTACATTAACGTTGAAAAGCTTGTCAAACAAACAACTGCCTACACTCACCGTGGGTGGGTCCAGGCAGGTGTTGGCAAAGTGTGACGTGGTATTGCTCTTTCCGGGCGTTACATCTGCCGTCCAGCCCCAATCTTCGCCGCCGTCACTGGTGCGGGCGTATGACGAGCGACTAATGCTGGCAGGATAGACCTGGCTTACGACCAGTTTCCCCTGACGGTCGCTCAGGAAGATAGTGTCGCCGTCACAGTCGAGCTTAAACGGGGCATGGGTAGAAAGAATGTCGTTGGAGCCAAGCCACAAGACCTTGAAGCCCTTTGCTGGCACCTTACCAATGTTGGAAGGAATCTTCCACAAGGTCAGGTTATTCGCATCGTTACTTAGGTACATGCCGCCAAGGTTAGCAGCCTCGTCGCCGGGATTATAAATTTCTATCCAGCTGTCGAAATTAGTTGCGGGACTCATCACAATCCCCGCATTGCTCGCCATCAGCTCGTTGATGACCAAGGCTGCTGAAAGTAAAGCAGTTACCATCTCAAAGACTTACTCCTCTACAACAGTACCGAAGTCTTTCCAGTACTTGCTGACGTAGTAGGTGTTCAGCATACCTTTGGGCACGACAAGGGTGGCGGTGTAGGCATCAAAGGCATCCTCCACAATCGGGGGAAATTTTTTGATGCACACGATGCGCTTCAGCGATGTGCAGTCCTTAAAAGAATGCTTACGCAGACGCTCCACGCTCTTCGGAAGGGTGATAGACTGCAAGGACGTGCAGCCCATGAAGGTGCTGTCTTCGACGAAGCGCACCCCCTGGGGAACGGCGAAGGACGTCAGTCCTGTGCAATCGCGGAAAGCTTGAACGCCTATCTCGTCCATCTTCTCCGGCAGTGCTATCTCCGTCATCCCACGAGTGCCGCGAAATGCCTGGGGAGCGAGATAGCGTATGCCGTCGAGGATGCGCGTAGTGCGGCAGCCGGCAACGAGCATCAGCTTACCCTTCCACGTACAGACAATGCCATTACAGTCCTCGCGAGAGTCATAATGGGTGTTGGCCGTGTCTACACTCAGGGACATGAGTCCTGGGCAGTCGGCAAAGGCACCATAGTTGATGGTGACGACGCTGCGGGGAACAGTGATACTCTCCAGGCTGGCAGAGCCAGCGAAGGTTTCAGGCTGAAGCTCCTGGACGCCCAAGAAATAGCGGAACTCGTCAAAGTGCTTCAGGTTGCTGTTCCGGAGGGCGGTGCCAAGGTCTTTCACGTTGGCAGCATCAATGCTGGTCATCTCTGTGGCATCGGAGGCTATCCAGCCCTGACCGCGAGCCAGAGCTATCAACTCCGCGTTGCTCTGGTCAGTAGCGATAACCACCTCCTCGATTTCAATCTCGTCTGGGTCATCGGGACTGCCCACATAGTCGATGGCAAGGAAACAAAGCACGAACACGGCGATGATAACCAGACCACCGAGAATCCAAGGTGATTTTAAGAAATTCATATTGCTTTATGCGTTATATTCCTGCCAGCTCTTAATCTTGATGTCATCAATGTTCATGGCGGTGAAGGCCTCAATGAAAGCCTTTGCCAGACGGACGTTGGTCATAAGCGGTGTGTTGTGGTCGATGGCACCACGGCGTATGCGGTAGCCATTGGTCAGCTCACGCTTGGTGTGGTTCTTCGGCACGTTGATGATGAGGTCGAACTTATGGGCGGCAATCATGTCCATCACATTGTTCTCGCCCTCCTCGTCAGGCCAGCGGACAGGCGTAGCCTCCACGCCGTTGTCATTGAAGAACTTTGCCGTTCCTCCTGTGGCGTAGAGCTTGTAACCCTTCTTCACCAGCTGTTGAGCCGGTTCAAGCAGACTGACCTTGCCTTTAGCACCACCAGACGAGATGAGGATGGCGCGACCTGGCTTCGGCATACGGTAGCCAGTGGCAATGAGGGCATTGAGCAAGGCCTCGTTGAGGTCGTCACCCAGACAGCCCACCTCACCAGTACTGCTCATATCCACTCCCAGCACGGGGTCGGCATTCTGCAAACGGGCAAAGGAGAACTGAGAGGCCTTCACGCCAATGCGGTCGATGTCAAACTCCGAGCGGTCAGGACGCTCGTAAGGTGCGTCGAGCATGATCTTCGTGGCTGTCTCAATGAAGTTGCGCTTCAAAATCTTGCTCACGAAGGGGAAAGAGCGCGAGGCACGCAGGTTGCACTCGATAACCTTCACCTCGCGGTTCTTGGCCAGGAACTGGATGTTAAACGGACCGCTAATATTCAACTCCTTGGCAATGGCACGAGCTATCTTCTTGATTTGACGGATGGTGGAGAAGTAGATATGCTGTGCGGGGAAGAGCATCGTGGCATCGCCAGAGTGTACACCTGCATACTCCACATGCTCGGAGATGGCATATTCCACCACCTCGCCTTTGTCGGCCACAGCATCGAACTCGATTTCCTTGGTTTCGGTCATGAACTTCGAGATGACCACAGGGAACTCCTTGCTCACCTCAGTAGCCATGTTGAGGAAGCGATGCAACTCCTCGTCATCGTAGCACACATTCATGGCAGCACCCGAGAGCACGTAGGACGGACGGACGAGCACGGGATAGCCCACCTGATTGACAAAGTCCTTCACATCCTCAAACGATGTGAGCGCACGCCAGGCCGGCTGGTCGATGCCAAGTTTATCGAGCATGGCGGAGAACTTGTCGCGATTCTCGGCTCGGTCGATGTCCACAGGACTGGTGCCCAAGACGGGAACGCCCTGACGGTGGAGCTTCATGGCGAGGTTGTTTGGAATCTGACCACCCACCGAGACGATGACACCACGCGGCTGCTCCAAGTCGATGACATCAAGGACACGCTCTAAAGACAGCTCGTCGAAATAGAGGCGGTCACACATGTCGTAGTCAGTGGAGACAGTCTCGGGGTTGTAGTTTATCATGATGGACTTGTAACCCAGCTTGCGTGCCGTCTGGATAGCGTTCACCGAGCACCAGTCGAACTCCACGCTGGAGCCGATGCGGTAGGCACCGGAACCGAGAACAACGACAGACTTCTCGTTATTATAATAATTGATGTCATGCTTAGGCTTGTACTGTTCACCCTGCTGGTTACCAAAGGCTGGCACATGAGAGTAAGTAAAATATAGGTAATTGGTGAGTTCGGGATGTTCTGAAGCCACGGTGGGGATGCGCTTCACCGAAGGCATGATGCCACGCTCCTTGCGGTAGCTACGCACCTCCAGGTTCTCCTTCTCCATATTGCCCCGCTGCGGTTTCAGCACAAAGCGAGCTATCTGGAAGTCGCTGAAGCCGCAACGCTTCACCTCCAGAAGGAACTCATCGGGAATCTCCTCCAGCCTGTTGTAGCTTTGCAGCTGATGCTTCAAATCGACGATGTGCTTCAGCCTCTCGAGGAACCACACGTCAATCTTCGTCAATTTCTCGATACGCTCTACGGTGTAGCCTTCCTCCAGAGCTTGTGCGATGGCAAAGATACGCAGGTCGGTGGGGTTCTGCAGTTCTTCATCGAGGTTTTCGAACTTCGTGTGGTCGTTGCCCACGAATCCATGCATCCCCTGCCCTATCATGCGCAGTCCCTTCTGAATCATCTCCTCGAAGCTACGACCAATGGACATTATCTCGCCAACAGACTTCATGCTGGAGCCTATCTGGCGCGAGACACCTACGAACTTTGTCAAGTCCCAACGAGGAATCTTGCATATCATATAGTCGAGACTCGGAGCCACGTAGGCCGACGAGGTGGTACCCATCTCGCCAATCTGGTCGAGGGTGTAGCCCAGAGCAATCTTAGCGGCAACGAAGGCCAAGGGATAACCTGTTGCTTTTGAGGCCAATGCGCTAGAACGTGAAAGTCGTGCATTAATTTCGATAATGCGATAGTCGTTGGTCTCGGCATTGAAGGCAAACTGTATGTTACACTCACCCACAATGTTCAGATGGCGCACACACTTAATCGTAATATCCTGCAGCATCTTCACCTGCTCTTCCGTCAGCGAACAGGTGGGGGCCACAACGATAGACTCTCCTGTATGGATACCCAGCGGGTCAAAGTTCTCCATCGAGGCAACGGTAAAGCAATGGTCATTGGCATCACGGATAGTCTCAAACTCTATCTCCTTCCAGCCCTTCAGACTCTCCTCGACAAGGATTTGAGGTGCAAAGGTGAAAGCAGACTCAGCCAGCTCACGGAAAGCCTTCTCATCGGGACAGATGCCGCTGCCCAGTCCGCCAAGTGCGTAGGCCGAACGGATCATGATGGGGAAGCCAATCTCGTGGGCGGCCTTCAGCGCATCGTCCATATTCTCTACAGCATGGCTCACGGGTACCTTGAGGTCAATCTCGCCCAGCTTCTTTACGAAAAGGTCGCGGTCCTCGGTGTTCATGATGGCCTCGACGCTGGTACCGAGCACCTCAACGCCATACTCCTTCAGCACGCCTGTCTGATAGAGTTCGGTTCCGCAGTTCAGAGCCGTCTGTCCACCGAAGGCAAGCAAGATGCCGTCGGGACGTTCCTTCTTGATAATCTCGGTAACGAAGTGTGTGTTCACAGGCTGGAAGTACACCTTGTCGGCGATACCCTCCGATGTCTGGATGGTGGCGATGTTTGGGTTTACGAGCACGCTCTTGATGCCCTCCTCTCGCAAGGCTTTCAAAGCCTGCGACCCAGAGTAGTCAAATTCACCTGCCTGTCCGATTTTCAGAGCACCCGAGCCCAGCACGAGCACCTTTTTGAGATTCTGTTTTGCCATAATTGCTTTTAACGAATTAAATAATAGCGTGTTTATGTTGTCAAATAATCTTCAATGTTCAATGTTCAATGGTCAATGGTCAATCTTAATTACCTCCGTTCCTCACGGTACTCTGCGGGGGTACGCTTATATTCATGGAAGAAGTTGCCCATGAAATAGTTTGGTGTGTAGAACCCGCACTCGTTACTGATTTCCTCTATGGTCATATTCGTGGAGGTGAGCAGCTCTACGGCTTTGCGCAGACGGAACTGCTCGGTCATGTGGCGTGGGCTCTTGTAGATGTTTGCCGTCACCACTTCGTAGAGGTGCACGATATCCACGTTGGCCACCTCGCCCAGCTTGCGCATAGAGAGGTCTTCCTTCCGGCTCTCATGCACGAAGGGAATGAGCTTCTCCATGATGTCGATGAATTCTGGTGCCAGTTGCTGTTCCTCGACTATTCCATACTCATCGAGCACAGGGGCAAGCTTCTCCTTCGAGAAGGCGTCGGCACGATCTACAAACATGCATATCTTGCTGATAATGTCACCTTCCTCATGATTGCGTTTCACACGCATACGCGTATTCCTTATATATAACACCAGGTTGGCGATGAAGAGTGCCAACAGCATAAAGCCATAGAGTATATATACACCCCTGGCCTGCCACCACGACTGGTTCACAACGATGGTCCAACGGAAAGGCTCGCCTTCCCAGATATAAGGAAACATCGATGCCTGTAGCTCAATGGTGTATTCGCCCGGTTCCAGATCGAAAAGCGGCAGGTGGAGCAGTCCATCTCCGTCTACATTGTCGGAGTTGAAGTAGGAATACATCTGCCATTCCTCCTTGCCCATACCCTTTATGCGTACATTATAGTACGATTGCAAGGGTCGGAAATAATTGAGTGCTGAAAAAATCATGGACAGGGTTGTCTGGTCGCTGGTCAGGTTGATGGTCAACGCCCTGGCAATGGCCCTGTCTATGACGATATTATCATCCAGCGGCACGTTAGGCTCAATGGTGGTACCGTTCACCATGAGCTTTGTCAGCTTGGGGTAGAGCTTGTATGGATGCGGCGTATTCACCGTAAAGGTTTCAGGACGGAAGAGCAACACGTGGTCAATGGTCTGCATCACGATCTGACTGTCGGGCAACAGCATGGCCTTGCAGTTGACGAAAGCCTCACTGGGAACATTGTCATTGGCGTTGAAGCTGTTGACGAACTCCACACGCTCGCCCTGGAAACCTATGTACGAGACCCCCGACGACGTGGCTAACCATATATTATGACTGGCATCTTCCACGACAGAGTGTACCACGTCATTGTACAAACCCGTTTTCCGCGTGAATACCAACGGCTCCTGATGTGGGTCTTTATACATGTACAAGCCTGTAGTAGTACCTATCCACGACCATCCACGGCTGTCGGTGAACATGCAGTTGGCGTTCATGCCTTGGAACTCGGTGATGGTCTGCTCCAGCCCCCGCATCTTGTCTACATACACCTGAGCTTCGGGACTTTCTATGGGGATGGTCTTAAAGGGCGACAGGTTGGGCTTGGAGTAGAGCAGTCCGCGACTCTTCGTACCCACCCACATGCCTCCTTGTCGGTCGAAGGCCAGGGCGTTGCAATCCACGGAAATCTTCTTTCCGTCCAACAAGGTCAGCTCGTGTGTCCACTTCTGTTCCTGCGTCGCAATGTCATATACGCAATATCCCTGCTCGGTGGCAATGTATAGCTGATTGTCCTTCAGCGCCATGCTATTCATGTGGAATGGCATTTCCATCAGTATCGTCCACTCAAGCTTATGCACGTCAAAATAAAGCAGCACGGCCTCGCGGTCACCATTGCGCAGCTGGAAGTAACCGTCTTTATAGCGCAGGATGGACGAAGTGTTGGCGTAACGTTGTGCCGTCTCCCATTCGTATGCTCGTGTACGGTGCACGGTGTTGCCCACGCTGAGGTCCTGCCCCACTTCCTCGCCGTTGTCATAGAAAGTGAGCAACATGTTGTCAAACACGTCTACATCCTGCAGGTTACGGTCACGCAGCACATTGTAGAATTTCTTCTGCTCCATACCGTAGAGGCCCTCGTCAGCAAGTGTCCACACACGCCCTATGGAATCCACGAAGATGTCGAGCACAGGCATGGGACATCCCATCTGACGTAGCACGCTGTCCACATTCTGAGAGAACTGTTCAAGGATGAGGTCGCAGCAGGTAAGGCTGTTGTTAGACTTCAGCCAAAGATGATGGTGGCGGTCGAAACGCAAAATATCGTTGCCACGGTACTGTGCCAATGGATAACGATATTCGCGATGGGTGACAACATGAGTGAAAGAAGAGCCGTTGTAAAAATTCAAATTGCCGATGGTAGAGATAATCATCCTGCCCGTCCTAGTGCAGACCACCGACTGAGCACTATTGTCAGCCAGGCCACCGGCTGCATTGATGACCCTGAAAGCCCTCTCCTCAGTGGCATGGACTGAAAGACTTGCCACTGCTAACAACATTATTAATATATGTCGTAAGGCGAATTTCATCGGCTACGGTTGCAATTCGTCGGCAAAGGTACGCAAAAAGCGTGGGGTAGCCAAATTTTTTATTAGAAAATAACACAATTAAGATGCAAGGAGAAAATAATTTGTGAAATATTGTATAATTATTTGGAGGTTAGGAAAAATGTTAGTACTTTTGCACCCGCATTTGAGAGAAAGTGCTTTTCAGGGCGATTGACGCCGTGAGGAAGTTTGGGTGAGTGGCTGAAACCAGCAGTTTGCTAAACTGCCGTACGGGTAACCGTACCGGGGGTTCGAATCCCCCAGCTTCCGCCAGAGCTGAAGAGAAACCGTTAAAAAGGTTTCTCTTTTTTTTTCAGAAATAGTTTGGCTATATTAATAAATATGTGTATCTTTGCAACGTAAATGCAAACAAATATCAATCGTATGGATGATAACCTACTGAACAAATATCTGGATGAGATAGGCCGCGAGTGCCTTCTCAGTGAGGACGAGGAGCGCAAGCTCTCTGCCCGTGTGCTGCGTGGCGACAGCCGTGCGCTGAACCGTCTTGTAGAGGCAAACCTCCGCTTCGTTGTTTCTATTGCCCGCCAGTATCAGGGCATGGGATTGTCGATGGAAGACTTGGTAAGTGAGGGCAACATCGGCCTGATGAAAGCAGCCTCACGCTATGACGCCACACGCGGCCTGCGCTTTGTGAACTACGCCGTAGTACACATTCGCCGTCAGATAGAAAAAGCCCTGAGAGTTGAGAGTTCAGAGCTGAGAGTTGAGAGCCGCCCCAGCGGCGAGACGCGCTCAGTGGATGCACCGCTGGGGGCAAAGAGCAATTTGAACCTTCTCTCAGTACTGGCCGACAGCAACGCGCCGATGGCCGACACTCGGGTGTACAACTCAGCGATAGAGCGCGCCGTGGAGCATGCCCTCACCTCGCTCGACGACCGTGAGAGTCGTGTGGTGAACGCCTATTTCGGTATTGGTCAGGACAACCTCACCTTAGCTGAGATAGCCGACGACATGGGGCTGCGTCGCGAACGTGTGCGTCAGATACGCGACCGGGCACTGCGACGGATGAAAAAGACATACCGCCATTTCCTGGCCGAGCTGCGAGA
>JAEEGL010863373.1_pt1 | contig 12641 bp, 7 predicted proteins | sample 9134231 | NCBI WGS metagenome assembly JAEEGL01 (sample SAMN16246548, study PRJNA631951) | gut metagenome | biome: gut microbiome; feature: rumen; material: fiber-attached | host: Bos | place: Iran: Karaj | collected 2018-10
ATCCTGGGCCGGATCACCGTAGACATCCAGGAAGAGCTGTGTTGTATTGACGATCTTGTTGATCGCGGTGAAAGAGTGCCGGCCGCGGATGACCGGGAAGAACGCGACGGTGTCGAGAATGAACAGGAAGGGACAGGTCACACGGAAGAAATTCCCCATCATCAGATCCGTCGCCCAGGCCGTCTGCAGATCGGAGAGGCAGTCAAAAACATAGAAAGCGTCGCGGCCTTCCCGCTCAATGATTCGGTGGATCTCGACCGTGAAAGTTTCAAACCGGTGCGAAAGCTCGATATTGACCCGCTTGACCTCCGGACATTCGGGGACAAGCTCCGGATGAGAAGCAAAACGGAAATAGATGATATTGCGGCCGTCGCGTTTTGCCTGCTCAACGAATGGATCCGCGAAACGGCGGAAATCATCGAGGTTTGAAACACGCAGGACGACGTTATCGCCCAGACGAATATTGTCGAGTGCCTGATCCAACCCCGGAATACCGGATTTCACTCTGTCAAAAGCTGCCATATGACTGACCTCCTCTCAGTATTGCTGCATCCTTACAGCGGACGCCGTACGATCCGGCAGGGGATGCGTTATGATCCGAAAAACAAAAAGACAAAGGGGTCCTGATAAGACGCCTTTGCCTTTACAACGACAATATAACACAGTTGAGAGAAGATGTAAACAGGAATTCTGGAATCGGCCAAAATAGTTTTAGCCTGTAAAAATATAGAATAAAATATTTTTTTGAAAAATCGGAAGGTTAACAATAGGGCTAACAGTTCATATATAGTTTATATAAGGTTAACACAAATGAAAATTGAGCTATTATTCAGATATGTGTATACATGTTAAATTGACATAAATATATTATAAGTTTACCTTAAATGTACAAGAATAATGGACATCAAGTCTTGACAAATATATTAAGAAAGTATAAAGTACGATTACAAGTGTCTCTACTTGCCTTTTGTGTTCTTTTGATTTCCGTTGTTTTGCTTATAGCGGATAGGGCACACAGGACATAGTGACTTTGTAATATTTTAAGGATAATAGGATGAAAGTTACAGAGAAACAATTACGCAGACTCAACAGGATGAGTTTGCTGGAGATCATCGTGGAACAAAAAAAACAGATCGAAGACCTTGAATCACGGCTGGCTGCTGCGGAGGAACGTCTGGCAGCCAAACATGTTTCAATAGATCTGCAGAACGCAGGATCCTGGGACGCGGCGGTACGCTTCCTGACTCAGGCTTGTAACTATAACGAGCCAAAACAGGCTGGTAACCAAGAGATGCCTGATAAAGAAGCGGAGACGAACTGGCTTGAGCAGGTTACGGACACGGAGGACGATAAGCCGTGAGCCGCAGATCGATCAATGAATTGCTGACAGTCTCTGCGGAGCAATGGGAAAGCACGCTGAATCAGCATCGCTACCGCAAGACTTTTGCCAGTACGATGAAGAATACGGTCTACGCGCTCATCACTGTTGCCGCGATAGCCGTATTGGTAGCGGTCCTGCTGCTGCCGGTCCTGCGGATTTATGGCACGTCCATGAGTCCGACACTTGACGAGGGGAACTACGTCTTGTCTGTGAAGGGCAGCAATTTTGAGACCGGCGATGTTATCGCGTTCTACTACAACAACAAGATCCTCATCAAACGAGTGATCGCTCAGCCCGGCGAATGGGTAGATATCGCCAAGGACGGTACCGTTTACGTCAATAATGTGAAGATCGATGAACCCTATGTGACGGACCTTGCGTTCGGCGAATGCGACATCGAACTGCCGTATCAGGTGCCGGAGAGCAGAGTCTTCGTAATGGGAGATCACCGGGATGTATCGGTCGACTCCCGCAGTACGACGATCGGCTGCGTAGCAGAGGAACAGATCGTGGGCAAGATCGTTTTCTGCATCTGGCCTTACGCTGACTTCGGTGCGGTTAACTGAACAGAGCCAGCCAGAATCACAGCAATACTTTAGTAATAGCAGTTTAGTTCTTTTAAGGAATAGAAGGGGGCAGTTTCAGTGAAAACAAACGAAAAGTACGGAAAGGCTAAGATCCGTCAGAACTGGAGAAGGAGGCTTACCGGAGTACTCGCCGGTATTATTGTGTTTACAACGACCTACTCTCTTATTCTGCCGGCAATCACGTTGGATGAAAGCACGGCCGCGGAAGAGCCCGGTATCGTCCTGAACACAGCAGAGGAGGAATCTTCTGAAGCGGCAGCTGAGATCGTTGAGGCCGAGACATCTGATGACGTCGAGGAGGAAGCCGCCGAACCTGCTGGCAAAGCAGAGGCAACCGAGGAGGCTGAGGCGCCTGCCGAGAGTTCTGATGAAGTGATCACTGAGGAGGCAGAGACTTCTCAGGATATTTCTGTGCCTGAAGAAAGTTCAGAAGCAGAAGCCGCGGAGAGTTCAGAAGAAGAGCCCACTGCCGAAGCTGACAGTTCTGAAGAAGAAGCCGCAGAGCCTACAGACAGTTCTAAAGAAGAGATCGTTGCTGTAACAGAGAGTTCAGAAAAAGAGACCGCTGCCCCTGCGGATAGTTCTGAAGAAATCGTTGCGGAGCCTGCTGAGAGTACTGTAGAAGAAACCGTTGTTGTAACAGAGAATTCAGAAGAAGAGACCGCTGCCCCTGCAGAGAGTTCTGAAGAAATCGAAGTTGCAGCCGAGAGTGCTGTAGAAGAGATCGTTGCTGTAACAGAGAGTTCAGAAGAAGAGACCGCTGCTCCTGCGGAGAGTTCTGATGAAGTCAATGCGACCCCCACAGAGAGCTCCGCGGAAGAGAGTACAGCTCCCGAGGAGTCTGTGGAAGAGTCCACTACCCTGGTAGTAGAGTCTGCCGTAGATGTCGAGACTGCTGCTGATTGGGAAGCTGCATTTGCTAACATTGAGTTGACCGGTGACTGGGCAGAGGATTTGCTCGCAGTTGCCAATACACAGATCGGATATACCGAGAGTGTTCTGAATACTATTACTGATGAAAACGGCGAAGTAAAGGGTTATACCCGTTACGGTGCTAAATATCAACTTCCATATAGTGACTGGAACGCCCTGTTCGTTCAGTTCTGCATGGAGTATGCCGGTATCCCTGAGGACGCGATGCCGGAGATGATCGAAGCTGATGATGCATTTATCCCGCTCAAGGGTGACCTGGTTTACTTTAACCAGAATGACAGTACCTTGGTTGGCATCGTTTCCGATGTGGATCAGGAGAATGCTTATATTACCGTGCTTGTCGGCGATCTTGACAACAGTGTACAGTATGCTGGTTATAAACTGAATGACAGCAGTATTCTTGGATTTGGACTTGTACTAGAGAATCCGGACTATCTACCCGCACAGGATTTTGAGGCACAGGCAGATGACGTTAAGATCGTTGTAAATGCGCCCGCAGGCGCTTTCCCGGCCGGCACCACCATGACGGCTGAGCTTGTCGAGGATGAAGAGATCCTGACAGCAGCTACCACCGCGGTACAGGATGCCTCCAAGGGCGAAGTCCGCTCCGCAAAGGCCGTTGACATCGTCTTCTACAACAGACGCGGCGAAGAGATCGAGCCGCAGGCAGCGGTCCGCGTCAGCATGAGCTCCGCTGTTGTGAAAGCAGCCGAAGCCGTTGAGGTCGTTCATATCGACAATGAAGGCCAGGCAGAGGTCGTCTCCCAGGCCGATGACACAGAGACCGCCGACGACGAAGTCGTCTTCGACGCGGGTGGATTCTCAGTGTATGTTATTGTGGGAACAGAGTTGAAAGAAGAAATCACTCTGACCACACCAGATGGTGAGGATGTTACATATGTTGTGTCTGTTACCTATGGGCCGGATGCTGAGATTCCGGAAGGGGCATATCTGGATGTTACGGAATATGATTCCTTAGATGACAAGTATATTGAAGCATGGGATGCAGTAGTAGCTGCAAAGAAAAATGCACATGAGGTGTTTGATGAAAACCTTCTTGGGCTTTCTGCGTTAGATATTTCCATCAAAGATTCTGAGGGAGATACCATTGAACCAGCAGAAGGGACAGAAGTCAAAGTTTCCATCCAGATGAAAGAGCTTCCGAAAAATATCGAAGAAAATATGCTCAGTGAAACGATGGAAGTGCAGCATCTCAATGAAAGCACAGGGGCTATTGCTGTAGAAACTGTTGCAAAGGCAGAAGACATTAATGTTGAAAATGGAATTGCAACAACAGCGTTTACAATCGACAGTTTTTCGACTTTTACCATTACATGGAGCCTTCCATCTGCTGCGGTAAGTGATGCAAATGCAAGCTTCAGGTTAAGATATTCAAATCCTCAATATTATAATGCTTATGCTCAAAACGTACGTGTGTGGTATGTTGATGAATCAGGTAACAATATTCAGAAACCTGCAGGTCGTAATGATGTTAATATCAACTCTAATAACAATCAGAATATCACAATTAACCTTGATAATTATAATGATCTTTCTGGGTATACATTTGTTGAAGCACGAGTTCAGACCGGTCAGAGTTCCGACAATAAGCCAAATGGCAATGCAATAGACTCAGTTCAGTTTGTCAGAACGAATCGTGCAGGCGGATATACATGGACTACAAACTTTATTAAAGATGAAGAAACAGTTGCTACGACAAGCCGAACAAGTTCAACTGGTAACGATACGGCTCATGTCTATCTGGTTTACAGAAGAAGTAATCAGCGAGTGCTCACTGTCCACTATGGTTACATGAACGGCAGTGAATTTGTTGAATTTGAATCCTTGCCTGAAGGCGCACAGACAACGTACGGGCCGCCTGCTATGCGAGGAGATCAGCTAAATATTCGTTACGACATTCCTGGAAAGGATTATGTTACCACGAGAATGGGGAATCCATCGACAGGGACGCAGATTTCACCATTGCTTCAGACAGAAAATCAAGCAAACTACAGCGCTTATCCATACTGGAAATACCGTATTCTCAACACGTTGAATGTTAATAACGGTATTAACGAATGGCAGAGATTTACATCTAATGAGGATCTTTATGTTATCTATCGTGATACACCTACTGAAAAATCATATGATGATCAGGGATTGGATCCTGAGGATTTGTCAGCTCCGGCTTCGAGCAAAGATGTTGATAATAATGGAAATGGTACGTATGACATAAGCTTGAGTGTTACAGGACAGTCCAATTCTATGACCAACAAGACGCATGCAAATGTAGTCATTGTTCTTGATACATCATCAAGTATGGATCGTACGGATATAGAAACTACTGGACAACAAATACCGGGAGGTCAGAACCGTTTACAGGTAGCACAGGATGCAATCGAATATCTAGCAGATGAACTGTTTGGATTCAATACAGCAGATGATCCCGCTGCTATCGAAGTTGCCTTTGTGGACTTCTCTCATCGTGTTCGAAACGAAATGACAAAGGACACAATTTACAGCGGTGTTGTGGGTGGAAGCGGATATAACAGTTTTGTTAACCTAGTTGGTGGGTTGAGCAATAACGGCGGTACTAATTATGATACGGCGATTGAAGCTGCAAATAGTGTGCTTTGGAATGATGCGGATCCGGTTTACGTTATCTTTATTACCGACGGCGACACAGTTTCGCGTGGATACCTTCCATACGATGATACCGGCGCTAAGGATCATGCAGCGGACTGGGATGGGGGTACATACTACAATGGCGATTCAAGCGCATCGGCCGCTCAATATTATGCCCGTGCAAGGAGTGCGGCAGCGGTACAGGTAACAAAACTGCTTTCCGATTCCAATAACAAATTCTACTCGATCGGTGTCTTTGGTAATGTCCAATATCTTCCGACTATTGGAGGAACATATCTAGGACAGGCAAATGAGCAAAGCAAGATTGAGGAGGCGTTCGCTCAGATCATCGATGAGATTGCCATGAATCTCGGATATGAGGATGTCACAATCCATGACGGAATTACAGCAATGACTGCAACAACGCTTGTCAACGGAGCTGTAGATCAATTCTGTTATGAGATTACATTAAAAGATGGGACAGTTAAGAATTATGCGGATGGTGCTGCTTTGAGGGAGGATTATCCGGATATTGGACTTGCCTCATATGATTCCTCAACAAAAGCAGTTGCATGGGAGCTTGGCGATCATTATCAGCTCGAAGATGGCGTCACTTATAAAGTGATTTTCACAGTATGGCCCAGCCAGGAATCCTATGATTTGCTTGCCGATCTGAACAACGGAATCAAGGACTATGATACCCTTGATCCGACTGTAAAGTCTCAGATTATTGTTGAGGAAGGCAAATATTATCTGAAGACGAATACGTATTCAACGATCGACTACACATCTATCAAAAAAGAGGATGGTGTCATTGTAGATACAAATACCGTTGAAGGAGCTGAGATAAAGGATCCGAATGGAAAGATGATCCTTGATGGCACGATGCTGGAGATGGAAAAAGAGTGGAATGATGATCTTGACCCGGCACAGCTTCTGGAACTTTTGACGGATCATCTCAATGAAGAGAAGACAGATACAACTTATGAAGTTATTTTGAGGCTGTGGCAGGATAAGGATACTTCTTCAGAAAAAGAAATCTCAACCAGTGAGTATCCGTCCCCGAATGGTTTTATCTACAAGCCAACCGTTACGATCACTGATGGTGAAGTGACAGCTGCAACATGGCCAAAGATCGATGTTGCTATAGCTCCGGGTGTATTGGTAGAGATTACTTCTGAAAATGATCATCTGTATCAGGACACCACCAGGTATCCGCGCGTAACCTATGGCAGTACAACATATGCAATGTTGGAGACGGGTCATAGATATATCATCACAGAGGATAATACAGATCTTCATTTTGAATTGAATACAGATGTATACCATCCGATGGTAGTTAATGGTGTACTTAAAACCGTGAAGTTCAGTGAAGATGGAAAAACGATTACGGAAATGTCACCTGAAAACACAGGCTTAACTACACTGACTGCAACCAATGACCTGAAGGGCGGTTTGGAGATACATAAAATCGTCACGACAAAGGATGATAAGTCTGACACAGTGACTTCAGATAATGCATTTTTTACATTCAATATCAAATTGCAGAAGAGTGCTACGGATACAACGCCTGTATATACAACACCAGAACAGTTTAACCCGGATGGATCCACGATTTCAGGTAGTGTAGGCTTTAGAATATTTGCTTCTGCAGATATTCCGGATGAAGCAACAAATGTTGCAGATGACCAGTCATCATATGAATATGATGGCAATACGTACAGAGCGAACTATGATGATAGCGGCGCAATTACGGGATATACCGCAAGAGGAACCATAGCGCAAAGCGGAGAACTGAACCTGAAGATTCGTCAGTCAGACGCGATCAGACTAGTCAATCTGCCGGCAGGGACATATTACACTGTCGAGGAAACAAATGATGCTATTCCAGCGGGATACGAATTGTTGGATAAATCTAATGATTCAGGCACAGTTCCTGCGAATTCGCAGGCATTGGCAGAATTCTGGAACAAACGTACCTCCTTTACAATTGATCTGCTTAAAGTAGATGAGTTGAATTCGGAGATAGTGCTGGAAGGTGCAGAGTTCGAACTCTACGAGAGTGATGGAGAAACCCCGGCAAAAGATGCTGATGGTAATGCGATCAGTACGATTAAAACAGGTCCAGATGGCAAAGCGAATATTGGCAAACTACTACCGGGAACTTACAAACTCGTGGAAACCACTCCGCCAAAAGGCTATAACCTGATGACCACTCCGGTTACGATTGTTGTCTCTGCAGAAAAGGTCACATACCAGCAAGGGTCTAAGCAACCTTCAGATGCTGCTAAGAGCACAGATGGACTTACTTGGACAGTGATTGCTACTAACAATACGGGAGTACAACTTCCTCATACCGGCGGTTCGGGCACATTACCTTATACATTAGGCGGTATCGCACTACTCGCTTTTGCCGCTTCAATGTACGGCTTCAGGATGAGGCGTAGAGAAAGGAGGTTAAGTTAAGCCTCTGATCTCGACGAATAAGCTGACGCCGAAATCTGAAACCGTGATACAACATTCAAAATCAGCTGACTCGACGGAAATCTGTCGAGTGCCGTCGAGTCAGTCAAAAAACCAGCTGTGGTCTGAAACAGCAGGAGCCCTTCTCGGGCCAGCAAATAAACAAAGTCCTTGAAGGGACGAAAACTAAGAAAGGATACTAATTATGAAGACAATGAGAAAGATCTTCGCTCTGCTGATTGCCGTGGTTATGATCTTTGGCATGAGCACAATGGCATTTGCTGCACAGTCGTCCAATAATACGATTACAATTAATAATGCAAAAGCCGGTGAAACATATTCTGCTTACAAAATGCTTGAACTGACAGTAGATGATACGTCAAATCCTACTGCTTACAGTTATACTGTCGCTAGTGACTGGGCAGATTTTTTCGCAGACGCTAATATTGCAGTTTGGGGAACTGTTCTTAAAAAGGATGTGACTGGAACATATTTCCAGGCTAAAGATGGCGTAGTGAGTGAGACTGCTTGGAGTGCTACCAGTGACCTTTCAGCTTTTGCTGAAGCCGCGGCTAAATATGCGGCTGAAAAGCACTTAGCGCCGGTTGATACGGATACACCTACTGGAAATACTGCAACACTGGATACAACAGAATCTGGATATTATCTGGTTACTTCTACACTTGGAACCAGAGCGATGATTGATACTACTCCGGGTAATGTAACAATTAATGAGAAGAACGAAGGGGATTCTGTTGATAAGACTGTTAATGAAGACAGCACAGATGCTTATGGTGATACTAACGATGCTCAGGTAGGAGATACTGTAGAATATAAGTCGGTAGTTACTGTCGTTCCTCGTTCTGTAAATGTTAAAGTTCATGATATTATGGACAGCGGATTGACCCTTAATACAAATAGTATTAAGATTTATACTGATGCAGAACTTACTACAGAATATACTTCAGCTACAATCAGAACGGGATCGAATGCAGATACTGGCGATACTTTCACTATTGATATTCCTGATACATTTGCTGCAACAGCAACGGCGTCTCAGATGCTGTATGTTGTTTATACCGCAGAAATAAATGCAAATGCAGTTGTTAAAGATACCAATGGTGTTGCTATTGTTGACCAGAATAACAAAACAAAGGTAACTTTCGGTGATGCAACAACCAGCACAGAGGATTTTACAACAACAACAACTCATAAGTTCGAAATCAAGAAGTTTGCAACTGGAAAAGAGAATCTGGCTGATGCAATCTTCCAGCTGAAAAAGAACGGAACTGTTATTAATCTGATTAAGTTGGATGACACCAACTATCGTGTAGCAGATGATACTGAGACAGGAACAGCTTCAACACATGTTGCGGCCAATAATGGAGTAGCGGTCATTGCTGCTGATACACTTGTTAGCGATTTTGTGACCGTTGATTCTGGTAATACAGTAATTTGGGGTGTAGATGCTGATTCCGATTATCAAATTGTTGAGCTTCAGGCTCCTAAGGGATATAACATGCTTAATCCCGCAGCTCAGAATGTAACGGTTGATGCTGCTAACAATACGGTCGTTGAAGTAGAAAATGAGGCTGGTGTTGAGCTTCCTTCTACCGGTGGTATCGGTACCACGATCTTCTACATCGTTGGTGCGATCCTTGTAATCGGTGCTGGCGTGGTTCTGGTAACCCGCCGCCGCATGAACATGCAGTAAGCAGAGGCTTTACTCATTGATTATGATTGGTTTGGATTGATTATCTGAACTGAACGAAACAAACCCCGTTAACGGGAGCCTGGCCACGGGGTCAGGCTCCCGGGGGACTGATTATCTTATGGAGACTCCTGTATGAGGAAACATTTATCTACTATTCTACTGATCCTGATCTTTCTCATTGGGACTATCCTGCTGCTCTATCCAACTTTCAGCGATTGGTGGAACAGCTTCCATCAATCACGCGCAGTAGTATCTTATATTACTTCTGTAACAGATCTAGACAATCAAGAATACGAAAAGATGCTGGAGGAAGCAAGGGAGTATAACGCTCAGCTTGCCCGGACCCGGACAGGGTACGAACTCACAGACGAACAGCTGGAGCAGTACAGGTCCGAGCTAGATGTCTCCGGCACCGGCATCATGGGGTATGTGGATATACCTTCGATTAAAGTCACACTGCCCATCTACCACGGGACCGAAGAGGCAGTACTGCAGACGGCCGTGGGCCACATTGAGAGTACATCTCTGCCGGTAGGCGGAGCGAATACTCATTGCGTGATATCCGGACACAGGGGACTGCCCAGCGCCCGGCTTTTCACAGACATCGACCGCCTGGTGGCGGGAGATATCTTTACATTGAATGTTCTGGACGAGGTCCTGACCTATGAGGTCGACCAGATCCTTATAGTAGAGCCGTATGATCTGTCCTGCCTGCAGATCATCCCCGGCAGAGACCTGGTCACGCTGGTGACCTGTACTCCGTACGGTATCAATACACACCGTTTGCTGGTACGGGGACACCGGATCGAGACAGGCAAGGTCTCTACAGTCCGCGTCATGGCGGACGCAATACAGGTAAACAAGACGCTGGTAGCGGTTTTCATCGCGGTACCGGTACTCACGGTACTCGTGCTCATCGTTCTGATAACGACTGGGATCCGGCGCCGGCAGGTACGTAGACGGAATACTCTGCGGTCGTATATTCTGGCCGCAAGGGCGTAGTAAGACTCTAGGAGAGAGGGAATGTGAAATGAAACGACTGATGATCATCCTGCTTGTACAGATCATGGCACTGACACTGTGCATGCCGGCATATGCCGCTGAACATGACGACAGGCAGCCGGATTACACCAAGACAGGTTCAGTAGCTGTGGACATAACGACAGCGAAAGGAGAGGCTGTAAGCGGCGGAACGCTGACAGCGTATCTTCTTGCGGACGCTGTAAATAAAGACGGAGACAATGTCTTCATTTTAATGGAAGACTTCAAAGACTCCGGACTTGATCTCAGCGCTATCGGGACAGAAGAGAACGGATCTCCGAAACTGGCTGCGGCTGCTGCGGAATATGCCGCGAAAAACAGCATAACCGGTAAAACGGCAGCAGTTGATGAGAAGGGTCATGCCGTATTCACTGAACTGTCCTTGGGTGTCTATGTAGTAGTACAGACAGAGCCGGCTAAAGGCTACGAGCCGATCAGACCATTCGCGGTGACCGTTCCTTTCTGGGACGGTTCCAAGCTGGTCTATGACGTAACAGCCAACCCGAAGCCGGAGAGCGCTGTTGCACTTGCCAAGTATGATCCTCCGATGGAGAAGCTGGTCGTTGAGAAGAACGGCAAAGCGCCTAAGGATTCGGAATTCGTCTTCCGTATGGAGCCTAAGGAACCCTGGTATCCGATGCCTGAAGCTGACGCTGCGACGTATGATCCGACGACAGGATCTCTGACCATCAAGGTCAAGGGAGCAGGATCCTATGAATTCGGCTGGATGTATTTCGGCAAGAATGATGTCGGTCATACATATATCTACGATGTATATGAAGTTAAGGGTGACGCGGCCAATTACAAATATGATACACAGATCTATACGCTGACCATTAAAGTCACATATGATGAGACAGCGGGAGAAATCAAGCTGGACATCAAGTATACCGATAAAGACGGCAAGACGATCGACAAGATCAAGTTCTCGAACGTGTATGAAGAGGAAGTCCCGCCTCCGGACATCCCGGTAACGGGACAGCTGTGGTGGCCGGTACCGCTGCTTGCCGTAGCAGGCCTGGCATTAGTTGCATTCGGTCTGATCCGGAACCGCAGAGAGAAAAAAGCGTGAATAAGTTAATAGGTAGAATCAGTATAATCCTGGGGCTGCTGCTGATCGCGGCGGCCCTGGGACTTGTGTTATATAACAGATGGGATTCAGAGCGCGCCGGTAAGGAATCCGCAAAGGTCATGGACGCGCTCACCGAGGCCATCATCGGGAACGCGGAAGAGGCCGGCGATACGATCATTCCGGGTGGTTCCAAGACGCCGGGCGGGTCCAGGATCCCTGGCACGTCCCGACGGGATCCAATCGATGATTCGGACAGTCAGGGACAGAAACCGATGGCGACAGAGGAGATCGACGGCTACGAGTATATCGGTGTCGTGGAGGTCCCTGCGCTCGATATCTTCCTGCCGGTCATGGCGGACTGGGACTATAAACGTCTGACGGTCTCGCCATGCCGTTTCACGGGCTCATATTATGCGGGTGACCTCGTGATCTGCGCGCACAACAATGCCGCGCATTTCGGACAGCTCCTGTACGTCGATATCGGCGCGGATGTATATTTTACGACAGTAAAAGGCAAAACCTATCACTACCAGGTATCGAACCGGGAGATCGTCAAGCCGACGGCGCTTGAAGAGATGATCACGGGCGATGACTGGGATCTGACACTTTTTACCTGCACGATCGGGGGGCAGACCCGCTGTGCCGTCCGCTGCGAACTTGTGGATGATTGATCATATCGATCATCCTTTTTTCGAGTGTCTTATCAGTTACAGACTTTTGGCAACCATCTGTGGATCATTGATAGCATTATCAAGCAGACGGCTTAAGAATCCGGTATAACCTTTTCCGGTAGCCTTTGCTTTATCAAGTGTATCAGGTGAGATC
>JAEEGL013032812.1_pt1 | contig 12641 bp, 10 predicted proteins | sample 9134231 | NCBI WGS metagenome assembly JAEEGL01 (sample SAMN16246548, study PRJNA631951) | gut metagenome | biome: gut microbiome; feature: rumen; material: fiber-attached | host: Bos | place: Iran: Karaj | collected 2018-10
CTGGGCGATCAGGTCGTGTTCATAAACAGGCTGTTCCGCAAGGATTCGGCGCTGTACCAGGATACGATCGACCGTCTCAATGCTATGGATTCGCTTTCAGAGGCGATGGACTATCTCAGCGGAACCTTCCCGGAGTGGGATCTGGATTCCGACGATGTATATAGATTCATGATGGCCGTAAGGCGCAGAATACGTAAGTGATGGCAGGAAAGCTTTACATAGTGCCGACTCCTGTCGGAAATATGGAAGACATGACTTTCAGGGCTGTGAGGGTGCTGAAGGAGGCTGATCTCATCCTGGCAGAGGATACCAGGACGAGCTCCGTGCTGCTCCAGAAGTATGATATCCACCGGCCGCTGCAGTCCCATCACAAGTTCAATGAGCATAAGACAGTCGAAATCGTAAAGGAAAAGATCCTGGCGGGCCTGGATGTCGCCCTTATCAGCGATGCCGGGACTCCGGGTATTTCAGATCCGGGTTTTCTTCTGGCGAGGACATGTTCGGCAGAAGGAATCGTCGTCGAGACTCTTCCGGGACCGACGGCATGTATCCCGGCGATAGTCTCGTCAGGTCTGCCGTGCGACCGTTTCTGTTTCGAAGGTTTTCTGCCCGTCAAGAAGGGACGCCAGACTTTGCTGACGGCTCTTTCAAAAGAGACCAGGACAATGGTGTTCTATGAGTCTCCTTACCGTCTTGTAAAGACTCTGGAGCAGTTCGCCGAGTTCTTCGGACCCGACAGGGAATGCTCAGTGGCCAGGGAGATTTCCAAGGTGCACGAGGAGCACCGCAGGGGAAGTCTTTCGGAGGTGGCCGCATGGTATCGTGAACATGAGCCCAAGGGCGAAATCGTAATCGTTGTCGCCGGGGCCGACAGACATGAATTGAAGGAGGAGAAAAGAGGCGAGAGAAGACATGGACCAGAAAAGGGAGAGCGGGAATAGGCTTTCCGCATCGTTCGTTACAGGGGCTATCGCCCTTATTTTCCTTGCAATAGGTTATCAGACGGCGCTGTTTGTGCACAGGGCTGCGGTTCTGCATATAGCCGAATCGCTGGATCATCCGGATACCGTCTATATAGTCGCCGGAGCGGAAAATATAGTCGCCGGACCGGCACATTCTTCCCGGAGAGTCAGTAATCCGGGCCGCACGGAAAGTGTCCGGAGGGTCAGGAACTCCATTGCCGGCCGTTCTTGTGAGAATTTCCGTTTCAACCCCAATACAGTAAGTCTGGAGGATCTGCAGCGTCTGGGATTCAGCGCCAGGCAGGCCGAGTCCATAGATAATTATCGCCGTAAAGGAGGCCGTTTCCGCCGTAAGGAGGATTTCATGAAGTCTTATGTGGTCGAAGATTCGGTATATGAACGTCTGAAGGATTATATAGACATCCCTAAACTGGACATCAACGCCGCAGACTCGGCCGCGTTCGAGACTCTTCCCGGGATCGGGCCTTTCTATGCTGCGAAGATGGTCTCTTACAGGAAGGAACTGCACGGGTATTCATATCCGGAGCAGCTTATGGATATCTATCGTTTCGACGAGGAAAAGTATTCTGCGCTTGCCGATCTTATCGAGGTGGGCCCTTCCGAGGCATATCCTCTCTGGACTTTGCCGGAGGATTCCCTGAAGGCTCATCCTTATATCCGGAAATATGCCGCCCATGGAGTCGTCGTCTTCCGTGAGAACAACCCGGTGGAGAACTGGACCATAGATGCGCTCGACAAAGCCGGAGTCCTTGACCCGGCTCTAGCGCCAAAACTTAAGAAATGCAGGATAGTCGCTCCTTAGATGCCTGCGCCGTCCAGAAATCCCGGATCGTACATGGCTTTGCTCTGGAGCAGCCTTGAATGTGGCGGAACGTCGTGGGTGAGCCAGATGTTACCTCCGATTATCGTGTCGTGACCTATGGTGACGCGGCCGAGGATCGATGTGTTGGAATATACCGTCACGTTGTCCTCAAGTATAGGGTGTCTCGGCACATTCATCGGAAGGCCTTTCTCGTCGTACTTGAAGTTCTTGGCTCCGAGGGTGACGCCCTGATAGAGCATCACGTGGTTGCCGATTATGCTGGTCGCCCCGATCACTACTCCGGTTCCATGGTCTATGCTGAAGTATTCTCCGATCTTGGCGGCAGGGTGGATGTCGATACCGGTCTCCGAGTGCGCCAGCTCGGTTATGATCCTAGGGATAATAGGGACGCCGAGTTCAAGCAGGGCGTGCGCCGTGCGGTAGTGAAGCATTACCGTTATCACCGGATAGCTGAATACCACCTCTCCGTAGTTGGTGACGGCCGGGTCATTGTGGGCTACGGCCGCAACGTCGGTGAGCATGAGACGCTTTATCTCCGGCAGCTCCTCGATGAATCTGATCGCAAGTTTCTTGGCCTCTGCCGCAACGGTATTTTCGGAACGGTCGCAGCAGAATACCAGTCCCTTTGCTATCTGGTCCTTGAGTATGCTGTAGATATTCTCGATTGCTACTCCAGTATGGTAGAGACGGGTCCTTTCGGTTATCCTCGACCTGTCGAAGAAGCCCGGAAAGACAACGCCTTTGATAAGAAGCATGAGCTCTCTAAGATTGTCATTCGAAGGCAGTATGGACCCCGTTCTGAGGTTCATCTCTTCCTCTTCCTGATATACTTCGGAAAGGGCCTTCGTTGTCTTTTGGAGAATGTCTGTAGAAGATGCCATGCCTTATCTGTTCTAGAAAGCGAATAGCGGAGTTGAAAGATATCGTTCGCCGGTGTCAGGAAGCAGGACTACTATTGTCTTGCCGGCGTTCTCTTCCTTTGCGGCAAGCTTCAGGGCTGCCGAGAGGGCCGCGCCGGATGAGATCCCGACGAGAAGCCCCATCTTCCTGGAGAGACTGCGGCTGGCTTCCATAGCTTCGGCGTCAGTCACCGTCATCACGCTGTCTACGACTGAAGGATCGTAGGTCGCCGGTACGAAACCGGCGCCTATGCCCTGTATTCCATGTTTGCCGGCCTTGCCTTCGGAAAGGACCGGAGAAGTCGCAGGTTCGACAGCGACGGCCTTGATCGCAGGATTGTGCTTCTTCAGGGCCTTTGTGCTGCCGCTGATCGTGCCTCCTGTACCTACGCCGGCGACAAAGATGTCGACCTTGCCTTCAGTATCTCTCCATATCTCCTCTCCTGTGGTGCGCTCGTGCATTGCAGGATTGGCCGGATTGGTAAACTGTCCCAGAATCACGGAACCCGGAATCTCCTTGTTGAGGGCTTCTGCCCTGGCGATGGCGCCTTTCATGCCTTCGGAACCTGGAGTAAGCTCGAGCTTGGCTCCGAGCGCCTTGAGCAGGCTGCGTCTCTCCTGGCTCATGGTCTCAGGCATCGTAAGGATGGTCTTGTATCCTTTTGCCGTGCCGACCCAGGCGAGTCCGACGCCGGTGTTGCCGCTCGTCGGTTCGATTATTGTCGCTCCCGGCTTGAGGATGCCTTTTCTTTCAGCGTCCTCGATCATCGAAAGGGCAATCCTGTCCTTTGCGCTGCCTCCGGGATTGAAGTATTCCAGTTTCAGAATAACCTCGGCCTTGAGTCCGTCAAAGCCTCCGAGTCTGACCATCGGAGTGTTTCCGATGAGTTCCGTAAGTCCGTTATATACCATTTTCTCTGATTAATCTTCGATATTCTTCATAGCCTCGCGGATCTTTGCCTCGATCTCGTCGGCGAGTTCGGCGTTGTCCATCAGAAGCTGCTTTACGGCTTCGCGGCCCTGCGCCAGTTTGGATTCGTTATAGCTGAACCATGAACCGCTCTTGGAGATTATTCCAAGCTCGACTCCGAGGTCCACGAGCTCTCCACAGTGCGAGATTCCTTCGCCATAGACGATATCGAATTCGGCTTTCTTGAAAGGAGGAGCCATCTTGTTCTTCACTACCTTTACCTTGGTGCGGTTGCCGAGAGCCTCGTCGCCGTCCTTGATCTGGGTTGTCCTGCGGACGTCGATGCGGACGGAAGCGTAGAACTTGAGGGCGTTACCTCCGGTGGTGGTCTCAGGGTTGCCGAACATGATGCCGATCTTCTCGCGGAGCTGGTTGATGAAGATGCAGCAGGTGTTGGTCTTGCTGATATTTGCAGTAAGCTTTCTGAGCGCCTGGCTCATGAGCCTTGCCTGGAGACCGACCTTGTTGTCACCCATTTCTCCTTCGATTTCAGCTTTAGGAGTGAGGGCTGCAACCGAGTCGATAACTATTATGTCGATGGCTCCGGAACGGATGAGGTTGTCGGCGATTTCGAGTGCCTGTTCTCCGTTGTCCGGCTGCGAAATGAGAAGGGTCTCGAGGTCTACTCCGAGAGCCTTTGCGTATGTCCTGTCAAATGCGTGCTCGGCGTCTATCATGGCGGCGATTCCGCCCTGTTTCTGAGCCTGCGCGATAGCGTGGATTGCGAGGGTTGTCTTACCGCTGGATTCCGGTCCATAGATCTCGATTATCCTTCCTCTCGGGTATCCTCCGATTCCGAGTGCGTGGTCGAGAGCGACGGATCCGCTCGGTATTACCTGCACATCCCATTGTGGCTGATCTCCCAGCTTCATGATCGTCCCTTTCCCGTAATCTTTCTCAATCTTGTCGATCGTTGCCTGCAGAGCCTTTAGTTTTCCGGCATTTGCTGCGGCATTGTCCTGTACTGCTTCTTTAGCCATAATTGTTTTTGTTAAAATGTTATTTCTATTGTCCTTAAAGGACAGACATTCGCAAAGTTATTAAAAAAGCCTGCATTCTGAAATATTTTTTGAGTATTTTTGCAGAGTGAATAAAAGCCTCTGAAATGAAGATAAAACTACTGGGAAAGACGCCGGATGAACTCAAGGAAATCGCCCTTCAGGCGGGCCTTCCGAAATTTGCGGGAGACCAGATAGCGCGTTGGCTTTACAAGGGCCGCGTGAGGGATATCGAGTCCATGACCAATATTTCCAAGGCCGGAAGGGAGAAACTTTCGGAGATCGCGGAAGTCGGTCTGCTGGAATATTCCATGTGCCAGGAGTCTGTCGATGGCACGAAAAAGTATCTTTTCCCGGTAGATGATACAAATTCTGTCGAATCTGTCATGATTCCGGATGCAGACAGGCACACTCTTTGTGTGTCTTCCCAGGCCGGTTGCAGGATGGGCTGCCATTTCTGCATGACCGGAAGACAAGGTTTCCACGGCAACCTTGACGCTGCGCAGATAATTTCGCAGTTTATCGCCGTTGACGAGGCGGATGTCCTTACCAATACGGTATTCATGGGTATGGGCGAACCGCTGGATAACTACCTGAACGTAAAAAGGACTATCGAAATACTTACCGCTGACTGGGGTTTCGGCTGGAGCCCGAAGAGGATAACACTTTCGTCAATAGGTGTCCTCCCTAACCTGAAGCGCTATCTCGACGAGACAAAGTGCCATCTTGCGATAAGTATGCATAATCCTTTCCCAGAAGAAAGACTCGAGCTCATGCCGGTCCAGAAGGCTTTCCCTATCGAAAAGGTGGTGGAGCTTATAAAGGAGTACGATTTTACCGGCCAGCGCAGGGTCAGTTTCGAATATACGATGTTCACGGGCGTGAACGACTCGAAACGTCATGCCGATGCGATCATCAGGATGCTGAAAGGGCTTGAATGCAGAGTCAACCTGATCCGCTTCCACAAGATTCCGGATTTCCCGTACGAGACATCGTCGGAAATCGCTATGGAACAGTTCCGGGACCGGCTCTCCAGGTCCGGACTGACGGCTACGATAAGAGCCTCGAGAGGAGAAGATATTTTTGCGGCTTGCGGTATGCTTGCCGGTAAACATAAAGAATGATGAGAAACCTGATTACAGTGATGATTATGCTTGTGGCGTCGCTCGGAATGAGCGGCCAGACGTGGAGTGTGCTTGATTCTCCGGAGGATAAAGCTGACATCGCTGCAATCAAGGCCCGGCTTGCCGAAGTCCGCAAGACAAGACCTACGGTCGCGCTGGTGCTCAGTGGCGGCGGCGCCAAGGGCGCAGCCCATGTGGGCGTGCTGAAGTATCTGGATTCGCTGGATGTCCCTGTCGATCTTATCGTCGGTACGAGTATCGGCGGCCTTGTCGGGGGAATGAAGGCGATCGGATATGATACCGCCATGATGGATTCCCTGTTTACCAACATGGACTGGAGCATGGCGATGAGCGATAAGCTTCCTGCCGACTATATTACCTATTCCGAGAAGCGCTACAGGGAAAAGTATCTGCTTTCAATACCGTTCTACTACAAGGCTGACGAATATCGCGAGATGAGGGAAGCCAATTCCCGATATGCGATGGATACCAGAAGAGATGAGCTTCGTCTGGGTGCCGAGAGCGGGGAGGACGCCACTAAGCTCGTGCGCGAGAATCTTCTCGGAAGTCTGCCGTCTGGCTTTGTCTATGGCCAGAATGTCAATAATCTGTTTTCGTCCCTTACTGTAGGCTATCAGGATTCGATCTGTTTCGCCTCGCTCCCTACGCCTTTCGTCTGCGTGGCCTCCGACATTGTCTCAGGAAAGGCCAAGATATGGTATTCCGGAAAGCTTAACACTGCGCTCAGGTCTACCATGTCGATCCCGGGACTGTTCTCTCCGGTCAGGACCGGCGGAATGGTGCTTGTCGACGGCGGAATGAGAAACAATTATCCGACGGACATAGCCAAGAAACTGGGTGCGGATTTCATAATCGGTGTGGATATCTCGGCTCCATCCCTGGATTACGCCCAGGTGAACAATCTTCTGGATATCATCTCGCAGGGTATCGACATGTTCGGAAGAGAATCGTATGAGACCAATGTCCCTTATCCTGAGATTACGGTAAAACCGGATATCTCCGGCTTCGATATGCTGAGCTTTGACAGGAACAGCATTGATACTCTCATGCATCGCGGATGGGTTGCGGCTGATGCCCAGAAGGAGAACTTCAAGGTTCTGCTGAAACTTCTCGGGGAAGGGAAGACTCCGGAGAGAGAGTCCCGCTGCGCCGTCAACCTGCACAGCATGCCGGTGCTCATTTCGGATATCGAAGTGGTCGGGGTATCGGCGAGGGAGGCTAATTATATCCTGGAGCTCATCAATCTTCCGCTTGATACTTATTACGGAAAGGACGAGATTGAAGATGCCGTCAACAAGATTTATGCGACCAGAGCCTTCGACTATGTCAACTATGAACTCATAGGCGAGAAGAAACCTTATCTTCTGCGTTTCATCTGCAAGAACGGTCCTATCAACAACTTCGGCGTAGGTGTCAGGTTCGATACGGAAGAGATAGTGTCGGTGATCGCCAACCTTGGAATCAACACCCATGGTATCCAGGGCCATGCTTTTGACTTCACCGGCAAGATAAGCTCTAACCCTCTTGTCTCCGCGACATACAAATACAGGATGGAGTCCGGACCTACGATCAATGCGATGTCGCATTTCAGACATGTCGACATGAGTCATTCCAGGCTGGGGGAGAGCAAGATGAAGCTTACATACCAGAATTTCCGTACCGAGGTCTTCCTCTCCAATATCAGCTGGAAGAAATATGACATAAATGCCGGCGCACGTACCGATTACTACAATATCAGCCGTATGGTCCTTGACCATTCAGTCGGGGATTATGATCCGTTCAGTCTGCGGAATACATATGTGTCCCTCTTCCTCCGTGCTCGTACGGAGACTTATGACAACCATTATTTCCCGGAGTCCGGATTTACCGTAGGCCTGGATTATTCATGGGTGTTCGGTGCTCTCCAAAAGGGCGTCGATCCTTTCCAGGCCATCCATCTCGATGCCGGCACGGTCGTAAGGTTCGGGGAGAAATTCGCGTGGCTTCCTTCGTTCGACGCCCGCGTCCTTCTCGGCAGGAGCATCCCTCTGATTTATGCCAATACTATCGGCGGCGTGCTCCGTGGCAGATATCTTGACCAGCAGATTCCTTTCGCGGGAATCGGCCATGCCTTCTCCATGGGCAACGTCCTCGGTCTGTTCCGCTCCGACATAAGGTTCAAGATTGCCAGGAACAACTACCTGGATCTTATAAGCAATGTGGCCGTCGCCGCTGACTCGTTCAAGGGATTCTCTGAATCCGACAAAGTCGAGGGCATTTCCGGTACCGGACTGTTCTATTCCTACAGCTCGATCGCAGGACCTCTCAGGGCCGGTATCCAGTGGTCTACTTCGGTCAATAAGTTCGGATTCTATTTCGGTTTCGGTTTCGATTTCTGATCTGCCATGGACGATTTCCAAAAAAGATACTTGACAAGCTTCAGGCCCAGTGTTCCCGCAGGGAGTATTGCCGGAATGATGTCTATACCAAGGCTCTGAAGGCTCTCGAAGGCCGGCAGGACGCAGCCATGGAGGTGGTGGATGCCCTTGTGGCAGAAAAATATGTAGACGATCTCAGGTATGCATCCGCCTTTGCGAGAGAGAAGTCTTCTCTTTCAGGATGGGGAAAAGTCAAGATCGGATACATGCTTTCGGCAAAGGGGATCTCCCGGGAGACTGTCGCAAAGGCGATGGAAGAGATCGACGCCGAGGCTGCCGGCAGCAGGATGGAAAGCGTCATCCTTGCAAAGTTCAGGCTGATTGCCGACGATCCCCAGGCGAAGATCAAACTTCTGAAGTTTGCTCTTTCCCGGGGATACCAGTATGATGACGTAAAGTCTTATGTCGAGGAACTTTTCAGGAAAAATTCTGAAAAATAATTTACTTGTGATATACTTCGGCACAAGCCGACCGTACCTTTGCTTCAGAAATTAAAAACAGAAGCAAAATGAAAAACACAGATTACTCCCTCGAAAATCTTGGTATGATGATCTCTTCAGAGTCTTCCCTCAATGCTCTTATGGACATTATCGGGGAGATGGGCCTCGAAATTACCGGCGTCCAGGACGCTTAGACGGTTTCGGGAACCTCGGATTTCAGGACAACTACAGTATTGTCTTTCTCAGGCGTAAGCGTAACCTTGAGAATCTTAGGTTCTGCACTCTTGTTTTTCTTGAGCAGCCTGTCGGAGATTATGAATTCCGATACAGGATCCTCTATATAGCGCATCACGGCCCTCTTCAGAGGTCTTGCGCCGAATGCCGGGTCGTATCCGGCCTCCGCCACGAATCTCTTGGCTGAAGGGGTGACATTGAGCTTATAGCCGGCTTCTTCGGCTCTTGCCCTGAGGTCTCTGAGCTCTATGTCCACAATCTTTTCGATATCTTCCTTCGTCAGGGTATTGAAGAATATCTGCTCGTCGACCCTGTTGATGAATTCAGGAGGGAAGACCTTCTTGACGGCCTTCTCGAGAACCGCCTGACGGTTCCTTTCCACATTCCTTCCGGCAGTTGCAAAGCCAAGTCCCTTTCCGTATTCGTCCATGTCGCGGCTTCCCACGTTGGAAGTCATTATGACGATAGTATTCTTGAAACTTACGGTCCTGCCTTCGCTGTCGGTCAGCCTGCCGTCGTCAAGCACCTGGAGAAGCAGGTTGAAGATATCCGGATGGGCTTTCTCGATTTCGTCGAGCAGCACTACGCAATATGGCTTGCGGCGTACTCTTTCGCTGAGCTGGCCGCCTTCTTCGTAGCCCACGTATCCCGGAGGCGCTCCGATGAGTCTGGACACGGAGAACTTCTCCATGTATTCGCTCATGTCGATTCTGACGATGTTCTCTTCGGAGTCGAACAGATATTCCGCCAGACATTTCGCGAGCTGGGTCTTTCCGACTCCTGTAGGACCGAAGAACAGGAATGAGCCGATAGGGCGTTTCGGGTCCTTCAGGCCGGCGCGGTTGCGCTGGATAGCCCCTACGATCGTGTTGATTGCGTCGTCCTGGCCTATGATCCTGCCGCGCAGCCTGTCCTTCATCTTGAGGATCCTGCCGGCTTCGCTCTCGGCGACTTTGTTGACAGGGATGCCGGTCATCTTGGAGACTACGGTCGCGATCTCCTCTTCGCCGACGGTCGAGCCGCCTTTGAGACGGACCATCGAACCGGCTTCGTCCATCGCGTCGATGGCTTTGTCCGGAAGGGACCTGTCGGTCATGTATCTGTCGGTCAGCCGGACGCAGGCTTCGAGAGCCTCGTCGGTGTAGCTGATCTTATGGAACTCTTCGTAGTTGTGGCGGAGGTTCTTCAGTATGGTTATGCTCTGCGGCACGTCTGTCGCTTCGACGATTATCTTCTGGAAGCGGCGGTCGAGGGCTCCGTCCTTTTCGACGATCTTGGTGAATTCATCCATTGTCGTCGCTCCTATGCACTGGAGTTCGCCTCTTGCCAGGGCCGGCTTGAGCATGTTGGCGGCATCGAGGCTGCCTCCGGCGCCTCCGGCTCCGACGATAGTATGGAACTCGTCGATGAACAAAATGACGTCAGGATCGTTGCTGGCGGTCGCTATTATGTTCTTTACCCTCTTTTCGAAGTCGCCTCGGTATTTTGTGCCGGCGACGACTGAAGCGATGTCGAGGGATATTATTTTCTTCTTGGCCAGGGACGGTGGTATGTCCCCCTTGGCGATCTGCAGGGCGATGCCTTCGACGATGGCGGATTTTCCGACTCCCGGTTCTCCGATGAGCATCGGATTGTTCTTCTTCCTTCTGCCGAGAATCTCGATGACTCTGCTGATTTCCACGTCGCGGCCGACTACCGGGTCGAGTTTGCCCTCGCGGGCGGCCTTGGTGAGGTCATAGCCGAATTCTTCGAGCCCTTCGCCTTTCTTCTTTTCAGGCTGCTGGCGGTTCTCGTCGGTGCTGTATTCGATATCGTCTCCGTCGTCGTTCTGCTCGGGCTGCTGTTTCTTCGGCTGGCCTCCGAGCAAGCCGTTTTTCTGGAGGTAGGAGAGGATGCGGCTGTAATCTACGCCGACACTTCTGAGGAAAGCCTGGCCGTAGCTGCCGGTAGTGCGGCAGAGCGCCAGCAGCAGATGCTGCGACGAGGCTTCGCGGCTTCCTGAACGGGTAGCCTCCATTATGGTGAGGCTGAGTACGTTCTGGGCTCCTCTCGAGAATGTTATGTGCTCGAGTTCTTCGTATGGTATGTGTTCGTTGGTGAACACTCGGCTGTCTATGAATTTCTTGAGCTGGTCGGTGTCCACGTCGATGCCGCGCAGGGTGTTTGCCGCGACGTTTTCGCTGTGGCGTATGATTCCGAGGAAGAGGTGGTCGGGACCGATGCCGTAGCATCCTGTCCTCATCGCTTCTTCTCTGGCATATCCGATTATACCGTTCAGCTCTTCTGATACTGTAATATCCATATCATTCAATCCTTTTTGTCTTCTGGACGGCCGGGCCATAAGGTCTGGAAACTACGCTCCTGAGGCGCTGCCCTTCACGGCCATCTGTCTACAAATGTATAAATAATTTTGATGAATGAAGAACAGCAAATATTGTGCTGTTGCGGTGTGCATGTAATTTTGTCAGTATTTGGCAGATTTGTGCGTTTTCGATTTTGCCACGTCATAAAAATTGTTTAAATTTGCGTGTTTAGAAGAACGCTTTTTATGGATATAGAAGAGACAAAGGAAGAAGGATTGGGCGGAGGCATCATCGAACAGGTCAACATCGACCAGGAGATGCGCTCTGCATATATTGATTACTCGATGTCAGTCATCGTTTCCAGGGCGCTCCCTGATGCGCGCGACGGCCTCAAGCCTGTGCAGAGAAGAGTGCTTTTCGGAATGGATGGACTTGGTATCGGCTATTCCGGACAGACAAAGAAAAGTGCCAGGATCGTCGGTGAGGTGCTCGGTAAGTTCCACCCTCATGGCGACTCCAGCGTATATGATGCAATGGCCAGGCTTGCCCAGAACTGGAACCAGAGATATCCTCTGGTATACGGTCAGGGTAACTTCGGTTCTATGGACGGCGACCCTGTCGCTGCCATGCGATACACCGAGGCCAAGCTTGAAAAGATGACGGAGGAAGTTCTTGCCGACCTGGACAAGAATACCGTCGATTTCCAGCTTAACTTCGACGATACGATTCTCGAGCCTACAGTGCTCCCGACGAAGGTTCCGCTGCTTCTGCTTAACGGATCCTCAGGTATCGCCGTCGGTATGGCCACGAACATGGCCCCGCATAACCTCGGGGAGTGCTGCGACGCTATCTGCGCATATATCGACAATCCGGACATCGACACTGAGGGCCTGATGCATTACATCAAGGGACCGGATTTCCCTACGGGTGGTATCATCCAGGGAACCCAGGGTATCCGCGATGCTTATGAGACCGGCCGCGGCAAGGTCGTCGTGAGAGCCAAGACCGAGATCGAAGTGGCCGACAACGGCCGCGAGACAATCGTAGTCAGCGAAATCCCGTACATGGTCAACAAGAGGGCCATGATAGAGAAGATCGGCCAGATGGTCGAGGACAAGAAGATAGAGGGTATTACCTACATCAACGACGAGAGCTCCCGCGAGGGTCTCAGGATCATTATCCGCGTAAAGCAGGGATCCAACTCCAACGTCGTGCTTAATACTCTGTTCAAATATACGGAACTCCAGTCAAGTTTCGCCATCAACAACGTCGCCCTCGTGAAGGGACGTCCAAGGACCATGAGCCTGAAGGACATGATCAAGGTTTTCGTGGACTTCAGACATGATGTCATCCTCCGCAGGACCCAGTTCGACCTCGAGAAGGCCCAGAAGAGGGCCCATATCCTCGAAGGTTTGCTCAAGGCGATCGA
>JAEEGL013901330.1_pt1 | contig 12641 bp, 7 predicted proteins | sample 9134231 | NCBI WGS metagenome assembly JAEEGL01 (sample SAMN16246548, study PRJNA631951) | gut metagenome | biome: gut microbiome; feature: rumen; material: fiber-attached | host: Bos | place: Iran: Karaj | collected 2018-10
AAGGATTTATGTCCGTCATAAAAAAGATGTCATTAAGACGGAAGAAGAATTCAACAAACTAAAAAGACTTCACCCGTTTTATTTAGGACTAGAAATAGTTGAAAAAGATGCTATCGGCTTAGTTTTCAGATGTACAAATTTCGACGAAGAAACACACTCGTGCACAATTCACTCCAAAAGATATGCAATCTGCAGAAAATATCCTGATGAAATAATCCTCAAAATGGGCGCAGTTATGAGCGAAAAATGCGGCTATAAATTCACCCCGATTGAAAGTTTTTCAGAAGTCTTAAAAAAAATGCAAAAGAAATAATTTAAATCATCTTTTTCAAATATTCAAAACTCTTTTTGAGGTTTTTGACCTCGTGAGAACGTATAAAATCAGCCCCATGAGAAATCAGGTAATTCGAATAAACAAGTGAGGGTAAATCACACTCTTTGGGTTCAAGTCCGAAAGTTTTCCATATAAACGATTTACGGGATATTCCCCAATATATCGGCTGATTCAAAGAATTAAACTCTTCTGCTCTTTTGACAAGTTCAAAATTATCATCTAATGTCTTGTTAAAACCTATTGCGACATCAAGAATAATATTTTTCCTCTCTAGTCCTTTATTCATTAAATCAACAATTGTGTCATTAAAATATTCATATACATTTTCAACGATGTCACCATCTTCAAACTTTTTGTTGCAGCTCACAACAACAGGGCAAGAATATTCTTTTGCAATGCTAATCATATCATCATCAATTAAATCAATATCATTAATTATATCCGCACCCACAGTTAAAGCTTTTTTTGCGACTTTTGACTTTCTCGTATCAATACTTATAACAACATCAGGATATAGTTTTCTCAATTTCTCAATCACAGGCAAAACCCTGTTAAGTTCGGTTTCTTCCGAAACTTCCTCATACCCCGGACGTGTTGATTCCCCACCGATGTCTATTATATCAGCCCCGTCATCAATCAGTTCTTTTGCCTTTTGAATTGCTGTTTCTGGACTTGCATACTCACCTCCATCAGAAAAACTGTCGGGGGTAACATTTAAGATACCGACAATATATGGTCTTGTCCAATCAAAAATATGCCCTCTTATATTTAATTGTTCTTTATTGCCTTTTAAAATCCTCTCTAATTCCTCGGCAAGAGTTTTAAGGCGATAGGGCTGAAGCTTTAGTTTTGTAATCAGACTGTATAATTGAGAATCCGAAGGAGTCATAAGAGCGTTTGTATAGTCAATTTGACAATTAATAACCCCTTTTGAAACAGCACAATCAAACCCCAAAGAAAGGCAGAGTTGTTTTAAAATATTGGCTTCAGGAGATTTTAGATTGAAAATTTTAAGCTGTTTATTTTTATATTTCAACTCGGCAGATTTGAGATACTCCAAATCAAACCCAATTTTTTTAAGTTCCGTTTCAGGAGAACAGGAAGAATATTTAACAAAAATTTCGTTTTTCATCAGTCCTCTTTTTTGATATGAACAACCCTTTGCGGGAACGGAATTTCAATTCCTTTTTCATCAAAGGTTTGTTTGATAAGTCTGTTAAATTCACGTCCGACAATTTTTTGGCACATCGGTTTTGTTTTTATGACATATCTGATTGTAATTGCAGAATCATCAAAGGAGTCGAGCCCTAAAATAGTCAAATCGGCAAGTATCATACCATCATGAACAGGATTTTTTCTGAGTTTTTCATTAAATACTTCTTTTAAAACATTAATAACATTATCAATGTTTTCATTATAGCTGACGCCGATAGACCCCATATAATTCATATAGTTTCTTGAACAGTTAACAACAACATCTATCATACCGTTTCTGACATATTGAAGTTCTCCTGAAAGAGAGCGAATGACAACAAGTTTCAAATCAAATCTTTCAACAATACCTTCAAAAGCTCCGATTTTAACATAATCACCGACTTGAATTTGACCTTCAATTAAAAGAATAATACCTGTTATAACATCTTCAACAAGTCTTTTAGCGCCAAAGCCTACTGCAACACCCAAGACTCCGGCAGCAGTTAAGATAGGCGCAATATCAATTCCCATTTTCGAAAGCAATGACATAAAATACATAGCGCTGAATACCAAAACAATGATTGTTTGGGCAAAATTTAAAAGTGTTTTAATTTGTTTTCTTCTGCGCTCATCATCTGACACCTTAACAAGTGCATTTGTGAGTTTCGTAAATAAAAATTTTATAACCTTTATAAGGAAAAATAAGATAATCAGTGCAAGAATGACATTGAATACTTTTGAATGAACAATTGGGTATAGCACTGAATTTTCGTAAATATGTTTATAATTAACAAGATTTTCCATTAACGACATAAATATCACCTTTTTATTGTTTACAGTTAAAATTATAATATAAACATTGTTTAAATATTTCATTTATTATAGATTGTTTACTATAATATTTTTTAAGTAAAAAATTTTTTTAGGAAATTTATAAATAATAAAAATTCTGAAGGAGAGTTTCATGATTAGACCAATAGGATTCTACTCGGTATCATCCGGTCGCAAATATTCGTCATCTTATACTTCAGGTAAACCTGAAAAAATAAAGCCATTGGAAGAATCAGACAGACAAGCACATATTGCCCCAAATACCGCCCTTTATAAAGAAATCCAAGATATTGATAAACGAATCGCCAAACTGGAAGGACAATTGCAAAGAGCCGAAAAAACAAATTCAAATTTTGACCGCATGGCAACACTTCAAGAGATCGGGAAACTTCTTAACCACAGAATTGTCCTAAATATTCAACTTAATGAAGAAATTGAAAAAGCTTTAAATAATAACGAACTTAAATAATTTATTTTTCTTCTCAAAAATAATTCTGATACTTTATTTTTAAATGTAATTTTTTAATATATCCGAATATGACATAGTCAAGATTTATTATAAAATTACACTCTGTAAAATTTACATCATCCGGATAAAATGATAATATTTAAGAGTGTTTGGAAGAGTATCGCAGTAATTTTAAGGAATTGAGAAGATGTTACCTGAAGAACTTGAGAAAGAAATTAAAGAATTTGAACAGGCAAAACAAGAAGCTATTATGTCTTACCAAAAAGACGGAAGATATCTTATTATAGCAGGCCCCGGTACAGGGAAAACTTTCACCATTACAAAACGTATTCAAGCAATTTTAAGCGATGATGAAAAAGGAACCAACGCAGATAAAATATTGTGCTTAACATTCTCTGATGCTGCCGCAAACGAAATGATGTTAGCTCTTGAAAAAAACAATGTCAAAAATGCTCAGGATGTTAATATTTTCACATTTCACAGTTTTTGTATGAATTTAATGGAAAACAATCCTGAATTGTTTCATATGGAGCAGAAAAGTCTTATTACAGTAACTCAAAATCAGGCTATTGTGAAAGAATGTCTTGATGAACTGGCAAACGGAAATCCTGATATAACAATTGACGAAGAAAATCCTTACAGTCTTGAAACCATAAAAAAAGAAAGCGAACAAAACGGTATCGTCAGGCTTAGAACCGATAATAATTTATATGGCAGGATTGATGACATCGTTCAAGGGCTTAGTGCAATCAAACACAACCGTTTAACTCCCGAAAAGATTATGGAAAACCTCAAAAACAACATCGAATGGATGCCAAAATTTCAGGAATTAACCGAAACCGATGACAAAGAAGACCATAAAGCAAAAATATCTGAAATTATTGAACTTTTGAGAATTTATGAGAAATATCTTGAAAAATCTCAGAATTATATTGACTTTGACGATATGATTAACAATGTTCTTGATGAATTTGAAAGAAATGAAAAATTCCTCGTTTCAGTAGCTTCAAAATATGATTTTATAATGGTTGACGAATATCAGGATACAAATAAATCCCAAAATGACATTGTATTTAATCTTGCAAAGAGATGTAAAAACATTCTTGTTGTAGGTGATGACGACCAAATCATTTATGCTTTTCAGGGTGCAAGTCTTGATACAATAAAAAATTTCAAACAGAGATTGGGAAATGTTGATGTATTCAGATTTGAAGAAAACAGACGTTCAACCCCAACCATTCTGAAGGTTGCAGAGGAGCTCGCAAAATGGCAGGACAGATACCACGTCAGATTTGAAGAAAAATATGAACTGCCCAAACGTCTGAAAGAGGGACTATCACGGACAGAAGTAGCAAATTTAAAAAAAGAAATGCAGGCAAAAATTAAACCCATAACTTTCAGATTTATGGAAAAAAGTTTGGTTGCAAAAAATTCTGACATTATCAAAAAAGATAAACCTGTATTGATTAAAGAGTTTCCTGATTCAAACAAAGAACTGACATATATAATCAATGAAATAAAAGCAATTATAAATGATGACACAAGATGCCCCATATACGAAAAAGGAGCACAAAAAGGGGAAAAGAAATTAAGTGAAATTGCTATTTTGACAAAATCAAACGATGAAGCCTACACTTATGCAAACAAGCTCAAAGAAGCAGGCATCAGATGTCAACTTGTAGGCGGAAAGAATATTTTTGAGACCAATTCCGTAAAAGTTTTGATTTCATATCTTCAATTTCTTGCAAACCCTCAGCAAAACCCTGATAAACTTTTTAAATACCTTCTATATAAACCTTTTCACATTCACCCGAAAGATTTTCAGATTTTAAACAGTAAATTTATAAAAGATGTTGCAGGAAGTTCTTTAATAAGAAAAATGAAAGAAGCAATAGCACAGTCTGAAAGAGAAGAAAATAAAGAACAAAAAGATGACCGCAAAATTTTAGCAGATAAAAAGAAATTTGAAGATTTTATCAAGGTTTATGAAAAAATTGAAGATTATGTTGCAGGAGAATCCGTACAAAATTCGGTTATTAAAATCGCAGGATTATTGGGAATTACAACTTGTTATCTCAGTATTATCGTAAACAGAACGGAAAATGAGGATGCACTTAACAGATTTTATGCTGAAGCAGCATTATATGCTGAAACACACCCTCAGGCAACCCTTAAAGAATTCACAAGATATATAACAATGTTGCTTGATAGCGGAATTAAGATTATAACGGATAAATCCGATAAGCCCTATAATGCAGTTCAGGTTTCAACTCTTCACTCTTCAAAAGGACGAGAATTTGAATATGTCTTTATGCCAAGCGTTACCTCAAGCAAATATGAAAGCAGCAACAAAGATGACAATAAAGAAATTGTTCCTTTGGAAAATGCTGAAATAGAAACTCCTCTTGAAGGAATGGCAAATCTTGAAATAATAGACGATAAGAAAAGACAAGGAATATTCAGAAACAGTGCAAAACTGATTTATGTCGGAATGACAAGAGCCAAGCATTATTTGTTTATATCCAATCCTATCGGTGCAAGAACAAAACCAAGTTGGTTTATAGAAAAAACAAAAGATATTCTTAACAGAACAGGGAATGGAAGTTTAATTGATTCTAATGAAATAAGTATTCCTGACAGTAATGAAGAAGATAAGAATATTGAAAAACGTTTGAACAGTGCAATAGCAAATCTCAGAAGTTTAAGCACCTTAATTCCTGAAGAACAAAAAGAAAATTATGAAAATGAAATTTCGAAGATAGATGAAATAGCACAGATTCTGAAATTCACGGCAGCACCCGATGAAGCAATTATGCCTGATTATGAATACAAAGAAGAATTTCAGGACTATATTAATACTCATATTCCAAATCATTATTCAGTCAGCTCAGTTAATCAATATCTTGAATGCCCGAAAAGTTTTCTCTATCAGCATATCCTTTACTTAGGACCTGAAGACAATTTAGAAGAAGATACCCCTGAAGAAGATATCGGAAATGAAGACTATGCCGAATGGGGTACAATTATCCACCATGCCCTTGAATGTTACGTTCGAGACGTTATAAGAGAAAAACATCACTTCGGCTTTGAAGTTATGGAAAAATACTTTGACGAAAAACAACAAGAATTAATTAAAAATACTGAAATAAGCACAATAACGAAGAAAAAAAATAATCTGAAAAAGTATTTTGATGAATTAATCCAAACACCGCCTGAAAAATTCTTTGATGTGGAAAGAAAAATTCCGAACCCTGAAAATGAAGGCGGAAAGAAATATCTTCCTATTGAAGGAATTAATTTTAAAGGTATGATAGACCGTATTGACGTTGAAGAAGTCAACGGAGAAAAGGTTTATTCAATATACGATTACAAAACAGGAACAAACAAAAGCGGTTTAAAAGCTCTCGTTTGCCCCAAAAGAGCAAGTGCAGAAAAGCAAAAACACAAAATATACAACCAACTTGCTTTCTATAAATATGTCCTTGAAACCGAATATAAGATGAAGATAAAAGATGTCGGAATAATCTTTCCGGAAGAGCCTGAAAGCAGTTTTACAGTCGAAGAATTATCAGGTGAAGAAGGACTTGAAAAATGCAAACTTGTAATTGATAACTTTGTCACAACAATCAACGAAGACATAAAACAAAAACACATTTTTGATTGCAAAAAAGGCTGTGCAAAGGGAGGAAAGTTCTGTTTTTGCGACTATAAAGACTTTTGCAAATCTGAAGTGATATAAACTTCTTGACCTTATATGAAGAAAAACAAAACATTAAAATCTGTAAATTGTTTTGTTTTTTCTGATTTTTTTGAATTTTTGTTGTCATTTTGAACAAAAATTCTCGAAATTTTGAAATTTTTAAATAAAAAATCAAAAATTATCGTCAAAATTGTTCAAAAATTAAAAATTTTGAAAAACTTTAGAAATCTTAACGCACAACTAAAATTGACCGCATCATTTTTGAGCAGATAATTGAGGTATGTGCAGAATTGGTTCAATTAAGTCTAAGGGATATGTTCACCCGTCAATAATCTTCAAATTAATGAGATCACAACAAAAAGGTCACGATAATTCGGGATTTGCCTTTGTTGCGCAGGATTTGGGCGGAATTTTTGAAAATTATAAGGATTTACCCATTCTCTCAATGGCAGTTACCGATGAAGGTATGAAATATGCAGAAGACCTTTTGCACTCAATCGGATTTATGAGAGTTTTCCAATATACTCCGGAGGTTTATCCCGACAAATCTTTAAAGATAGAAACAATGCCAAACTATGTTTTTGAGGTTTTTCAATACCCGAAAAACTATAAAAACGTTACACAGGAAGAAAAAGAGGATCTGCTTTTAGACACAAGGCTGAAGCTCAGGTCATATTTAGAAAAAAATGAAGAAGGTTTTGTATATTCTTTTTATCCTGATGTCATTTCCTTAAAAGAAATCGGAAACCCTAATGATATCGGAAAATATTTTAATCTGCTAAGTGAAGAAGTTGATATTAAAGCAAAAATATTAACCGCTCAATGCAGACAAAATACTAACTATGACATTGTCCGCTATGCTGCACACCCGTTTTTCCTACAAGGTTATACAACATTAACTAATGGGGAAAATACTTTCTATGAAAAGAACAAATTACTGCAACAAAAACTTTTTAAAGGGTACATCGGTTTTGAATCCGATTCACAATGCTTTTTATACACACTTCATTACGTTCACAAAATTTTAAAATGGCCTTTGAAATACTATAAACATGTTTTGACACCACTGCCATTTGAAGAAATTGAAAAAAGAGATAATAAAGATGTACTCAAGCGTATTAAAGCATCTTTATCAAACTTAGAAATAAACGGACCAAACACAACAATAGGTGTTCTGCCTGACGGAACAATGTTCAATGTTATAGATTCCAAAAAGTTAAGACCGACCGTTGTTGCAAAAAACGATGATATGGTAATTATGACCTCTGAAGTTTGCGGTGTAAATGAGATTTTACCCGACAGAGATATCTCAAAAGACATCTATACAAACGAAAGAGAACTTGTTGTAGTTGATAATGACTTAAATATTCAGAGGATAGCACAATGAGTACAGAGCCGGTAGATATTAACAGCATTTCAAAAGATGACCTTCCCTGGATTGTTGAATATGACAGCGAAAAATGTATGCTATGCGGTCATTGTGTTGCTGCCTGCTCATTTGGTGCAATAAAAGTTGACGTTCAAAAGAGAAAAAAAGTCAGAGCAATTTCCGATAATGAAGGATTTAAGATTGACGAAAACCAAAAAGCAATACCTGTAATAAAGCAGGTTATAGATGCTAATAACTTTTGCAGGGGCTGCGGAATATGCACAAAAGTCTGCCCAAACGGAGCAATAAAAGTTGTCAGAAACCAAACCGAAATTTTCGGAACAAGATACAGAGCCAAAACCGCAAACAGCGTTAAGAGAGGCGGAAGAAGCAATCTTCATACAGAAGGAAGGACTTTAGACAAAATCAAAGTCGGCAGAATTTCTCAAATGACAGACCCCTCGCTTGATGCTCTGAGGCATACTTTTGATTTAAGAACTAATTTAGGAAGGGTTGTCAGCGCAGATAATCTCCATTTTGAAATGGTAAATGGGGAACTTCAGGAGAAGAAAGACGAAAATTTGCCCGCAAACACTTCGATTTACCCGATTATGTTCTCTGATATGTCAATTGGTGCACTAAGCCCGAGAATGTGGGAAGCAATTGCAATAGCAACAGCATATCTGAATGAAGTTAAAAATATTCCAATCAGAATGGCAACAGGTGAAGGCGGAATTCCTGATAAACTTTTAAAATCTAAATATTTAAAATATATGATTTTGCAAATTGCATCAGGACATTTCGGCTGGAACAGAATAATTAACTCAATGCCTTATATGCAGGAAGACCCTGCAGGAATACTGATTAAGATAGGTCAGGGTGCAAAGCCCGGTGACGGCGGACTTTTGATGGCAGAAAAATGCGTAAAACTTATTCAGGAAATAAGAGGAGTTCCGAAAGCGGATTTATTATCACCACCTAATCATCAGGGGCTTTATTCGATTGAAGAAAGTGTACAGAAGATGTTTTTATCAATGAACTGCGCTTTCAAATTCAAAGTACCTGTTGCAATTAAAGTTGCGGCATCTTCAACAAGTGTAAGCGTTTATAACAATCTTCTCCGAGACCCATATAACATTGTCGGAGGTTTCTTTATTGACGGTATGCAGGGAGGAACGGGTGCTGCACACGAAATTTCATTAAACCACACGGGACATCCGATTGTTTCAAAATTAAGAGATTGCTATTTAGCGGCTGTTCATCAGGGTAAACAGGGGCAAATTCCGATATTTGCAGGCGGCGGAATAGGAATGAACGGAAATTTGGCAGCTGATACTTTCAAAATGATTTGTTTAGGTGCTTCAGGCGTTTTCATAGGAAAGTTAATTCTACAAATTGCAGGCTGTGTCGGTAATGACTTCGGCAAATGCAACGGCTGCAACACAGGAAAATGCCCGATTGGAATAACGACACAAAATCCCAAATTAATGCAAAGACTCGATATTGATAGAGTTGCTGAGAATATAGTCAATTATATAGTTGCAACGGATATTGAACTTAAAAAACTTTTAGCTCCGGTCGGAAACTCCACTCTGCCGGTAGGAAGAAGTGATGCACTTGTGTGCGTTGATAAAAATGTAGCGGACAGATTGAGCATTCAATATTCTTGTTAAGGTAAACCAATGAAAAAAGTAATAGATACAGTTGAAAATAATAGAAGAACCTCTACGCAGAATTTAATGCAGGAAATTTGGAGTGCAATCGCTGAGGGCTATAATGATTTTGAAATAAATGCCTGCGGTCAGCATAACATTGGCGGCTCGGTCTGGTCAAAAAACGGCGAAGATTTGAATTTTTATATTAAAAACCCAGGACAAAGAGTCGGAGCGATGGGAACATACGGAACTAACATCTATGTTGAAGGTTCTGCTCCTGCTGACACAGGCTGGCTTAACAGCGGTGCTAAAATCGTTGTTCAGGGAGACAGTGGAGATACAACAGGTCACTGTGCCGCATCAGGGAAAATTTATATAGGCGGCTCGGTCGGTACCCGCTCGGGTGCTTTAATGAAAAAAGACCCTAAGTTTGATGCACCGCAACTATGGATTTTCGGCTCAACGGGTTCGTTTTCTTTTGAATTTATGGGTGGCGGTATTGCCGTTGTCTGCGGTGTAAATTGTGAAGATATGCCCTCTGTTTTAGGCGACAGAGCCTGCGTAGGTATGGTAGGCGGTATTGTTTATGTCAGAGGAGCAATAAAAAACTTATCTGATGATGTTTTCCTTTTAGATTTAGATGAAAATGACAAAGATTTTCTTCAAAAAGGACTTAAAACTTATTTAAGTGAAATCAAAAAAGGAGAATATTTTGATAAATTAACCGATTTTAATTTGTGGCATAAAATTGTCGCAAAGACGTATGAAGAAAGACAAAAGCAGAATAATATCAGCTTAAAAACTTTCAGAGTACATAAATGGATGGAAAATATAGGAGGTTCAATCTTTTCCGATTTAATCGGAGATGATTTTGTATCCCACGATTTAGTTCAGACAGGAGATGCAAGGTTAAGGAAACCGAGCTGGAAAAATTATGCATATTCTGCACCCTGCGAATATAATTGCCCGATTAAAATTCCGACGCAAAAGAGATTTTCTCTGCTTAGAGCAGGAAAAATCAAAGAAGCACTTTCACTTGTACTTGAATACAGTCCGTTTCCGGCATCTGTTTGCGGTCAGGTTTGCCCTAATTTATGCTTAACTAATTGTTCAAGAGGAAGTTTTGATGAGCCGATGGACGTCAAAATGCTTGGCTCACTATCTAAAGACATTAAGATTGAACCGATAAATATTAATAAAAAAGAAAAAATAGCCATAATCGGCTCCGGTGTTTCAGGAATTTCCTGTGCTTGGCAGTTAATGAGAAAGGGCTATCAAATTGAAATCTTTGAAGCAGACAATAAGATAGGCGGAAAACTTTCTCAAGTCATACCTGAAGAAAGACTCCACAAGGAAATACTTGAAGGAGAACTTGAAAGATTTAAGAATACAGGAGCTAAAATACATACTTCAACCAAAATCACTCCCGAACTGTTTGATAAACTCGAACAGGAATTTAATTCCGTGGTTATTGCTATTGGCGGACACAACCCTGTTGTAATACCGTTTGAAGGGTATGAAAGACTGATTAAAGGATTAAATTTCTTAAAAGAAGCCAAAAACGGCAAGAAATTTGATTTAGGCAAAAAGGTTGTAGTCATAGGTGCCGGAAATGCAGCAATGGACGTTATTACGGAAGTCTATAAACAAGGTGTAAGAGATATAACGGCAATTGATATTCAAGAACCTTCTGCCTTTGAAAAAGAAATTCAAGCCGCAGAAAAACTCGGTGCTAAAATAATGTACCCTTGCTTCACCCAAAAAATAACGGAAAAAGGAGTATATTTAAAAGACGGAAGATTGTTAGAAGCAGACAGCGTAATAATTTCAGTAGGTGACAGACCTATCTTTGACTTTTTAAATAAAGATTATTTAGATGAAAAATCCAAAATACAGACAAACGAATTTATGCAGACTAAAAACAAAAAAGTCTTTGCAATAGGTGATGCAATAAAACCCGGATTATTCACTAATGCAATAGCCGACGGAAAACATTGTGCAGAAAATATTATTAAATTTTTGAATAATGAACCTTTAACACCCTTAAAAGAAAAGGATATGATACCTGAACACAGAATTAAATCAGAGTATTATGAATGTTATTCATCAAATTGCGACAATGAACAGAACAGATGTATGTCCTGCGGATATTGTAGGGATTGCGGACTTTGTAAGCAAAGCTGTCCACAAAACGCAATTTCAAAAATAGAAAAAGAAAACGGAAAATTTGAATATGTATCTGATCCCAATAAATGTATAGGCTGCGGAATTTGCGCAGGTTTATGCCCCTGTGGTATTTGGGAAATGGAAGATAACAACTGATTTTAACAACATGAATAACCCTTTACTTAACATAAAGGCTGCACAATTAAATAATGTGCAGCCTGTAAAGGTTGGAGTTAAATAACTCTTAGTGCATATTAAAATATTTTTCGATTTCAAGCGGTGTAACGTAAGTTCTGAACATTTCACACTCTTTTTCTTTTGTGGAAACAAATTCATTGTATATGTGTTCACCTAAAGCTGATTTGATAATTTCATCTTTGTCTAAGTATTCAAGAGCTTTTTCAAGACTTTCAGGCAGAGAATCAATTTTTGCACGTTTACGTTCTTTTGAAGTCATATGATAAATATTTTCTTCAACCTGTAAAGGCGGTTCAAGTTTGTTTGTAACACCGTCTAAAATTGCGCCAAGCAATACAGTAAGTGCAAGATAGGGGTTACAGCTAGGGTCTGGTGAACGGAGTTCAATTCTTGTTGCGTTACCTCTCTTTGCAGGAACTCTAATCAAAGCTGAACGGTTTGCAAGGCTCCAGGCGAGATATACAGGTGCTTCATAACCAGGGACAAGTCTCTTATAACTGTTTATTATCGGATTTGTAATTGCTGTAAATGATTTAACGTGTTTCAAAAGTCCTCCAATACTGTAAAGAGCCTCTTTTGAAAGTTGATAAGCCTTTTTAGGCTCATAAAACAAGTTTTTACCGTTTTTAAATAATGACATATTGCAATGCATGCCTGAACCGTTAATTCCAAAAATCGGTTTAGGCATAAAGGTTGCACAATATCCGTTCTTTTCGGCAATAGCG
>JAEEGL016923554.1_pt1 | contig 12641 bp, 11 predicted proteins | sample 9134231 | NCBI WGS metagenome assembly JAEEGL01 (sample SAMN16246548, study PRJNA631951) | gut metagenome | biome: gut microbiome; feature: rumen; material: fiber-attached | host: Bos | place: Iran: Karaj | collected 2018-10
GAACGGACACTACGACCCCAATCTGTCGAAGAATGCCAAGGAAGTGCTGAAGTCGATGCCAGCCTCGATGGTAAAGCGCATCGAAGTCATCACAGACCCAGGAGCCCGCGAGGATGCCGAGGGTGTGGATGCCATCCTGAACATCGTCATGATGGACGGTTCGAAACTCGACGGTATTACAGGTGTGGTATCAGCCACCTATACCTCGCTGAAACATCCTAATCTCTACACCTCGCTAACGGGACAGATGGGCAAGATGCTGCTTTCCGTTGATTATGGCTACGGGGGAATGTCATCAAAAGAGACTGAGAACAGCCAAGTCACAGAGCGAACCTTTCTGGAATCTGGGAATCGCCTGCTAGCCAAGTCCGCAGGCAGTAATCCTGGTGATGTCCACTACGCCAATCTCAATGCCAGCTATGACCTCGACTCACTCAACCTGCTGTCTGCCTCGTTTGGCGGCTATTTCTACAAGTTGAACGTGCAGGGCGATGGTCAGCAAAGCCTGAGTGATGCAACAGGACTGCCCATCTATAGTTTCAGCAATCATTATTGGATGCCAGGATACAGTCATCATTCGTGGAACGGACGATTGGACTATGAGCATCGGACGCGTCGGAAAGGCGAGCGACTCACTCTCTCGTATATGCTCGCCCTGACGCGTCAACATACCGATCAGGAGAATACCTATACGGACTTGTTGAATACTCCTTTCCCTTATAGTGGCAATTTGCAGACGGAGCGTGAACGATTTACGGAACATACTTTGCAGGCAGACTGGCTTCGACCTCTTGGGAGGGGCCAACAGATAGAGATTGGAGCGAAATACATAGACCGCAGCAACAACAGTCACAATACGCAGGACTTCAGAAGTGGTCTGCCGGCAACAGACAATTCCTTCGAACACACCACTCGTGTCTTGGCAGGCTATGCCGACTACATCCTAAATACAGAAAAATGGTCAGCCCGTGCAGGCTTGCGCTATGAATACAGCTATATGCGTGGTAGCTATCCTGACGGAAGAAATCCCACGTTTAGTCACCGATTGAATGACTGGGTGCCACAGGCCAGCTTGAAGTATCAGCTGACGGAGTCGCAGTCGCTCAAACTGAACTACACCACCAGCATCAACCGGCCAGGCATATCGTATCTGAATCCTGCCATTGTCACCTCGCCAAGTGTAGTACAGCAGGGGAACCCGTTGCTGGTCAGTTCTCATTCACAGAGTCTTTCTCTCATCTATATGTACATCGGCAAACGCCTAACATTACAACTCGCTCCAAGCTACCGGTTCAGTAATGGCGGCATCGCTTCCATACAGACAGCACAAGACGACGTGCGCTATCTGACTTTCGACAATATCCAGCGTTACCGTCGCTTTGGCTTTGAGCAGTATATACAATGGCGACCATTTGACGGAACGACCATTATCATCAACAACAATCTGCACTATGACCATTATGAGATTGCATTGCAGCGCCACACTCTCGAAGAGAGAACGCCACACTCTCAAAGAGAGAACCCTAACTTGGGCTATCGAAACTTTGGGTGGTCAGACAATTATTATGTAAATGTGACGCAGAAACTACCCTGGAAACTGCAACTCTATCTGAGTTCCTACGGTAAGATTGGACGTAGTCCCAACAGCGTCTACAACATGCAACACTCATGGTTTGGATACTACATTTCGCTGCAGCGCTCGTTCCTGAAAGACGATAGGCTGACCGTTCGGTTGGGTGCCAACGCCCCGTTCAACAAACACTGGACGATGGAGGCCGAGACCGTCAATGGCGACTACCATGATTGTCAGACATCCTGGAATCGTGCCCAATCGTTTAGCCTATCTCTGACCTGGCGTTTTGGCTCACTCAAAGCCAGCGTGAAGAAAACCGAACACAGCATTGATAATGACGACGTAGTAGGTGGAATTACTAAAGGACAATGAACCAGCCAGATGCCGGGCTTGATGAATACCGAAACAGGTTCGATGATGCTCCAACAGAACGCAGGCCGGTGGCATTTCACGGCATCCGCTTCGGCCAACAAATACTGGATGCCCTGGCAACGAACCCTGGCCTCGCAATATGGCTTTGGCGGTTCCATTGGCTATGCCCTCAGCGACGCCGTCTCGCTTCATGCCTTTGGTTATTATTATGCTAACAAGATGCAGGTCGGACCTGCCATGAGTCCATACGTCAACAATACGACCTATGGTGGCTATGCCGACATCCGTTTCAGCCAGACCTTTGGCGCTAATATGGGTGTTCGCAGGTATCTCAATCCCATGTCAGGCAAGTGGACCACAGAGCCCATTATCAATCCCTATATAAAGATTGGTGACTCTAAAATCGAATTCCCCCTTGGCAGTCTGCTGAAAACATTTATTTGGGGCAATGAAGACAACCCCATGCGATTCCGTCCCAGGCCACAACCACCCCGCTCTGTTGCCCCACGTCCTGTGGTACGTCCGTAGCTCCGCCTAAAGATGCTACATTACAATGCTTTAAGGTATCTTTTCGTTATAAACAAGGTACTAAGTAAAGGGGGCGTCAGGTACGTTGCAAAGGGTTTTAACGTACGGGCAAAGGTTGAATCCAAACCAATGATTGTTAAATCATAGACATTGATTGATAAATCCAAGCCTTTGACTGATAAATCTTCGGCATTAATTTGTGGTTTTCAGATATTTTTCTTATCTTTGCACTATAAACGGCTAAAACTATGTATGCAAAGTATATCAAAAAGGAGATTCCCGATTTGAACGGAACCGGAAGAACGCAGGCTTTCTACAAGATGCAACTGACTTCCATGAACTATAACCAATTCGTGAAACTGTGTGCTCGTGAGGGACACATGGATGAGAGCACCATTCTCGGTGTGATGTCACTGGTAAGCGAGAAGCTGGCCCTGAGTATGGCTGAAGGATTCTCAGTGAAGCTGGACGGCATAGGTACCTTCAATGCCAAGCTCGGCGTGAGAGACGACATGCTGCCCGATGCTTTCGAAGAGGGTGAAAGCACCCGGAACGCCCATAGCATCATGGTGACAGGCGTGGCTTATAGGGCCGACAACGACCTCATCAGAGCAACGAGTCAAAAGTGTACGCTCAAGCGGGGAGGCGTCAGCAGGATACGCAAGTCGAAGCTGACACTGGAGCAGCGCATTCAGAAAGCCCGCGAATTCCTGGAGAAGAATATGTTCATGCGCGTACCCGACTATGTACGGCTAACAGGACTTTCGCGTACGACAGCATCCATGGAGCTGTGCCGCCTGGCCCTCGACCCCACGTCAGGCATTACCAGCAAAGGCAGCCACAGCCAGAAGTTCTACGTACTGCGAAAGTAATTAGGACTATGACTATGGCTTCGGCCGTGAAGCTGGCGGGACACGGGTCAGAACCACTGCATGAGAGAGCGGAGGAAGGCGGTAAGCTCGGCGGCCATCTTCTGGTGTTGCCAGAGGCTGGGGTGCCAGGAAGCACCATAGCGGATGTCGCCGTTCTGAGGCGTGAAGTCGAAGCGGTACACGTCGCTGTCGCCGCCCTTGCGGGCTTCGTCGACGACGTCGTTGAGGACGGTCTTGGCAATGTCGAGTTCCTTTCCGCCGAGCATGGAGCCGCACAGGTAGACGATTTTGGCCTTGGGGTTATGACCTCGCACCTGGCGGAGGAAGCGGCGGTAAGCGTCCTTCAGCAAACGAACGTCGTAGTTGTTAGTCGACAGGTCGTTGGTGCCGAGGTTGATACAGACAACCTGCGGCTGGTAGCGCTGGAAGTCCCACTGCTCGGAACGGTCGTAGAGGTTGGTATACTCGTACTCGGTGGTCATGACATTGTCGGGGGTGCCGGTCTTGGGGCCGTCGTAGCTGCGGTAGACGCCGATGCCCGAGCGTGCCACGACGTGGGCATAAGCTCCCAAGGCACGGCAGGTGAGCTGCGCATAGGTGAGGTAGTGGTTCTCAGTTTCGTACTCGAAGGGGTCGGTCTTCTCAATGCTTTCGTTGCCGTAGCCGCAGGTGATGCTGTTGCCGATGAACTCTATGGTGCGCTTAGGCAGGGGCGGCGGGGGCAGCAGGCGGGCTCCGGGGTCGAGTATGAAGCCGCGGAAGTCGGGTTTCAGCTCATAGCCTTCAATGACGTACATGAGCCGCAGCGTATGGGGTCCGTCAGGCAGCGCGGCGGCTATGGTTACGACGGAGTCGCGCTGGCCCGTGAGAGCTACCTTGAAAGGTTCGGCGCGGTCGACCTGCGCCATGAAGTAGCCGCTCTGGGGCTTTGCCCACAGCTTGATGCCGGTGCCCGTGAAGGTGCAGTTGATCTGCGTGCCGGGGAAGGTGAAGCGCGGCCGCTGGGGGTTCTGGAAACTGATGCGCCCGACATACTGGATGTTGGCATCGGTGGGGGTTACTACTGTTCCCTTTATGGGAAGTGTCGTGCTGGCCTTGGCGGCAAGTGCCATGGCAATGAGGCAGGAGAGTAATATTTTTCGTTTCATGGTGCAAAATTACAAAAATATTGCGTAACTTTGCACGCAGAAGTAAAAAAAATGATGATGGACGAAGATTTTGACATCAGACAGGAGCAGCTGAGCCCGGGCGAGAAGGACTTTGAGAACGCCCTGCGCCCGCTGTCGTTCAACGACTTCAGCGGCCAGCAACAGGTGGTTGAGAACCTGGAGGTGTTCGTCGAGGCTGCCAAGTACCGCGGGGAGCCGCTGGACCACGTGCTGCTGCACGGTCCGCCCGGACTGGGTAAGACGACGCTGTCGAACATCATTGCCAACGAGTTGGGCGTGGGGTTCAAGATTACCAGCGGACCGGTGCTCGACAAGCCCGGCGACCTGGCGGGCATACTGACGTCGCTCGAGAAGAACGACGTGCTGTTCATTGACGAGATTCACCGGCTGTCGCCCGTGGTCGAGGAGTATCTCTACTCGGCCATGGAGGACTACCGTATTGACATTATGATAGACAAGGGACCGTCGGCACGGTCGATACAGATTGACCTGAACCCGTTTACCCTTGTGGGCGCAACGACGCGCAGCGGACTGCTGACGGCACCGCTGCGGGCCCGTTTCGGCATCAACATGCACTTGCAGTACTACGACCCTGAAACGCTGCAGAAGATTGTTGAGCGGTCGGCGGGCATCCTGCGTGTGCCTATTACGACCGATGCTTCGCTGGAGATAGCACGGCGCTCGCGCGGTACGCCCCGAATAGCCAACGCCTTGTTGCGGCGCGTACGCGACTTTGCCCAGGTGAAAGGCACGGGGCGCATTGACTCAGACATCACCAAGGTGGCGCTGAAGGCACTCAACATCGACCAGTACGGACTGGACGAGATAGACAACCGCATACTGCTGACCATCATCGACAAGTTCAGGGGCGGTCCGGTGGGCATTACCACCATAGCCACGGCCGTCGGCGAGGATGCCGGCACGGTGGAGGAGGTATACGAGCCGTTCCTCATCATGGAGGGCTTCATCAAGCGCACGCCACGCGGCCGCATGGCTACCGAGCTGGCGTACAAGCACTTTGGCCGCAATCCCTATACGGGGAACATCATGGAACCGACACTCTTCGAGTAAAAAGCCTACCCAAGCCCTCCCCTAGGGAGGGATGTTTAAAATGACAATAGAACATGGATAATCAACAAAATAACAAACAGACAACGGAACAGGTAACCAGACATCCCTCCCCTGGGGAGGGCTTGGGTAGGCCTACCGGCATCTTTGTGGGGAGCTTCAACCCCTTTACCGTCGGGCACGACTCTATCGTGAAGAGAGCTCTGCCGCTGTTTGACCGGCTGGTCATCGGCGTCGTGGGCGACCAGGTGCATAAGCCCGACATGCCGTCGGCCGAGGAGCGCATCAAGGCCATCCGCGACCTCTACCATGACCATCCGCGCATAGAGGTGAAGGCCTACTACGGACTGGCCGTCGAGTTTGCAAAGGCCGAGGGCGCACAGTTCATCGTCAAGGGCGTCCGCAGTGTGAAGGACTTCGAGTACGAGCGCGACCAGGCCGACACCAACCGCATGCTGAGCGGCGTGGAGACCATTCTGCTGTGCGCCGAGCCGCAGTATGCCACTGTGAGCAGCTCGCTGGTCAGAGAACTGCAGCACTTTGGCGCAGACGTGAGCCGGTTCCTGCCAAAGCGGGGATAAATGAGGAATAAGAAAATTTGGAATTATGATTACCTACAGTTCAGAAAACGTTCGCTTCCCCGATATCAAGAGGCGCGAGACGACGGCATGGATTCGCCGCGTGGCTGCCACCTACGGCAAGAAGGTCGGCGAGGTGGGCTACCTGTTCTGCGACGACGAGCATATACTGCAAGTCAACCGCGAGTATCTGGGGCACGACTATTACACTGACATCATTACCTTCGACTACGACGAGGGCGACGTGGTCAGCGGTGACTTGGTCATCTCGCTGGAGACGGTACGGTCGAATGCCGAACTGTTCAAGAAGACATACGACGAGGAACTGCACCGGGTCATCATTCACGGCATCCTGCACCTGTGCGGGCTGAACGACAAGGGACCCGGAGAGCGCGAACTGATGGAGGCTGCCGAGAACAAGGCACTGGCACTGCGTAAGGCATAGAAGACATGATGGCAGAGAAGATACTCATTACAGGAGCCAGCGGCTTCATTGGCTCGTTCATCGTTGAAGAGGCCCTGCAACGAGGGTTCGAGGTGTGGGCTGCCGTACGCCGCAGCAGCTCACGGCAGTTCCTGAAAGACGAGCATATTCACCTTATTGAGCTGAACCTTGACTCGGAGATGGAGCTGGTAAGCCAGCTGGGCGAACTGCGGCTAGACTATGTGGTGCATGCCGCAGGCGTCACCAAGTGTCTGGACAAGCGCGACTTTGAGCGCATCAACACGCAGGGCACACAACACCTGGTGAACGCGCTGCTGGCGCTGGACATGCCGCTGAAGCGCTTCGTCTACGTGAGCTCGCTGAGCATCATGGGAGCCATTCGCGAGGAACAACCCTACAGGGAGATACGTGAGGATGACATACCCCGCCCTAATACGGCATACGGACTGAGCAAACTGAAGACCGAACAGTGGCTTGCGGCGCTCAATGAGCAATTGAACAAAAGGCATGAGAAGCCCCTACCATACGTCGTACTGAGACCAACAGGGGTCTACGGGCCGAGGGAGCGCGACTACTTCATGATGGCCAAGAGCATCAAGGCACATACCGACTTCGCCGTAGGGTTCAAGCAGCAGGACATCACCTTCGTGTATGTCAGCGACGTCGTACAGGCCGTCTTCCTGGCTATGGAGAAGGGAGAGACGGGACGCAAATACTTTCTGTCAGACGGCGAGGTGTACCAGTCGAGCACGTTCAGCGACCTGATTCGCCAGGAGCTGGGCAACCCTTGGTGCCTGCGAATTACGGCACCGATATGGCTGCTGCGCGTCATCACCTTCTGTGGCGAGTATGCCGGACGCCTGACGGGAAAGGTGACGGCCCTGAACAACGACAAGTATAACATCATGCGGCAACGTAACTGGCGCTGCGACATCAGTCCTGCACAGCAGGAGCTGGGCTACGAGCCTCAGGTCAAGCTGGCAGAGGGCGTGAAGCGTAGCATAGCATGGTATAAAGAGAATGACTGGCTATGAAGATCAACGATTATCTCTTCTTTGAGAAGAAGCCCCACAGGGGACTGCTGGCCGTGGAGTGGGTCGCCTTGGGCTACCTGCTGCTGACGGTGGTGATGATGGCAGTGCAGTGGGACAAACTGGTGAATGCCGAGGAGATGATCAAGGGACGCGGCCAGTATATCGTCGTTACCCTGGCCATGTGGGGTCTCTACAGACTGCTACCCTGCCGGTTCACGATGTTCCTGCGCATACTGGTGCAGATGCTCTTTCTGGGCTGGTGGTATCCTGACACCTACGAATTGAACCGCACGCTGCCCAACCTGGACCACCTGTTTGCCAGCTGGGAACAGTCGCTCTTCGTGTGTCAGCCGTCGCTGCTCTTCGCCGAGAAGGTGCCCTGGGGCTGGTTCTCGGAACTGATGTGTCTGGGCTATGTCAGCTACTTCCCGCTGATGCTCATTCTGTACCTCTACTACTTCGTCAAACGATACAAGGAGTTCCAGATGGTGGCGTTCGCCATACTCGGGGCGTTCTTTGCCTATTACGTCGTGTTTATCTTCCTGCCTGTTGCCGGACCACAATTCTACTACCTGGCCGTGGGCACTGAGAAGATTGCCGCAGGGGTGTTCCCCAATTTGGGCGACTGGTTTCTGACGCATTCCGAACGGATGGCTGCACCGGGGTGGAGCGAAGGCTTCTGCTACCACCTGCTGGACCTTACCCACGATGCCGGAGAGCGACCGACGGCGGCGTTCCCCAGCAGCCATGTGGGTGTGACGACAGTGGTCATGATGCTGGCCCTGCGCACCCGCAGCAAGGGGCTCGTACTGACCATCATGCCCTTCTATGTGCTGATGTGCTTCTCAACGGTATACATCTATGCCCACTATACCATCGACGCCTTGGCAGGACTCGTCACTGGTGTCGGACTCTACTTCGCCCTCTGCTACATATACAGAAAGTTCCGCCTTGTCTGAGCCGGGAGCTGGCGGAACCTGCCGGAAAAGTGACCGGTAGGAAAGTTTCTTCGGAAAAGATTTGGTCGTTTCGAAATAATTACCTACCTTTGCAATCGAAAGCAGACATGGTTAAAACTGGGATTCTCTGACCTGAGGGTACAGAGATTCCTTCTTTTTACTGCATCTGCATAGTTAATAAAGTGGTAATACATTAAATTGAGATAAACTATGGCATACATGTCACAAGAGGGCTATGACAAACTGATAGCCGAACTGCACCGCCTGGAGGCGGTAGAACGTCCGAAGGCCTCGGCAGCCATTGCCGAAGCCCGCGAAAAGGGCGACCTGAGTGAGAACAGTGAGTACGATGCCGCCAAGGAAGCCCAGGCCCACTTGGAGGACAAGATTAACCGTCTGAAGACCACCATCAGCGAGGCTAAGGTGGTGGATACATCGCGTCTGAGTACCGATACCGTTCAGATTCTGACGAAGGTGGAGATGACGAACCTGACGACGAATACGAAGATGAGCTATACGATTGTCAGCGAGAACGAGGCCGACCTCCGGGCTGGCAAAATCAGCATTCAGACACCTATTGCCCAGGGACTTCTTGGCAAGAAGGTGGGCGACGAAGCAGAGATCAAGATTCCTCGTGGAACCATCAGGCTGCGCATCGAGAACATCTCGAGGGCATAAATGATAGCGCATTTGAATTAAGAATTAAGCATTAAGAATTAAGCATTATTAATATGGATATTTTCAGTAAGATTGCCGCTGGGGAGATTCCCAGCTATAAGGTCGCTGCCGACGACGAGTTCTATGCCTTCCTCGACATCAACCCGCTGGTGAAGGGACATACCTTGGTGATTCCCCGCCGGGAGGTAGACTACTTCTTCGACATGGACGACGAGGAGCTGGCCCGCTACCAGCAGTTTGCCAAGCGCGTGGCAGTGGCTATCAAGAAAGCCTTCCCATGTAAGAAAGTGGCTCAGGTGGTACTGGGACTTGAGGTAGCCCATGCCCACATTCATCTGATTCCTATGCAGAGTGAGGCTGACGCCGACTTCCGTCGCGAGAAACTGAAGCTCAGCGAAGAAGAGTTCAAGGAGATAGCCCGGAAAATCCAGGCTGAGTTCTAGCGCATAGGTCCCTAGCATTATCGACTATACGAGCAGGCTGCGATAGATATCCAGAACCTGTCCGGCAACGTTACTTCCTTCGAAACGGCGCACATAAGCGCGGCTTCGAAGGATGCGTTCTTCTCGGCCCTCAGCACCACGGAGCTGACGGGTGATGGCATGTGACATGGCCTCGGCATCGTCGGGGGCTACATACAGGCTGTCGGGACCGCCTGCCTCCTCAAGACAGGAGCCCGTACAGGCTACCACAGGCAGGCCGCTGTGGATGGCCTCGATGATGGGGATGCCGAAACCCTCGTAGCGGGAAGGATAGACAAACACTTCTGCCTGCTGGTAGAGGGCGGCAAGGTCAGTGTCGGAAACGCCGCTCAGTATGTGAACCCTAGGATGGGCAGGCAGCTGCCGTGCATACTTTGTCTGACGTCCTACGGCAACCAGATGAATGTCGGCAGGCAGGCCGTCAAGGGCCCTGACGGCCAGCATCAGATTCTTACGCTCTTCGATGGTGCCGACGGTAAGTATAAACCGTGGGGGGAGTCCATATTTCGACAGGGTGCCGCGCAGCTGCTCCTGTCTGAGAGGTTGCGCAAACTTCGGGTCACAACTCTGATAGATAACGTCTATCTTGTCGGCCGCGACATGACCCAGTTCGATGATGTCCTGCTTGGTGCGCTCGCTGATGGCGATGATGCGGTCAGCCTCACGACAGGTATACTTGAACTTCCAGGCATACAGCTGGGCGTCGACCCAATGGTAGTACTCTGGGTGGCGCATGAAAATCAGGTCGTGAATGGTCACCACGCTCTTGATGCCAGAGCATCGCATGCCGCGCGGCAGCTCGCCAGTCAGTCCGTGGTATAGTTGCACACCATCGCGCTGCATGTCTTTGATGATGCCCGAGCCAATACGCCACAGACTGCGTTGCAGACCCAGCGTTGCCCGTGGATAGGCGAACGACAGTTTCGGCGAGTCCACAATCCTGGCACGCAGGTCGTCGCGGCCAGCGTCAGGGGCGTATAGACGGAACTGCCACCCGTCACCACTACCACTTACCAGGTCGTTGACCAGCGTCCGGCCATAATTGCCCAACCCGGTGGTATTGCGAACGACACGCTTGGCATCGAATCCTATGACGACATCCTGTTGCATCCTGACATAGACTAATGCTCCCGTGGTGGACTTCTCTTACAGCATGTAGCGGCAGTCCACCACGGGCTTGTCTGTGCGTTCCCTGACATCCTTGAACTCTGGCCATGCCGTCGTGATGACCAATGCGTGGGCACGTTCCAGTAGTCCTTCGTAGCTGTCTGCGTAATCCATGGGGAAGTCGTAGTAGCGCCGGAACTCAGCGATGGCCACCGGATCATAGCCGCATATCTGTGTATAACCACGGGCTATGAGTTCGCGGATGATTTTAGCGCTCGGTGTGTCGCGGACATCGTCGCTGCCAGGCTTGAAAGAGAGTCCCAAGATGCCTATCACCTGACGCTTGTCGTCGCCGATGGCCCGGATAATCTTGTCGGCAATGAATGCCGGCATGTGGTCGTTGGTAGCGATGACGTTGTGAAGTATCTTGGCGTCGAAGCCTGCCGTCTTCGTCACGGCGTAGAGGGCATTGGTATCTTTGGGCAGACAGTAGCCGCCGTAGCCGCATCCCGGATAGACGTACGATGCCATTGAGGCTCCTCCCCACCGCTTGTCCATGTGCAGTATGCGGAATGCCTCAGCTACGTCGATGCCGCCGATGGTATCAGCCACAACACTCATCTCGTTACTATAGCTGATGAGCGTCGCCAGCAGCGTGTTTGACAGATACTTGATAAACTCGCCCGTGTTCAGCGACACACAGTAGACCGGTTCCTCCACGCTATCGTAGATTTGGCGAAGTACCCTAGCTGAGCGCTCATCGCTGACACCAAGCACAATGCGGTCGGCATGCATGAAGTCGTCCCAGCAGTGGCCCTCACGCAGAAACTCAGGATTGTTGGCAACACCTAAATCCTGTCCTACAGTCAGTCCCTTCGCCTCAATATGTGGTATGACTTTCCGCGATGTGGTCGACGGCGGGATGGTCGACTTCACCACAAGCACCTGATACCTGTCTTGCGGGCGAACAGCTAGCGTCTGGTCGACAGCACCGAAAAGATAAGTCAGGTCTGCCTGACCATCTTTGCCGTATGGCGTCCCTACGCAGTAGTAGACACAGTCACTCTCAGCAATAGCCTCGGCTAGCCGGTCAGTCCCTATCGGGAAGAACCGTTTGCCCAAGTGACGCGTCAGAGCCTCGTCGAGCCCTGGCTCCAGAAACGGTAGCCTGCCCCCCTCGATGGTATCGAGCCTCTCCTTGTTGACTTCAACACCGTACACCTTATGTCCGTACTCACTAAATCCCAGGGACGTGGTCAATCCCACAAACCCCAGTCCAAAGACCGTTATCACCATTTGTACTCGCCCTCCTCGCTCTCTTTCAGATAGTTCAAGAAACGTGTGACACCCTCCTCCACGAAGATGGTAGGATTATAGTCGAGAATGCGCCGGGCCTTGTCGATGTTCGGACAACGTCGCTGCGGATTATTCGTCAGATACTCCTTGTCGTCCGACGTGGCATACCTCACCTCCCCCGTATAGCCGAAGATGTCGCGGCCTGCCTTCACATATATCTCAGCCAGCTGTGCGATGGTAATCTCCGGTTTCTCTATACCAATGTTGAAATAGTCATAGCTGCCGTGCAGCAGTATCTTGAAGTATCCGCACACTGAGTCAGCAATGTAACAGAACGTACGCGTCGGCGTACCGTTCGACAAAATCTCAATGTCACGGTTCTGCATGATGGCCAGTGCAAAGTCAGCCGGTACGCGTTTGTCGCCGATGCGCATGCCAGGACCGTAGTTGTTGAACGGCCGAGCTACACCAATGGGCATC
>JAEEGL010097471.1_pt1 | contig 12640 bp, 12 predicted proteins | sample 9134231 | NCBI WGS metagenome assembly JAEEGL01 (sample SAMN16246548, study PRJNA631951) | gut metagenome | biome: gut microbiome; feature: rumen; material: fiber-attached | host: Bos | place: Iran: Karaj | collected 2018-10
ACTGGCCTGGTCTTTATTGCGAGAGTAAAGGCGCTAGCATGCCGAGCGTTCGCGCAGATAGCTACGAAAGTACGTCGGTTAGGAAAGTCCGTGCTCCACATTGCAAGGATAACGGGTAACGCCCGCCGAAGGCGACTTCAGGACAAGTGCAACAGAGATATACCGCCTCCGTATGCGGAGGTAAGGGTGGAAAGGCGAGGTAAGAGCTCACCCGATGGCGTGGAAGCGTCCATCGCTGTAAACTCTATCCGGAGCAACACCGTGGTGGAAGCATATGGCTGGCCCGGCCGCTTCCGGGAGGTGGCTGGAGTATATCGGCAACGGTATACCAAGATAGATGATCGTTCAAGACAGAACCCGGCTTACAGACTTACTCGTAGAACAGGAATGGACAGAATTGCCCATTCCTGTTTTTCTTTTTTACCGATACTGCACCACGTCTCCGTGGCGGCTGCTGATCTCCACGGTCAGATCGGGACAGCTGGCCGCGAGAAACTCCGCCAGCGGCTCGCAGATCACGTTTTCCGTGGGGAAATGACCGGCGTCGATGAGATTGATGCCGACGGCTCTTGCGTCGAGAAAATCGTTGTATTTCAGATCCGCCGTCACAAAGGTGTCGCAGCCCATGGCCTTTGCTGCCGGCATGCTGCTGCCGCAGGCGCCGCCGCCCACGGCCACCTTATGGACCGGTATGCCGGCGTCATGGCACCGGACGCCGGGGGTGCCCAGGGCGGTCTTCACATGATAGATAAAGTCGGACATCGGCTTGGGACCCTCTGTCCAGAAGCCCACACGGCCCAGACCGAAGGGTTCGTCCCAGTCGTCCTCGCCGCCGGGTTCCAGTATGTCCGTCTCCTCCAGACACAGGGCCCGGGCCAGGGCGTCGTTGACACCGTTGCGAACCAGATCCAGATTGGTGTGCATACAGACGGCGGAGATGCGGTTTTGCACCAGAGTGCGCACGATGCGGCCGGTGGGGTCCTGATCGGTAACGGACCGCATGGGGTGGAAGATGACGGGATGGTGGGACACGATGAGCTGTGCCCCGATCTCCGCCGCTTCCTGAACGACATCCTTTGTGATATCCAGGGCCACCAGAATTTTGGATACCGACTGCTCCGCCTCCCCAACAAGGAAGCCGGCGTTGTCAAAGTCCATCTGCAGCTTTGTGGGGGCGTACCCGTCCAGCAGGGTAAAGATTTCATGTACAGTCATGGTTCAGCAACTCCCTTTCTCTGCGCAGGGCAGAGAGATCATTCTCAAATTCCCGGACTCGGGGAACATCACAGTCTTTGCCGGAGCGTCGGGCGCCCTCCAGCGCCTTTTCCAGACGAAGGATCTGCCGGTCCAGATATTCCGGCATCAGGGGATCGTCAGAGTCCAGCAGAGGGCGGCTGAGATACCGCTCCGCCGGAGACAGCGTACAGGGTGCGTCCGTGCCCCGGGCGGCAAGGATACAGTAGAGAACCCCGTTTTCCCGAACCAGCGATTCCGCTTCCACTGCAAGACGCAGTTGTGCCAGCGTGCGGCGCAGCTGCTCCGCCTTCGTCATAGGCTGCAGGAGCAGCAGACAGCCTGTCTCCCGGCACCAGGGGGCAGCCGCAAGCAGATTGGCGATGGTCTCCCCTCCCATGCCGGCCATGACGATGCAGTCGGCCTCCCCGGGGGCGATGACCGACAGACCGCTGCCCAGGCGCAGTTCGATCTTATATTCCAGACCGGCTTCTTTGACAGCCCGCCGGGCCTTGGCAAGCGGGTCAGCGCGGAGATCTGTGCCGATGACGTGGGCGGCCGAACCGGTTTGCATCAGATACACCGGCAGCAGGCCGTGGTCTGTTCCGATGTCCGCCACCCGGCTGCCGGCTGGGATATAGGACGCGATGGCTGACAGCCGGACTGACAGCTTCTTTTCCATAGAATGATCCTCGATGATTCCAAAAAACGTAAGGGAGAGCCCCTTACGTTTCTTGTTCGTTCGTATTCTGCTTACGCGCCGATCATGGCGTTGAGCTTCTCGAGAAGCTGCTCCACGTCCACACCGTGGACCTCACAGGCCTGCCCGATGGTCTCACTCCGGGCGGAGGGGCAGCCGAGGCAGTGCATGCCGATGGCCAGAAACGCAGGGGCCGTCTCCGGCGCCGCATCCAGAATATTGCCGATGATGGTATCTTTCGTGATCTTTTCCATAGTGATAAATCCTCCTTGACAGTGATTCAGTGTTTACAAAGTGCTTCCAGACAGGAGACCAGCTCGCCGCGTCCTGTCCCCTTCTCAGCGGAAAAGGGGATCAGCCGGACGTGATCCGGCAGGGCCAGGGTCTCACGTATCAGCTTTAAGTTGGGTTCGATCTCGCTCTTTTTCAGCTTGTCCAGCTTGTTGGCAAGCACGACGCAGGGGCAGTCGTTGGAGCGGAACCATTCGAACATGACCACATCATCCGCCGTGGGCTTGTGCCGGGCGTCCACAATCAGGACGCCGAGACTGATATGGTCCGTCTGGGAGAAAAATGCCTCCATCAGCCGGGCCCAGCGCTGTTTTTCCGCCGCCGAGACCCGGGCGTAGCCGTAGCCCGGCAGGTCCACGATATACAGGCTCTTGTCCACCAGAAAATAGTTGATCTGCCGCGTCTTTCCCGGCGAAGCGCCCACGCGGGCCATCTGCTTTCGGTTTAGGATCCGGTTGATGACAGAAGATTTCCCCACATTGGAGCGGCCGGCAAAGACTACTTGGGGCAGCGCGTCCCGTAGAAAATCAGAGGGGCGTGCCGCACCGAGGATAAATTCCACATTCTGGGTATTCACGCTGCATCTCCCCTACTGAAGCTCCACCCCGACGCCGGCGGACGTCTGCCGCGGCACCAGGATCGGGGCGGCATCCTCCGCCGGTTCCAGGACTTCGTCGATGACGGCATCCACGTGCTCTACGGTGATAAAATGAAGGGCGTTGCGCACCGTGGGGTCGATCTTCGCCAGGTCGGATTCGTTCTCCGACGGGATGAGTACCGTGTGGATACCGTTGCGGAAGGCGGCCATTGTCTTTTCCTTCAGACCGCCGATAGGAAGAACGCGCCCACGCAGTGTGACCTCGCCGGTCATGGCATAGCCGGGGCGCACGGCGCGACCCGTCAGCGCGGAGACCATGGCGGTGGTGATGGCGATACCGGCAGAGGGACCGTCCTTAGGCACGGCACCCTCGGGAAAGTGGACATGAATGTCCTTCTTCTCATAGAAATCCTTTTCAATGCCGAATTGCTCCGTCCGGCTGCGGATGTAGGTATGGGCCGCGTGGGCGGATTCCTTCATCACGTCGCCCAGATTGCCTGTCAGCTCGATCTTGCCACTTCCGGGAACCACGGCTACCTCCACCTCCAGCACCTCGCCGCCGACGCTGGTCCAGGCAAGGCCGTTCACCAGCCCCACCTGGCCGGTGGAGGCCAGCTTTTCCGGATAGAACTTTCTCGGCCCCAGTAGGCTTTCCAGAGAGTCCACCGTGACGGTCAAGCTCTTCTTTTCTTCGGACACCAGTTCCATGGCGGTCTTCCGGCACAGGGATGCCAGCTCACGCTCCAGCTTTCGCACACCGGACTCACGGGTATAGCGCACGATGAGTTCCCGCAGGGTATCATCGGAGAGTTTCAGCAGACTCTTTTTCAGCCCGTGCTGCTTGAGCTGCTTCGGCAGCAGATGGCGCTTGGCGATCTGCAACTTCTCCTCGTCGGTGTAGCTGGACAGCTCGATGACCTCCATGCGGTCCAGAAGTGGACGGGGGATCGTGGAGGCGTCGTTGGCGGTGGTGATAAAGAAGACCTGAGACAGGTCGAAAGGCAGCTCCAGGAAGTGGTCCCGGAAGGCGTAATTTTGCTCGGTGTCCAGGACCTCCAGCAGCGCGGAGGCGGGATCGCCGCGAAAATCATTTCCCAGCTTGTCGATCTCGTCCAGGAGCAGCAGCGGATTGCTGGAGCCGCACTGGCGGATGGCGTTGATGATCCGGCCGGGCATGGCACCCACATAGGTGCGGCGGTGGCCACGGATTTCAGCCTCGTCCCTTACGCCGCCCAGAGAGAGCCGGGCCAACTTGCGGTTGGTGGCTCTGGCGATGGAGATGGCCACGGAGGTCTTACCTACGCCGGGCGGTCCGATAAAGCAGAGAATGGGGCTTTTCAGATCCGGCGCCCGCTGCCGGACGGCGATGAACTCCAGTATGCGCTCCTTGACCTCGTCGAGACCGTAGTGGTCGGCGTCCAGGATCTTCCGGGTCAGCGCCACGTCGGAGCGCTCCCGGGTCTTCTTTGTCCAGGGAAGCTCCAGACAGGTGTCCAAATATCCACGGAGCACCGCGCCCTCGGCGGAGCCGAAGGGCTGCTTTGCCAGACGGCCCAGATCCTGCAGGAGTTTTTCCTCCACTTCCTTCGGCAGCCGAGCCTTCTGGATCCTGGCCCGGTATGTCTCCAGCTCGGAGTCGCCGTCTTCCCCCAGCTCGCGCCGCAGGACCTGTATCTGTTCCCGGAGGATAAAGTCCTTCTGGGATTTCGCCACCTGATTTTGCATCTTCTCCTCAAGTTCCTGCTCAATGGACAGGATCTCGATCTCCCGCTTCATGACCTGATTGACCTGCATCAGGCGGCGGATAGGATTGAGCTGCGCCAGCATTACCTGCTTATCAGCGCCACGCAGGGGGATGTTCTGGGCGATATAGTCGGCGATATAGCCAGGATCGTGCCTGGTGATGATGTGACGGAGGGTATCCTTGTTCAGCTTCGGGGACAGGGCCGTATACTCTTCAAGCAGCTGATAGCTCATGCGGATCAGCGCCTCACTCCGTGCGGTCTGCTTTATGGCGGGCGGGGTGTCATAGACCTCGATCTGGGCGAGAAGATAGGGCATACTTTGTATCAGCTCATGGATGCGCCCCCGGTAGAGACCCTCCACCATGACCCGGACAGTGTCGCCGGGAAGCCGCAGGACCTGACGGACGGTGGCCACCGTGCCCACGGGATAGAGATCCTCCAGCTCCGGTTGCTCCAGGGCTGAACTGCGCTGGGAAACCAGAAACAGATGCTGGCCCGTAGTCAGAGATTCCTCCACCGCATTGATGGAGATGGAACGGGCTACGTCGAAGTGGAGCACGATGCCGGGGAAGATCGTCAGCCCCCGCAGCGGCAGCGTCGGGAGCACCTGAATGTTCATGGAAGTGTTCATTGTGTCACCTAATTGTCTGAAATGGTCGGGAAACAGGGGAATATTCCGGCAGACGGTGAAATGCGCCTGAAATGGAAACAGGAGACGGGAAACATCCCCGTCCCCTGTTGTCGTCCGGTTATGCGCCGATAGCCTCCTCGGATGCGTCCGGGATGGCCTGGGCCTCTTCCTCCGCAGCAGTGACAGTACCCTCGGTGGGCTGCAGACGGGCCGGGTTACGCTTGATGATAGGCGGCTCATTCTTTTTCACGCACTCGCCCGTGATGATGACGGCCTCGATATCGCGGTTGGTGGGCACGTCATACATGATCTGCTGCATGATGTCCTCCACCACGGCGCGCAGGCCGCGGGCGCCGATGCCGCGCTCAATAGAGAGGTCGGCAATGGCCTCCAGAGCACTTTGCTCAAAGGTCAGGTCCACGTCGTCGTAACGAAGCAGACACTGGTACTGCTTGATCAGCGCGTTCTTGGGCTCCGTGAGGATCTGGATCATCTGGTCCCGGGTCAGTGCCTCCAGAGGGGCGATGACGGGCAGACGACCGACCAGCTCCGGAATGATGCCGTACTTGAGGAGGTCATGGGGACGGACCTCTTTGTAAAGATCGGTAAGATTTTTGTCCTTCTTGCTCTGGATCTCGGCGCCGAAGCCGAGGCCCTTGCGGTCCATGCGGGCCTCCACGATCTTCTCGATGCCGTCAAAAGCGCCGCCGCAGATGAACAGGATCTTACTGGTGTCGATCTGGATGAATTCCTGGTGGGGATGCTTCCGTCCGCCCTGGGGCGGAACGTTTGCCACGGTTCCCTCCAGCAGCTTCAGCAGTGCCTGCTGCACGCCCTCGCCGGACACGTCCCGGGTGATGGAGGTATTCTCGCTCTTCCGGGCGATCTTATCCAGCTCGTCGATGTAGACGATGCCGTGCTGGGCCAGGTCCACGTCGTAGTCGGCGGCCTGGAGCAGACGCACAAGGATGTTCTCCACGTCGTCGCCCACATAGCCGGCCTCCGTCAGGGGGGTGGCGTCGGCGATGGCGAAGGGGACATGCAGGAACCGGGCCAGGGTCTGGGCAAACAGGGTCTTGCCGCAGCCGGTGGGACCGAACATGAGGATGTTGCTCTTCTGCAGTTCTACCTCATTGTCCTTGTCAGCACCGTAACAGATGCGCTTGTAGTGGTTGTATACGGCCACGGAAAGGGTGATCTTCGCCTGCTCCTGACCGATCACGTACTTGTTCAGATGCTCATGGATCTCCCGGGGCGTGGGGAGCACGTCGCCCTTGCGGAAGACGGAGGGCAGAGTACTGCTTTCCTCCTGCATGCGGTTGCCCAGTATCCCGTTGCACAGGGTCACGCATTCATTGCAGATGTAAACGCCGGGGCCGGCAATGATCCGCTCCACCTTATCCTGCGTTTTGCCGCAGAACGAGCAGCGGTATTTTTTATCTTCGTTGTTTTTCATACAGTCAGTCTCCTACCGGATCAGCGCTTGTAAAACACCTTGTCGATCAATCCATAATCCAGAGCCTCCTGGGCTGACATGAAGTGGTCGCGCTCACAGTCTCGCTCTATCTCCTCCACCGGCTTGCCGGTGTTCTCAGAGAGGATCCGGTTCAGATCACGCTTCATGCGGAGGATGCGCTCCGCCATGATCTGGATGTCGGTGGCCTGGCCCTGGCTGCCGCCGGAGGGCTGGTGGATCATGATCTCCGCGTTGGGCAGAGCGTATCGCTTTCCCTTTGCGCCGGAGGAGAGCAGGAACGCGCCCATGCTGGCGGCCATACCGATGCAGATGGTGCTCACATCCGGCTTGACATACTGCATGGTATCATAGATTGCCATACCGGCCGTGATCACGCCGCCGGGGCTGTTGATATAGAGCTGAATATCCTTGTCGGGATCCTGGGGTTGCAGATACAGAAGTTGGGCCACCACCAGACTGGCGGTGGTGTCGTTCACTTCCTCGGACAGGAAGATGATCCGGTCATTCAGCAGACGGGAGAAGATATCATAGGACCGTTCTCCGCGGTTGGTTTGCTCTACGACATATGGCACTAAGCTCATTGCAATACACTCCTTTCGCAGACGGGAAACAACGATGCTTTGCCACGGGCGGCGCAGATTTGACCGCGCCGCGCGAAGGCAGGACTCCGGCTCTACAAAGTATAGCCTGGAGAGGTAAATTTATTCAGCGGGAGTCTCCGCTTCTTCCGCAGGTTCCTCGGCGGCGGGCTCCTCCACGGGTGCCTCCTCCTCTTCCTCGGGCTCCGGCAGGGGGATGGCGTTCTCCTTCATGATCTCGCCCGCCTTCTTCATGCGGAAGTTGCGGATGGCGCTGGCGGCGTCGATCTGTTCCTTGACATCCTCCACCGTGGTCTGATACTGCAGAGCCATCAACTCGTACTCGTGCTCCAGTTCCTCGTCGGTGGGCTGGATGTCCTCGGCCTTGGCGATGGCCTCAAGGATCAGGTCGCTGTGAACGCTGAACTGCGCGGCCTCCTCCAGATATTTGGACAGATACTCTTTGTCCACCTGCAATGCGCTGGCCAGTACGTCAATGTCCCGGACAGGCATGGGCAGGCCGTAATTCTGGGAGAACTCCGTCATGGTGCGTTCCATGGCGGACTGCATCATGGACTCGGGGATATCGACTTCCATATCCTCCGCGATCTTGCGGATCAGGTTGTTGTGGAACACGCGATCGGCGTAGTTCTCCTTCCGGGTGCGGACCTTCTTTTCCACATCGGCCCGCAGTTCCTCCATGGTCTCAAACTCGGACACGTCCTTGGCAAAGTCGTCGTCCAGAGTAACGGCCATTTTCTCGCGGACGTCGTTGACCTTGATCTTGAACTCCGCTTCCTTGCCGCCCAGCTCGCTGTTGTACTTCTCGGGGAAGGTGACGAAGATGGACTTCTCGTCGCCGGCGGAGAAGCCGACGATCTGCTCCTCAAAGCCGGGGATGAACTGACCGGAGCCGAGGGTCAGGTCGAAGTTGTCGGCCTGACCGCCCTTGAACTGCTCGCCGTCGATGTAACCGTCAAAGTCGATATTCACGATATCGCCCATCTTGGCGGGCCGGTCCGCGCTCTGGGTCCGCATGGCACGCTCAATGAGGACCTTCATGGCGTCGGCAATATCGTCCTCGGTGACCTCGGTGGAGGGCTTGACGGCTTCAATGCCCTTGTAAGCCTTCAACTTGGCCTCAGGCGCGACGGTAAATACGATTTTGAACGTAAGGCCTTCCTTGCCGGCGCTGACGACCTCGGGCTCGGGGAAGCTGGAGGCGTAAAAGCCCTCCTTGTGGATAAACTCACGGCACGCCTTGGGAAAGATCTCTTCCAGGGCGTCCTCATAGAAGATATTGGAGCCGTACATGCCCTCAACGACCTTCCGGGGGGCCTTTCCCTTCCGGAAGCCGGGCACGCTCAACTGAGAGCGGTTTTTCAGATAAGAGCGTTGAACGGCCTCGTCAAACTCCTCGGGGCCCACTTCGACCTCGATGGCAACGACATTATTTTCTCTGCGTTCTACATCTTTTACGTTCATAAATGTACTTCCTCCTACTACTCACTGGTGCCGGTTCTGTCCCCTGCCGGGCAACAGGCCGTACAAAAATAGAATATCACAAATTTAATCAAATTTCCAGCTTTATTTTCTGTTTCAGCGTATTTTTTTCGGCACAAAGTCCAGATGATCGGCGGAAATGAGGGTGTATTCCACGCCATGCACCGTCTCATCCACGGCCAGACGGCAGCTGGCGCCGTGGAGATGGCCGTAATAACAGGCGCAGACGCCGTATTGTTCCAACAGGGACAGGATCTCCGGACAGGTGTAACCCTGATAGCGGGGCGGGTAGTGGAGGAAGCACAGCTTCTCCCTGTCCCCCGCCGCCCGCAGGGACGCCTCCAGCCGAATCAGCTCGCGGCGGAACACCTTCTCGCTGTGGGGCTCGGCCTCCTCCTCATAGAACCAGCCCCGGGTACCGCACAGAGCGGTCTCCCCGTAGAAATGGCAGTTGTTGTGGAGGATGTCCAGCTTGTGAAACCCGTTTTGGACGAAGAACGCCTTCATCTTTGTGACGGTGTTCCACCAGTAGTCGTGGTTCCCCTTCACGATCAGCTTACGGCCCGGCAGATCGTTGAGAAAGGCAAAATCCGCTCGGGCGGCCTCCAGACTCATAGCCCAGGAGATATCCCCGCACAGGACGACCATATCCTCCTCCGACAGGACAGAAAAGGCGTCACGGAGCTTGTCGACGTAGCCGTCCCAGCTGCCTCCGAATACGTCCATGGGCTTGTCCGTCCCCAGAGAGAGATGGGTGTCCCCTATCGCATAGAGTGCCAACGGACCGCTCCTTACGCCATGGCGGACACCGGAGGATACATACCATCCGGCTCCACGCAGTCGGTGAAGCGCACGGCCCGTCCCCGGAGGGAGCACAGCGGCGCGGGCCCCTGTACGCCGGTGCACCGGCCCAGCTCGTCGATGGCGTCAAGGCCTGTGGGCGGCGTCTCGCTGCCCAGGGCCCGGAGCACGCTGTCAGAGAACTTGAAGGGACTGGCGGTGGAGGCCAGGACGCAGATGTCGGTGTCGCCGGTGTCACCGCGGTACTGGGCGAGCACGTCCACGCCCACGGCGGTGTGGGTGTCGATGAGATAATGCTGCTCCGTCCAGACCCTGCCGATGGCGGCGGCGGTCTTTGTATCGTCGCAGAAGCCGCCCCAGAACAGGGAGGCGACCTTCTCATGGAGCGCCTTCGGGATCTCATAGCGGCCGGTTTCTGTCAGCTGCTTCATGCAGCTGCGGACCAGTGCGTCGTCCTGGCCGGAGAGCAGGAACAGCAACCGCTCCAGATTGCTGGAGATCAGGATATCCATGGAGGGCGACGTGGTCATATGGAAGGGCCGGTTCCTGTCGTAGACGCCGGTGCGCAGGAAGTCCGTCAGGACGTTGTTCGCGTTGGAGGCGCAGATGAGCCGCTTCACGGGCAGACCCATCTCCCTGGCGTAGCAGGCGGCCAGGATATTGCCGAAGTTGCCGGTGGGCACGCAGATATTGACAGCCTGTCCCGCTTTGACGACGCCGTCCCGGTACAGATCGCACCATGCGGAGATATAGTAGACGATTTGAGGCAGGACGCGGCCCCAGTTGATGGAGTTGGCCGAGGACAGCCGCAGCCCCTTTCCGTCAAGGACCTGTCTGAAATCGGCGTCGGAGAAGATGCGCTTGACGCCGTTCTGTGTGTCGTCAAAGTTTCCATTTACCGCACAGACGGAGACGTTCTGTCCGGCCTGGGTGATCATCTGCAGCTTCTGCACGTCGGACACGCCGTTCCGAGGATAAAATACCAGGATCTTCGTGCCAGCCACGTCCCGGAAGCCTTCCAGGGCCGCCTTCCCGGTGTCGCCGGAGGTGGCCACGAGGATGCAGACCGTCCGGTCCTCCTTCTGCTTGCGGATGGAGGCCGCCAGCAGGTGGGGCAGCATCTGCAGCGCCAGATCCTTGAACGCGCAGGTGGGCCCGTGCCACAGCTCCAGACACTTGGTGTTGTCCGCCATGGGGTGCAGGGGCACCACCGCCGGGGTGTCAAAGCGGTCGGGGCCGTAGGCGGCCTCACAATAGGTCAGAAGTTCCTCGTCGGTGAACTCCTCCAGAAACAGCTTCATCACCGCGGCAGCCCGTTTGGGATAGCTCATGTCTCTCAACTGATCCAGCAGTTCAGGCGTCAGCCGGGGCAGCTCTGTGGGAACGAACAGCCCACCGTCTGGGGCAAGGCCCTGCAAAATTGCCTGGGAGGCGGAGCAGGGTTTGGATTTGTCTCTCGTGCTTACATACTGCATAACATCACTCTCTCCAGATTGTTATAGAAAAAATCTTGTATGGTCTCCTCGCCGACGCCTCGCCGCCGGAGCCCATCCCCGATGAAATATAGGTCCTCCACGCCCCGGATAGGTTCCGGCAGGGAATCACAGCCGTCCAGGTCGCAGCCGAGACAGATATGCTTCCCGCCTCCCAGTGCCAGAAAGTGCAGAACGTGGTCCAGGGCGGTATCCAGCCCGGCGCCGCCGGTGAAAAGCGTATATAGATTCAGCCCCGCAACACCGCCGCAGCGGATCAGGGCCCGGAACTGATCGTCCGTCAGATTTCGTGAGTGAGGACAGACCGCCTTTGCGTTGGAATGGCTGGCCACAAAAGGTCTCCCCCGGGCCTCGCACAGCTCCGCCACGTCCCAGAAACCGGACTCCGAGAGATGCGACACGTCCGGGAGCATATGCCGATCCAACATGGCCAGGACCCAGGTACGGCCCTGCTCCGAGAGGCCCCGCTCCGGCTGATCCGTATGGGAGCCGGAGAGTGCGTTGGCCCTGTTCCAGGTCAGATTGATCATACGCACGCCCATCTCATGGGCGCGGGCCAGGGCATTGAGATCGCAGTCCAGCAGATCGGCCCCCTCTACGGAGAGGAATGCGGCCATTTTCCCGATTTCCCCGGCGGACAGATAGTCTTCCCGAGTGCGGCAGAAGACGATCCGGTCCCCGCAGCTGTTCATTTCCAGAAGAAAGCGGTCCAGGAGAGCCTGGAATACGACGCCTCCCCCCGGCCGGTCCACATCCTCCGGGGACGCCCACAGGGCAAAGCATTGGGAGAAGCGGCGATATCCGTCGGCCCGGGTCAGGTCGAGCTGCAGCCGGTTTTCCAGCAGCGTCCCCTCAATTCCTTTCGCCAAGGCGGAGATCGTGTCGCAATGGGCGTCAAACAGAGCGTAAGTCCCAGCAGACAATGTCGGGATCCCTCCTGCTTTCAGTATATCACAGGGCGCACTTCTATCCGTGTGGCATTTGCCACATAACTCACCCCGTCGGAGGCTCGAAGGCGGCCTCCAGATAGACGATCCGGGGCTGTTTTGTGGCGGTGCCCTCCGGGGCGTAGACCTCCGCCACGTCGAAGCGGACCCGCTGCTGTGTCGGGTGTGCGGCCAGATACATCTGCGCGCTGGCGCACAGCTTGCGCTGCTTGGTGGGCGTCACGGCCTCGCGGGGCAGGGAAAAAACATCGGAGCGGCGGGTCTTGACCTCCACGAAGCAGAGATAGCGGCCCTTCTCCGCGATCAGATCGATCTCACCGAAGCGGCAGTGCCAGCCGCTGCTGATCAGCGTATAGCCGTTTTGCCTCAGCCAGCGGGCGATCTGGGCCTCTCCCCACTTTCCCAGCAGCGCCTGCTGCCGCCGGTCGCCGCTCACAGGTTTTTCAGGAACGTCTGCCGGTGGACCGGGGACGGTCCGAACTCCCGCAGACGCTCATAGTGCAGCTTTGTGGGGTACCCTTTATGCTTTTCAAAGGCATACTGGGGATACTGCTTTGCCAGCTCCAGCATGTACCGGTCACGGCTCACCTTCGCCAGAACGGATGCTGCGGCGATATTGGCGCTGCGGCCATCGCCCTTTACC
>JAEEGL010111778.1_pt1 | contig 12640 bp, 11 predicted proteins | sample 9134231 | NCBI WGS metagenome assembly JAEEGL01 (sample SAMN16246548, study PRJNA631951) | gut metagenome | biome: gut microbiome; feature: rumen; material: fiber-attached | host: Bos | place: Iran: Karaj | collected 2018-10
AACGCCTTCAATGGCAAGAATTTTAGGGGTTATCAGGTAATTAGGAGATTGAAAGGTTTTTGTTTTATAAAGACACAACTGTACGAAACAGCTCAATCCGCGGTTCGTTCTTCTTTTTCGACACCGTCAACGGACGCATCGGTTGCCACGAATGATCGCTTGACCAAATCAGTTGCGACGGAAATCCCAAAACCAATGTTGCGTTTGTAAATAACGTTCCGATTGTCGATAAAACGTTGTGCAATTTCTCGGGTTTTTCTTCCCAAAAACGATAGGGCGGATCGAAAAAAATAAAATTCGGTTGCGGAAATACCGAAAAATCGGCGACAAATGCATCAATCGTCACAACTTTGATGCATTCTTCGACATTCAAACACGCGCTTTTACAAACCGCTTCGGCGTTCTTTTTCAACTGCGCGGCGGTTATTGGATTTTTTTCAAAAAACACAGCCTCTTTGGCACCGTGACTGAGAGCTTCCAGCCCGAATGCGCCCGTTCCGGCAAAACAATCCCACACAACGGCTTCTTGAATATCCGTTCCGATGCGACTGAAAATACGTTCGCGGTTCGTGTCGGTCGAGGGGCGAATTTCGACGTTTTTCGGAACTTTCAGCAAAATTCCGCGTGCCTTGCCTCCCGTAATGCGCATGAACTTCCGAAATTACATTAAAATGCAAACGAAACCTGCGAGAGCATGGCATGCCCCGATGTGCCGTTCTTCGAATTTTTCAGGCAAACGAACATGTCGCCAAACACCGTTGAATGCGTCTCAAAACTTCATCCTTTCCCAAGACATTGAGCAAATGGTAAAGGCTCGGACCGACATTGCGCCCGGAAACGGCAAAGCGCAACGTATGAATGTACGCACCCGCCGGAAGATTTTTCTCGGAACTCAAGGTCTTCAAAGCGTTTTCGACGATCTCGCAATCGAAAGTCGGCAATGCACTTAGGGCAATTTGCAGTTCCGGAAGCCGCTCCTTTGGCTGATGCTTCAGTATTTTTTGCAACGCCGTCGGTTTAAACGGATAATTTTTATCGAAAAAATAAGCAATAAAATTGGGTAATTCCTCGAAGGAACGCAATTTTTCCTGAACAATTTCGAAAATTCGACGTAAGTACAATTCGTCCTCCAACCAATCCGTATGCTCGGTTTTGCGAAGCACCTCAATGCCGCGTTCGAAAAATTCCTCCTTCGGCAGTTTCTTTAAATGCTCCGCGTTCATGAAGGCGAGCTTCTTTTCGTCAAAACGCGCGTGGGTTTTGTTGATGCCGACAAGATCAAAAGCGGCGATAATCTCATCGAGCGACATCAATTCGCGATCGTCTTTCGGCGACCAACCGAGCAACGAAAGGTAATTGATGAGTGCCGCCGGGAGAAAAAATTTATCTCTGTATTCCTCTACCAACGAACCGCGATCGCGTTTGCTCATTTTCCCCGGACCGTCGGTCTTTAAAATCAGCGGAATGTGAGCAAATTTCGGAGCGGGCGCACCCAGTGCCTTGTAAAGTTCCAGGTGTTTGCTGGTGTTTGACAGGTGGTCTTCGCCGCGAATGACGTGCGTGATTTTCATCTCCATATCATCCACCACATTGACGAAATGAAACACAGGCGTGCCGTTGGAGCGATAAATCACAAAATCTTTTTCTTCCAAACGTTGAACGGGACCGTGAATAATATCATCGATGGTCTGTACTTCGCCCGAAACTTTCAGCCACAACGCGCCGTCTTTCTCGTAGACTTTCCCTTCATCACGCAAGCGTTTCAGGTGTTTTCGATAAATATCACCGCGTTCGCTTTGGAAATAAGAACCGTACGAACCGCCGACCTCGGGGCCTTCATCCCAGTTGAGCCCCAACCAACGCAAGTTGGATAACAACGAATTCAGCGATTCCTTCGTGTTGCGTTCCGTGTCGGAATCTTCGATGCGCAACACAAATGTCCCGCCGGTGTGTTTTGCGTACAGCCAGTTAAACAGCGCGGTACGGGCACCGCCGATATGAAAATACCCCGTGGGGCTCGGAGCAAAACGAACGCGAACGTCGGACATGAATTTTCTTCTAAACCTCTATAGATTTTGACAAACAACCGCCAATTTGTCCAGGACGTACTCCTGATCTTCTCGCGATAAATGCGGATAAATCGGAAGGCTTAAACAGCCGTTTGCATACGCTTCGGCTCCCGGCAACGACATATTACCGAGTAAATCGCGATAGAGATCATAATGATACAGCGGCAAATAATGCACACCCGTTTCAACACCGTTTTCTTTGAGTTTTTGATACACAAAATCGCGCTTTTGTCGGTCTTTAAAATGAACGACAAACAGATGATACGAACTGCCTTCATGATACGGAACGCAGGTAAGATGCGAAGCGTACGGTTCTTTCGACAAACATTCCAGGTAATAACGCGCGATGGTTCGTCGTTTTTCGACAAACGTATCAATACGTCTTAACTGCGACAGTCCCAATGCGGCTTGCAATTCCGACATGCGGTAATTATAGCCCCAAATTTTTTGTTCGCGTACGTAGGTATTTGGTTGTGATTGCAGACCGTGATTGAGAAAAAGGCGAACGTGCTCCGCAAGTTTATCGTCGTTGGTGAGCACCGCACCGCCTTCGCCGCAGGTAATTGTCTTCAGCGGGTGGAAGCTCAACGTTGCCATGTCGGTATGGGCACAGGATGCACTTTTGTACGTTTCTCCTCCAAAAATATACGTACCGCCGAAGCTGTGCGCCGCATCTTCAATCACCATTGCGCGATACTTTTTTGCCAGTTCATGAATAACGGGCAAATTTGCCGCAATTCCCTGTAAAGATACGGGAACGATTGCTTTTTTTGATGAAGACGGTGCTAATTCCAATGCTTCCTTTAAAGCGTCCGTATCCATGATGCCCGTTACGGGATCGACATCGACAAAGCAAATCTTCGCGCCGACGGCGTGCAACATGTTGGAGGTTGCCGCGAAGGTGATCGGCGTTGTAAAAACGGTTGCGCCTTCCAGTTCCGACGCAAGGTAACTCAAATGCAACGCCGAAGTGCCGTTGGAACAGACAATAGCGTGCTTTACGTTTAAATAATCCCGCAAAACCGCTTCAAATGCGCGAATTTTCGGTCCCTGCGAGAGAAAATCGCTTTTCAAAACCTCCGTAACCGCCTGAATATCCGAGGCGTCAATGCTTTGCCGGGAGTAGGAAATGTGCTTTGAGGTCATTAGAAATAAAAAAGGGTGATATTTTGTTACTATAGGGGCATCGTTCGCAAACAAAAGTCTTGGTTTGATTTTTTGCATTCTTTGACTTAAATGCCAATCGACATAGTGTGTTTGCTAAACATCCGAACACGTACGGAGCATTTTTGGGCAGGCGGCGTTTCATTTTGACTTTAAGGATGCAATTTCTGAGCTTCCTTTGGAGAAATAAGCGAAGTACATTCCTTAATGTTTTTCATAACCTTCCTTGGTTTCTTTATTGCAACTGCTTTTCAAAAAACGCCGTCAATTCCGCCTCCGAAAGGCGCGTTTGCTGCATCGTATCCCGATCGCGCAGGGTGTAGGTATCGTCATCAAGTGAATCGAAATCCACGGTTACGCACCAAGGCGTACCGATTTCATCCATGCGGCGATAACGGCGACCAACAGCACCCGTTTCGTCATACGCCGTGTACCAACGTTTTTGCAATCTTGAAAAGAGTTCGCGTGCCTTTTCAACCAACTCGGGTTTGTTTTTGACCAGCGGAAACACCGCCGCCTTTATTGGTGCTAACTTCGGTTTCAGACGCAACACAACGCGCTTTTCGCCGTTCACCTCATCCTCGTCATACGCCGAAACCAATAACGCCAGAACCGTTCGATCAACACCCACGGACGGTTCGACGACGTACGGCAGGTATTTAGTTTTAAGCGTTTCGTCAAAATACTCCAACGGCTTGCCACTGAAGGACTGATGTTGTGTCAGGTCAAAATTCCCGCGAACGGCAATCCCCTCTAACTCCTGCACGCCGAACGGATAACGGAACATAATATCCGTACAGGCTTTTGCGTAATGCGCCAAGTCTTTTTTTTCGTGCACGTCAAAGGAAAGCCACTCTTTTCGCAGACCAATGGAAAGGTGCCATTGATAGCGCTCTTCGATCCATTTTTGGTGCAGGTTTGGCCAAAGCGTCTCGTTGGCGGGCAAAAAGTACTCGATTTCCATCTGCTCGAATTCCCGCGAGCGAAACGTGAAATTGCGCGGGGTAATTTCGTTGCGGAAAGCCTTCCCGATTTGCGCAATCCCGAACGGCAGTTTGACGCGTGTCGAATCAACGACATTTTTAAAGTTGATAAAAATCCCCTGGGCGGTTTCGGGGCGCAGGTATGCAACGCCCGCTTCGGATGCAACGGCACCGACCTGCGTTTGAAACATCAAATTAAATTCCCGCGGCGGCGTTAAATCGCCGGGCTTATCGGTGGCAGGGGAGGGGATAAGCGCAAACTCTTCAGGCTTTGCTTCGGTCAGCGGCTTTAAATGAATTTCATCAGGCTTCTCTTGCGAACAATTATGCGCTTTAAGAAGCGCTTTGACTTTTTTGGCAACATCGGCATCGCGTTCTTCGCCGTCCGTCACGCAAATACATCCGAGAAGTTTGCCTGCGACGGCAATCGGCGCGTAAAACACCTGATCGGCTCTGTAACGTGCCTTAGTGACTTTGCAATCAACCATCGGATCCGAAAATCCGTCCACGTGCCCCGAGGCTTTCCAAACGTTCGGGTGCAAAATCACGGCACTGTCCAGACCGACGATGTCTTCGCGATCCTGCACCATGTTCTTCCACCACAAATTCTTAACGTTGCGTTTGAGTTCCGTTCCGAGCGGTCCGTAATCGAAAAAGCCGTTCAACCCGCCGTAAATATCCGACGACGGGAAAATAAGCCCCTTGCGCTTGCAGAACGCAACCAAATCTTTCATCGAAACCATCGGTTTTATGAAAGTTTTTCAGATGTGAGGTGGCAATGTTTTTCAGGAGTGTTTGACGGACAGTACTCCGCAAGAAAAAAAGGAAAGTTTGGAAAGTGCTTTGTATTTGCTGGCAAGTGTTTGATTTGAAGCATGTCGTTTAAACGTAAGCCATGTGCTCTGTAAAAGTGGTGTAAAAAACAAAACAGTTCGAAACTCAAAAAACGATAAAATACTGTCAAAAACCGTTATTGCACAAAGCGCATAATACCGTGAGCCGTTGCTGAAAATTTTTTAATCATACCTTCTAGATAGTATTCCGAAACAACAAAAATACCAAGACATCACATGCTCTCATCTTGCAAAAACTATCATCCTTCGTTACCTTAGAATCATCGGTTTTAGCATGCACATCCTTGTTACCGGCGGTTCGGGATTTTTGGGGCGGCATTTGTTGCAGGCACTTAAAGATGAAGGATATGCACAATTACGTACGTTTAATCGTTCCGCCTGTCATGATTTACAGGAGCAAGGCATTGAAGTTATTCAGGGGGATTTGACGGATTTTGAAGCCGTAAATTCCGCCGTTCAGGATTGCGAAACTGTTTTTCATGTTGCGGCGAAGGCGGGTGTTTGGGGTTCGTATCGTTCCTATTATGAAGCAAATGTCGTCGGAACCGAAAATGTCCTTAAAGCGTGCCAAACCAACGGTGTTCGGTATCTGATTTATACAAGTTCGCCGAGCGTGGTTTTCAAGGGGCAACCGTTGACGAATGTCGATGAGCGCGTCGGATACGGGATACCGTCAAAAATGTGTCCCTATGCGCATACCAAAATGCTTGCGGAACAGCGTGTTCTTGCGACCGATGGGAAAAACGGAACGCGAACCGTTGCGTTGCGCCCGCATCTGATTTGGGGTCCCGGTGACCGCCATTTAATACCGACCATTCTGCAGGCGGTGCGCAAGGGTCGGCTTGTTCAGGTTGGCGAGGGCAATAATTGGGTTGATATTTCCTATGTTACAAACGTTACGCAGGCGCACCTTCTGGCGTTAAAAGCGTTGTCGGAAACAAACAGCTCCGTCGGCGGGAAGGCTTACTTTATTTCCCAGGGCGATCCGGTGCAACTTTGGTCATGGCTCAATCAACTGTTGCGACATTTGGGAATGCCGATGATTACGAAAAAGATTTCGGCGCGCAAAGCATACTTTCTGGGTGCCTGCCTGGAACTTCTCTATAAGTGTTGTTTCATTAAAAAACAACCGCCCATGACGCGTTTTGTTGCGAAAGAACTGTCACAGGATCATTACTTTGATATTTCCGCCGCCAAAATGGATCTGCATTACATACCGCAGGTTTCCAACGAAGAGGGGATGGAACGGCTGGTGCGTTGGCTTAAAACGCAACAAAAGTAACTGCCGAATATTCCTTTTCTAACAAAATACTCGCGGTATGACGACGGCACACGGCATCCGACAACCTCGTCGTTCCCAGGAACCCACCGTGCTGTTATAAGAACGGAGGGAGCCAAAAACTTTTGTATAAATCCGAACCCGGAAACCGAACCGCAAGTCTCCGGATATCGCTGAAATCACTTTTCTTGCGGGAAAAACTTTTTAAACTCTTCTTTCAATAATTCGGGATGCCAGCGAATGAACCGAAGGTCGCATTGATCGTTCTTGCTGTCTTTGACGAGTTTTATCCATCGCATTACTCTGTCCAAAACTTCCTCTCTTTTTTTTCTGTATTCACAACCGTAATCGACGCCGCGAAATTCCAGAACACCCCCGTTGTACCAAACCGCGAGATGCCCCGGATCGGTGCCGATGTTTTTCGCGGAATACTCCGGAATTCTCTTAATATCTTCTTCCGATCTTCCCCTGAGAATAATGCAATCCGTATCGCACAACGTATCCAGGAATTTTGCCAATTCTTCACGGCTCATCTCTTTGCTCTTTTTGTCGAAACAGCGCAAAAGCTTCCCCTGTTCCCGAATACCCCAGGTGGTACGTTTCAACAACCCGCCCGCTACATAATACACCACGCCGCAACAATCAAATCCGCGCAACCGATACGGCATTCCGACGAACTCTTCCTTGATCTGCTCTTTCGGATCTTCGCTTACTTGCTCAAAACCGTAATCTTGCGGAAGCTCGATTTCATATTCCCAATTTCCACCCCAACAGTAGGGAATTTGTCCGGGGCATCGCGCAAAAAACTTTCTTATCTCCTCCAAGGGCATCGGAGAAGCCTCGTACTTGACGTCCTTCTCTTGTACCTGCCGACAACATTGCCCTAAAAACTGCTCATGAACGTACCCGACGTTTGTTTTGTCCTCGCGCCTGAGCCACGAAACCTTACACACACCTTTTGCATTTTTCGATATGAGCTCCAAAAAAGACCCGGGCAACAAAACCGACATCAACTTTCGGCAACTGGTTCCGTAATGTCCGACATAATAAGGCAATTGCTTCAAATCTTCGGTGTTGTATAACGGTACGGAGCAATTTTCCTTCACAACAAAAAAATTCCCATTTGCAAATGCGGAACCCGTTGCAAAAAACCAGGCAACGCCAAAAAACAAGTGATATTTCCTCATACATTCCCATGGGAAGAGAAAATTTGCATTTTTGCAACCCTTTAAATAAAGGAATTTTTAAATTTCTCATTCCGCTTTTGCAAAATGGTCACAAACGGTAACGATACGGGACAATAACAACAAAACCGTCCTTATCAATAACCTGGACGGTGAGGCAGTTTGAAGATTATCAAAAACGGAAAATTACTCCGCCACACCGATAACTCCGCAACATCAACGAAACAGGATTTTTTCACGGAAAATACGTTTTAAACTCTTCTTTCAACAATTCGGGATGCCAGCGAATGAACCGCACGTCACTCTCATCGTCGTCCGCATTCCGACTTGCCGTGACCAAATCCATAATCCTTTCGGGAGCTTCCTTCGCAGGCGTAAAAACGCAACCGTAATCCATTCCGCGAAACTCGATCATACCGCCGTTGTACCAAACAACGACATGCCCTTCGATAACGACGTAATCGCTGTCCCGCAGTTGTAACGCCGCCAACTTCTCTCTTAAATCTTTGAGCGAAATCGTATCGTTTTTCCCGACGCGGTACAAAATTTTCCCGCAACTCCTCAATTGGCGGGTACTGTGTGGCAACAGTCCGTTCGAAATAAAGTACAACAACCCAGAGCAGTCAAATCCGCGCAATTCATACGGTTTTTCACCAATAACGTCGGTTGGTTCAAAGTGATAGTCGTCGGGCAAGGGAATTGTTTCAAACCAATTTCCGCCCCAGCAGTAAGGTATCCGTTCGTCGATACAGCGTTGGAAAATCGTTCTTATCTCTTTCAGAGGCATCGGAGAAAATGACCGTTTGACGGCATCTTTTGAAACTTCTTCGCACGATTTTTCCAAAAACGCGTTATGAACATACCCTTCAAAGGTTCTCTTCGGGTTCACATGCCACACGACTTTCGATGTTTTTTTACCAAAATCCGGAACATCCAAAAGGCTCCCGGGCAACAAAACCGTAAGCAAATGATAACAGTTGGTTCCGTGCGCTCCGGCATGGTATAAGAGTTTTGAACCGTCCGTTCCGAACAACGGCACATAGCAACCTTCTTTTACGACAAAAGTCTTTCCGCCTTTGCAAAAGGCAAGCCCGATACAGAAAAGGAACAACGTGAAAACGAAAAGCAAACGACGCTTCTTCATGCAACTTTATACGGCAGAAAATTTTGCATTCCGTCAATTTTTTCGAGGAATTTCTGAAATTTTTCCTGGCAAATACATTTTTTCATCAACAGAAAACAGATTGAAATAAACATATTTTCACCGTTGAATGGATGCATGCAGATCTTTGTTCCGCGAGAAATATCGGATGAAACGCGCGTGGCTGTCACGCCCGAAACGATTAAAGAATTTGTTCAACTCGGGATTTCTGTTGCCGTTGAACAGGGGGCGGGAGAAAAAAGTCTGATTTCGGATGAAGTCTATCGGCAGGCGGGTGCACGGGTTGTTTCGAACGAAAAACGTTTTTCGGAACTTCAAAATGCGGATGTTGTTTTGCACGTTTTGCCGCTTGAAGTAACCGATATTGTTCATTTGAAGCCACACGCATGGCATATCAGTTTTTTTGATGCCTTTCGTTACCCCGAGGCGTTGGAGGCTTTTAAAAAACAACAAACCAATGTAATTTCGCTGGAACGCATTCCGCGTACGTCGTTTGCACAAAAAATGGACGCTCTCAGTTCACAGTCGAACCTTGCAGGTTATGTCGGGGTGTTGAAAGGCGTGCAATACCTGCGCAAAACCCTTCCGATGTTGGTGACTTCCGCAGGAACGTTGCAGGCGGCGCGCGTTTTTGTCATCGGTGTCGGAGTAGCGGGATTGCAGGCGATTGCCACCGCTAAGCGTCTCGGTGCGCGTGTGGAAGCGTTTGATACACGCCCCGAAGTCGAGGAGCAGGTGCGTTCCGTCGGTGCAAAGTTCGTCAAAATTGACCTCGGGCAGACGGGAAGCACGCAACAGGGGTACGCCAAAGCATTGACTGATGAGCAACTACAACGTCAGCGCGACGGCATGACCGCCGTTTGCGTTCATTCGGATATTGTGATTACGACCGCAAAAGTTTTCGGTCGCAAAGCCCCGCTCATTCTTACAAAAGCCATGACGGATGCCATGCAACCGGGAAGCGTGGTCGTGGATTTGGCGGTGGAAGCGGGCGGCAATACGGAGGAGCTGGTTGCGGGACAAAATATCACCACGTCGCACGGCATCCATATCCTCGGAGAGGGTTATTGGGAACGTAATGTCGCGGCTTCGGCTTCGCAGATGTTTGCTTTCAATCTGTTTGCTCTGGTTGAGTATTTGTTCGATAAAGATACGCAACAACTGCGTTGCGACGACGGGGATGCGATTTTAAAAAGTTGCTTGTGGCTCAAAGACGGAGAGACCCGATTTGAGTAAGGCAGAAGGGCTTCGATAGCACAACGGACGGTTGCCACGGGCTTGTACTCCAAAGTCCCGCCGTTGCGTTGCCGGTAGTGCTTTGCCTTTTGGCGCAATGATAACCAAAGGCGTTCGAAGCGGGGAACTGTAGGATTAAACCTTAACAATTCCGAAAAACTCCTCAAAATAACGGAGGATGTCGCTGCTTGATCATCGCGAGGATACTCTTTTTTCAAACGAAACCGAAACCTCGGTGAAGCAGGTTCCCCTCCCCGAACGAATGCGACCGCAAACGTTGAAAGCGATGGTCGGGCAGGCGCATTTGCTGTCCGAGAAAAGTGCGTTTCAAAATTGGCTCAAAAACGGCGGTTCTGGAAATGTTTTGCTTTACGGACCGCCCGGTTGCGGGAAAACCACGCTTGCGCACTTGATTGCCAAGCATCTCGGAAAACATCTCATCGCGCTCAATGCCGTTTTGTCGAATTTGAACGATTTGCGGAACAAAATCCAACAAACCGTCCATGACCAACATGCCATCCTTTTTATCGACGAAATTCACCGCTTCAATCGTTCGCAACAGGATGTTTTGTTGCCGTTTTGCGAAAACGGACGGTTGCAGCTAATTGGAGCCACGACGCACAATCCCGCTTTTTACCTCATTCCGCCGCTTTTAAGCCGCAGTTATGTCTTCGAATTGCACCGATTGCCGCCGGAAAATATCCTTCAAATTCTTACCGCCGCGCTTAAAGACGAAAAAAACGGTCTCGGAGCGTTAAAAATTACCGTTCCCGATGGTGTTTTGTCGGAAATTGCGCGCATTGCGGACGGCGACCTGCGGCGCGCATTGAATTTACTGGAATTTTTGTGTCTGAGTACGCCGATCGGCGGCACGTTGAATGCGGAAAGTGTGGATGCGGAATTAGAACACTGGCATGCGAATTACAATGCGCGCGAAACCGATCACTACGATGTGATTTCCGCGTTCATTAAGAGCGTACGCGGGTGCGATCCCGATGCGGCGGTTTATTGGCTGGCGCGCATGCTGAAAGGCGGCGAAGATCCGCTGTTTATTGCGCGTCGATTGGTGATTTTGGCGTCCGAAGACGTCGGCTTGGCGGATTCGCGCGGCTTGACGCTCGCAGTATCCGCCTATACGGCGTGCGAAAAAATCGGCATGCCCGAATGCGCCATCAATCTGTCGCACGTGACCGTTTTTCTGGCATTGGCACCCAAAAGCAACAGCACCAACGAAGCTCTCAATGCGGCTTATAAATTAATCGCACATGAGGTCCCGCAGCCTGTTCCGAATGCCCTGCAACAAACGCCGTTGCACCGTGAAGACAAATACCTTTACAGTCACCTTTACGAAGCCAATGTTTCCGGGCAGGCGTATTGGAACGAAGCGGAACAACTTTATTATTTAAAACCGATCGGCGCGGAAAAGAATTTCGAAGCATTATACCGTTATCGGCGGCAGTTAAGGAAAAAAAGACGGGAAAACACTCCCAAAAAAGATGTTTAGCGTTCGGAAAAATTTTCTTATTTTGGTGCTTTAATCCAAAATTATTTGGCGCAATCCGGTGTAATGAATGGTTTAAAAATCAAGTTATCGTAATATTTAGAGATCCCCTTAAAATTTTTCTAAAAAACACTTGATTCCGAGAGCATATTAAGTTATAATCAAATTAAGCGTTCGTATGTGCGGACGTGTAAAGTAACAATGAAAAAAAGGAAATAAAAATATGATGTCACAAACAAGTGCAAATGTGGATGCAAACACAACCCCTCCTGCATACGTGATAGAAGTCGAACGTCTCGGCGATGCGGAGGAATTGAACGGTTGGGAAAAGTGGTCTCTTAAGGATGTTATCAGGGTTCTTAAAGACATGACTAAAGAGTGGTATGGAGTAAGAGCAATGGATATGGGGAACATTCTTCTCTATAAACTTTTGGAAGCGGCGGCGGATCCGAATGTTCCTTTCGAATTGATTGAGGAAACCGCACTCGCGGGTCTCGAGTGGCCGACATATATGAAACGTAGGAGTGCTTTTCATGCTCTTGCGACTTTACCAGATAAACGTCGAGTAGTGTGCGATTTTTTTAAGAAATTTGTTAAGCACGGAGTAGAAGATGCACGTTATTATGATCTGATCTATACGATGCTTACGTATCGGCTTGCCATTGGGAGTCACCCTTTGGGCTTCCAAATGAGTCTGGAGGATGGATTTAATGACGAAGTTTTAGCTAAATTGCCGCCAAAGATGCAGGAGGAACTCAAAGGCGCTAGTTTTTATGAGGACGATAATGAGTCAGGTCGGAGAACGGTCTATTCCCTTTTGACGGGAGAATCCATCGCAATGTAGTAACTTAAAGCGAGTGATATATATGAACACAATAGGTCATGATACACTTACCATTTCGCAACCAAGGGAGTATTCGCTGGAGAGGACTAACGGAGCGAACAGCATGAATGAATGGTGGAGAACTACTTTTGCTAATAGCAACTTTGAAATTCAAAATGCGGCGCAGTTATCCGTTATTAAGTCCCAAGTATATGGCGTCATTAGAGAGAACGCAAACACTGCTGTTTTTTACAGATCTTAGTCGGCAAAGAATGTTCAAAAAGGACTTACAGAGAAATTAATTAAAAAAGAATATAATAGTGCTAAAAAATATAAAATTATATAAAAGAAATATTTATAAATATAAAAAACCTATTAAATTATT
>JAEEGL010156694.1_pt1 | contig 12640 bp, 9 predicted proteins | sample 9134231 | NCBI WGS metagenome assembly JAEEGL01 (sample SAMN16246548, study PRJNA631951) | gut metagenome | biome: gut microbiome; feature: rumen; material: fiber-attached | host: Bos | place: Iran: Karaj | collected 2018-10
CCCCGATATATGATCAAAGAAGTGGCTTGGTATATAAAAATTTTTATCTAAAAATCAGGTTAAAATAATCTGATCAATATTTACGTAGAATTAGAACCAGAAGAAATCATCCTCTTCTTCAGGGAATAATTCGTCAAAAATCGACTTCTCGCTCTGCTGATAGGAAGGTGCGGGAGCGCCATCGGGCTTAGCAGGAACGGTTTCACCCTTTGGTGCGGCAGCTCCGTCGGGCTTAGCAGGAACGGTTTCACCCTTTGGTGCGGCAGCTCCGTCGGGCTTGGCGGGAACTGTTTCACCCTTAGGAGCGGCAGCTCCGTCCGGTTTTGGAGTGGATGTGCCACCCTTAGGTTGTGGAGTGGGCTTTGGCTGTGGTGAAGGTTTGGGCTGAGGCTGAGGTGTGTCACCGCATTTAGGCTGTGGTGAAGGCTTGGGCTGAGGTGTTGACTTGCCGTTGGTCTTTCCTGTGCAGCTGTTGTAATCCCAATCCCAATCGCAATCGAAGTCGCAATCAGCATCGCCGAAGAGGTTGAAACCAAATCCACCGATCATATCACTTACAAATTTTGAAATGTTAGCATCACCACCAAGGTTCTTGATGATATCATCGAGTGAGAAAAGAAAATTGTCTTCGATAGACTTGCTGTTGTTATCAAGAATTGTTACACCGATATTACGAAGAAGCATATCAGCTAACTTAAGGGGCAGAGCGCTTTCACCCTCTGCAAAGAGAGAACAACCGTCAAGAAGAAGATCTATGAAATCACAGCCGGTTCCACCCTTTGAGGCACCTTTTGTGGCGCTCTTTCCGCCAAGGCCAAATAAATTGCCGAGAAGATCAAAGATTCCGCTACCGCCTTTGAGAGCATCACCCAAACCAAGCTGGGACATGCAGATAACGAGATCGGCACCGTCTTCTCTAAGAGACTGAGCCTGCTGTTCTGCACTTGTATACCACTCTGAATTCTTGGATAAGTCGTAATTAGCGTTGCAGCAAGCCTGGTAATCGGGGAGCCCGAAGAAACCAATCTTCATGTCTGAATTGGCACAGTCATACATGAAACTGTTGTCGCATAGATTGTTCTGCTTCATGATACTGTTAAAGCACTCGGATGACTGTGAGAAATCCTTTCCTTTACCTTTGCATGCAGAATTCATTGCTTTATCGGCACAGTCAAAATTGACAATGTTACAGCCTGAATCAAAATAGTTATTTGCATTGGCTGTGGTTGCTGCTCCGAATCCGTAATTTCCGAAATTGGCATAATCGTATCCGGCTTCATTCATTGCAAGAAAAGCAGCATAGTCATTGTCGTAAGTATTCATGCACTGAGAACCGCCGTTTGCACTCCAGAATTTTTCCATATCTTTACCTTCACAGAAATCACCTGTGTCAATAAGTACAACGTCGGACTTTAAAGTGTCTTCAAAAAAGTTTTTAAGTGATGCTACATAAGGATATTTGTCGAAATTACACTGAGCGTCATTTGTAGAAAGAATGACTGTTTTATCAGAAAGATCTTTACCTTCGGCGGCAAGTTTCTTGAAATCATTGATGCTTCCAATCCCCGAAGAGTTATTTATATATACACCTTCTTTTCCTCCGGCATGTGCAACGGCTGCACCTATACCGGAAGTCAGAAAGATAGTCGATGCCAGAGTTAAGGACATGACGGTCCTGATGGCACGCGATTTTTTTACAGTGTGTCTTGTCATACTATTACCTCCTTTGTTAAAACCCCTGTAACTTTGTTAGTAAAATGTTACCAACATCTAAGCAATAGTATAACGCAAAAATTCTTTTTATAAAAGGTGTTATTCTAAATTTCTTTGAATTTCAAGGAGTTCAGACGTTTTAAAGACATATTTTTTGTTACAAAAATGACAACATAATTCAACAGGCTTACCCTCGTCAATCAACTCCTGAAGCTCTTTTCGGCCAATTAACATAAGAGCTCTTTCGACCCTGTCTTTGTCACAGTTACAATAGAAATTTAAATCAATCTTGTCGGTGATCTCGACATCGAAGCCTTCAAGAAGTATGTTAAGCAGGTCTTCAGGAGTCTTTCCGGATTTAAGGATATCTGTGACAGAAGAGAATTTGGTAAGATTTTCCTCAAGCTTTGTTATGACTTCTTCGGATGCAAAGGGCAGTAGCTGAATGATAAATCCGCCTGCGGCAATGACCGAGAGGTTTTCTCTTTCGACAAGAACACCGAGTCCGACTGAAGAAGGCGTCTGCTCTGACTTTGTAAAATAGTATGTGAGGTCTTCGGCAACTTCTCCGGTATAAAGGGGAACCTGGCCGACGTAGGGCTCTTTTAACCCCATATCCCTTATAACCGTGAGCGTTCCTTCGCCGATTCCGCCTCCTACATTTAAATGTCCGGATGCATTCGGTTCCATGACAACATATGGATTTGTAACATAACCCTTAACGTTTCCAAATCGGTCTGCTGTTGCAAGAACTCCTTTTAAAGGACCGTCTCCGTCCATCTTTACGGTTATGAGGTCCTGGTCGTTATCCATCATTGTTCCCATCATGACTGTACCTGTCATAAGTCGTCCCAGCGCAGCTGCGGCAATGGGAGAGAGGTTGTGGGCCTTTCTTCCGTATTCGGCGAGATCCTTTGTCGTTGCCGCGAAAGCTCTTATCTGCGCATCTGCTGCGGTTGCGCGTACCATATAATCTTTATAAGACATAATTATCCTCAACTTTCTTTAATTATCATTATCAAAAATGCAATTCGTATTGAATAATAAATGATTTCACCGTCAAAGTAAATGGCGCCGTAAGTTCACTGTATTTGCGTATTATGTGGGTTTATTGGATTGACATAGATTTAACGCACAGATATAATTATTTTGTATAATCCTTAACAATCATCTATAAATTAAAGCGGGTGGCAAAAAAGTAATTTTTTGGTACCGGCGTCATAAAATTACAAATATAAATTAAAGGAGCAGAATATGGCAGATAAGGAAATTTCTCAGGCGGTCATTTCCAGACTTCCACGATATTTCAGGTATTTGGGAGATCTTAAAGAAAAGGGCGTTGAGAGAATATCATCTCAAGAACTTAGCGACATTATGAAAGTAACTGCTTCTCAGATAAGGCAGGATTTTAATAATTTTGGTGGTTTCGGTCAGCAGGGATACGGATATAACGTAGGTTATCTCTATGACGAGATCAGTAAGATCTTAGGAATTGACAAAGAACACAGCCTTGTTATTATCGGTGCGGGACACCTTGGCAAGGCAATTGCGGGATATACGAATTTCACAAGAAGAGGATTTGTTTTCAAGGGTGCATTTGACTGTAACCCCGAACTTTTCGGAACAAAGATAAGAGATGTTGAAGTTCGTCCCATTGATGAAGTAGAAGATTTTGTAAAAAATAATAAAATAGAAATTGCCGTTTTGACCATTCCGAAGGATCAGGCGGTTCCAATGGCTCACAGGCTTTGCGAGTGCGGAATTCAGGCTATCTGGAATTTTGCACATGTCGATCTTGAGGTACCTGACTATATTGTGGTAGAAAATGTACATTTATCTGACAGTTTGATGAAATTATCGTATAATATAAACAGGTCAGGAAAAAATGTTTAACTCAGGTGAGAAAAACTAATGGCAAAAGACAAAGAAGCTTATATGTCTGCGCTGGAGGGAAAAAATATTCCTATTTTGACGCTGGATAACAAATGGCACCAGCTGTTTACGCAGACGGAAATGACACCGGAGATCTCGAATCTTGCGGATGAACTGAATGCACTTGTCGAACGCGACGGAAAGCTGCGCAGTGAGACCAAGGACCTTAAGAAGGTTAAGAAGAAGCTTCTTGGTGAGATTGTGCCCCTTAGGGATGAAGCCAATAAAGCGGGCGATTCATCCGCTATTGAGAAAAAAATCGAAGACAGAACCAGGCTCATCAATGACTGTAATGAAAGGATCCAATCCTACGATGATGAGCTGAGGGACCTTTCTAAGAAGATATATGAAGCCGATTATGAGCTTATGATAGAAACGATGAAGGTATGCTATGAGAGACTTCATGAGAATACCGACTATATCACGGAGCTTGACAAATGGGTTTCGGATTTCAGGGTGCAGCTTAAGAAAAACATTGTTCTGATGCAGCAGGCGGAGATAGAAAATTACAATCTTTATTCCTATATGCATCAGATTTTTGGTCCGGAAGTTATTGAGATATTCGATATGAAATACGATCCGGACAGAAGACATCCTATTCGCAGGCCTCTTGCAGGCAATGACAAGGATTATACATCATAAAGTATTTAAAAGCTGCCTGTTGGCAGCTTTTTAAATACTTTTAATAGGGGGAGATAAGCATATGAGATATGCGGTTACAAGCGATGAGATGAAAAGATATGACAGGAACACTTCTGAGGTTTTCGGAGTGAGCACTGAGATTTTAATGGAAAGGGCGTCTCTTTGCGTTGCCGATGAGATTGAAAAATATATCTTAGCAAAAGATGCGGACAGGAAATTTTCGGCACTCATATTTGCGGGAGTCGGAAATAACGGCGGAGACGGCATTTGCACCGCAAGACTTCTGAAACAAAGAGGGATAAGAGTTAAGCTCGTTGTTGTCGGTGACATGACAAAGTGCAGCGAGCTGTGCCTTAAGCAGCTTAAGATTGCTGCAAATTACGGAATCAATAGTGACACTTTTTCCAATATAAGAGACAACAAAAGCCCTGCCGAATGGGATATCATTGTAGATGCAGTATTTGGTATAGGTATTTCACGTAATATCACGGGAAGTTATGCCGAAGTGATAGACTATATCAATGATTGCAAAAAAGAGAGAAAAAGCGACCTTTTTGTTATATCTGTAGACATTCCTTCGGGCGTGAGTGCCGATGACGGAAGAATATGCTCTGTATGCGTAAATGCTGACGAGACGGTTACATTTAACTGCGTAAAGTTGGGACATATACTTTATCCCGGATGCGAGCATGTCGGAAAACTTGTTGTCTGCGATGCGGGGATCACCGAGGAGAGTTTTTGCGGAAATACACCGGAGTATTTCTTTTATGATGAAAAGCCGACAGCTCTTTTGCCCGAGAGAAAAAAGAATTCGAACAAAGGTACAAACGGTAAGATCCTTATCATAGCGGGATCGAAGGAAATAAGCGGAGCGTGCGTGCTGAGCGCGGGTGCGTGTCTTAAAGCGGGAGCGGGTATGGTCAGGGTATTTACGGCTTCCGAAAATTCGGAAGTTATAAAGACTATCCTTCCTGAGGCGCTTATTGATACTTATGAAGATTATGAGCCTGTATCCGCTAAACTCGAAGAAGCGATGAACTGGTCGACTGCGGCGGTTGTGGGTCCCGGAATCGGAATGAACGGAAAAGGCGCGGAAATCCTTAAGTTTGTTCTTGCAAGATATGACAAGAATCTTGTTGTCGATGCGGATGGGCTTAATCATATCGCGGCAGACAAAGAACTTAGGAATCTTGCGGGCAACTTTAGCAGGAACGGAAGGAAGCTTATCCTGACACCACATCTTGCTGAATTTGCAAGGCTCTTTGGCAGAGATATAAACGAGTGTAAAAGAAATATTCTTTTTTACCCGAAAGAACTGGCAAATGAGCTTCACTGCACTGTTGTTTGCAAAGATGCACGAAGTGTTGTTAGTGACAGTAACGAAAAAAAGATTTATATTAATGTGAGTGGAAATGATGGCATGGCAACTGCGGGAAGCGGTGATGTGCTGTCGGGGGTTCTCGGAGCTTTGATGGGCACGGGGCTTGGCTCTTTTGAATGTGCCTGCGTTGGAGCGTATCTGCACGGAGCGGCGGGAGATCTGGCGGCTTCGAGGCACGGGAAGCTTTCTATGGTTGCTTCCGATATTGTAGAAGAACTTGAGAATATTTTGATTTAAAACGGATGGAATGAAGATGTACGATGAAAATTCAAGGGTCTGCGCAAGAGTGGACCTGGGTGCGATAGAATATAACCTTGAAGCCATGAAAGGGAATATACCTGAAGGCGTAAGGATAATGGCGGTCATAAAGACGGATGCTTACGGACACGGTGCTCTTAGGATCGCGCAGTTTTTGGAAGATAAAGATTATATATGGGGATATGCGACAGCTACGGCGGAAGAAGCGTTTGACTTAAGAGATAACGGCATAAATAAGCCTATTTTGGTTCTCGGATATACATTCCCTTATGCTTATGAGAAGATGCTTTCTCTTGGGATAAGACCTGCGGTATTTAGGGAAGATATGTTAAAAGAGCTCGGAGATTGCTCCGAAAAGCTGTTAAGGTCGGGAGTTATAAAAAATCCCGCTCCGATACATATTGCAGTTGATACGGGAATGTCAAGAATCGGAATCCGCCATGATAAGAGCGGAGAAGAGTTTGTCGGAAAGGCATTTGAAGTTGAAAGCCTTGAGATTGAAGGAATATTTACGCATTTTGCCCGCGCCGATGAAAAAGACCTTTCAAATGCAAAAGAAAGAGAGCAGATCTTTGCTGAGTTTGTGAAAAATGCGGAGACTGCGGCAGGAAGGAAGATACCGATTCATCACTGTGCAAATTCGGCAAGTATTATTTCAATTCCCGAATCTTCAATGGATATGGTAAGAGCCGGTGTTACGATCTACGGAATGTGGCCTTCGGATGAAGTCTCGAAGGATATCATAGACCTTAAGCCTGCAATGGAACTTGTAAGCCATATAGTAATGATAAAAGAAGTTCCTGCGGGAACACCCGTAAGCTACGGCGGAACCTTTGTTACGGACAGTGCTTCAAAGATCGCGACAATACCTGTTGGATACGGAGATGGCTATCCGAGAAGCCTTTCGAATAAGGGATATGTTCTTATAAACGGACATCGCGCAAATATTCTCGGAAGAGTATGCATGGATCAGTTTATGGTCGATGTTACCGATATTCCCGATGTTAAGGAAGGAGATAAAGTAATCCTTCTGGGAAAAGATCCCGTTTCGGGCGAAACGATCTCAGCGGAGACCCTCGGAGATTTAAGCGGACGCTTTAACTATGAGCTTACCTGCGATATCAATCACAGAGTTCCGCGAGTATATATTTAATATTTTAGCTAAAAGGAGAACTTGACTTATAAAAGTTCTCTTTTTTTACCTTTTTTATGAAACTCCCGAGTACTCGACACGGGTGCGTATTTCGTATAAAATTTTTATAGAAGTTTTGCAAGGGAGTATTTATATGATATCTATTTTGACTACAGCAGCTAACGCTATACTGAGTCTTGCCATAACTGCACTTAAGGCTTTTTTATCCATGCTCACATGGTTTCTTAAGCTGTTTTTTAGTTTACTCAAATACCTGTATTGCGTTTTACCTGTGACTGCTGTTGTATTCTGCGGGCTGTATTGTCTTAATACATTTCTTTTGCTTTCCGGTAGCGCCGGCCCCGATAAGATTTCCACAGAAGCTTTATCAAATGAGAGACTTGAACAGACCGCGGAGGATTTTCTTAAGACGGGGAATTCGGAAGTCGGATATTTTTATAATGAACTCGTGAACTGGTGGAAAGGAGAAATAGGCAAATACGAGGGCTCGTTTTCTTTTATTATTCTTCTTGTTCTGAGCTTTATCCTGCTTACACCGGTAGTTGGCGTCATTCTTGGCATAACCGTACTTTTTTCCTACGGAAGGATACTTCTTTACGCCGTTGTTGCCGATATGGCTTTCTATGTTGGCTTTGCGATAGTCGGCAAGGGGTTTATGAGTGTAATGCAAAACAGGTATTACAAGATCTTTCCCGATGCAGGTAAAAGGCATGTTGTAAAAGAGTATGCCAAATGGAAAAAAGAGAAAAAAGAAGCGTCTCCCGAAAATGAAGGATTCTACGATGACAGACCGCGCTATGAAGACAGAGAATTCTACGACGACAGACCGCGCTACGATGACAGAGAATACTATGGGGAGAGAGCACGCTACGACGAAAGAGAATACTACGACCGCGGCTACGGGGATGCGGGATATGCGGGCTATGAGGACGACGAACCGTATGACGATGCGGAGTATGAGGATGAATCCTACGAAGAAGAATATTATGAAGATGAGTATTACGAGGAAGATGCGGATGAATCATCCTACGGCTACGAAAGAGAACCTGCGGTAGCTGCGGCGGGTGCGCAGGGATTTGATTTTTTTGCCGGCTGTAAAAGCAGGGAAAGTGCTGAACGAAAGTATAAAAGTCTTGTAAAACTCTACCATCCCGACAACATGGATGGAGATAACGGCGCACTGCAGGAGATTAATGTACAGTATGATAAGGTAAAGAAGCATTTTAGCTAATATTGTCGGAATTATATATAGTACATTATGCTAAAATGTGGTATATTTTAATTTGAGGTTTTAGGTTTATTTTAATCAATCGCATATCAGGAGGGCTGATTATGGACGAAGGCTTGCCTTCTGCCAGTTTTCTTTTACTTGCGGCTGTTCTTATAGCCGATATCTTTGTTTTCGGATTTGATGCGGCAATAACCCGCGTCAAGGAAGAGGATGTCGAGAATAAGAGTCGTGAGAATAAAAATAAAGTTGCTTCGGGACTTCTTAAGATCATGGAAAATCCCGAGAAACATATAAGAGCCATGAATGTTTTTGCGGCAGCGGTCAACATGGTTCTCGGAGGAATTGTCACAAAAGGTATCGGAAGATATATTGCATATATTCTGGATTTTGGCGGAGCTTATGTTGCAACCCGCATTACATATTGCCTGACAGGCGCAGTGATATTGCTTCTTACAATGAGTTTTGGTGTCAGAATACCTGAACGGCTTGCGGTCAGATGTCCCGAAAAATGGGCGACCGCGTGTTATTATCCTGTTGTTTTTATGAGATATCTGGTTACTCCGCTGGTTGCAATTGTAAGAGTGGTTTCCGGCACGGTATTATATCTCTTTGGCGTAAGAGGAGATGAGAATCTTACCGATGTCACCACGGAAGGAATCATTTCAATGGTTTCCGAAGGCCAGGAGCAGGGCGTGCTTCAGGAGACAGAGGCAGATATGATCTCAAATATCTTTGAGTTTTCGGACAAGGAAGCTCAGGATATCATGACAAACAGAAATGCAATGGTTGCCATTGATGCGAACATGACTCTTAAAGAGGCTGTCGGATTTATGATGGATACCAACAATTCCAGATTTCCGGTCTACCTTGACGACATCGATCATATTATCGGCATCATGCATATACGTGATGCGATGAAGAAACTGTCAGAGGAAACAGAAAAAGATCTTCCGATCAGGAAGATAAAGGGACTTCTTCGTCAGCCCAAGTTTGTTCCCGAGACCAGGAATATTGATTCTCTTTTTCACAATATGCAATCTTCCAAGACGCAGATGGTTGTTGTAATTGATGAATATGGTCAGACCGCGGGACTTGTATCCATGGAGGACATTCTTGAAGAGATTGTCGGAAATATCATGGATGAATATGACGAAGACGAAAACTACATCAAACCCACAAAGAACAGGGATGAGTTTATTGTAGAGGGCTCAACACCCATTGAAGTATTGGAAAAGAAATTTGAAATGTCTTTCGGTGAACTTGAGTTTGAGACTTTGAACGGATTTCTTATCTCGAAACTTGACAGGATACCGGAGGAAGACGACGAATTCAGCGTCGAAGTTAACGGCTATAGTTTCACGATTCTTTCCGTTGGCAATCATATGGTACAGAGCGTACTTATGAAGAAACTTCCAAGAGAGGAAAGTGCAGAGGGCGAGAAAGACTCGGAATTAGCAAAATAGAGTTTATATTGAGGAATGAAAGGAATTTTATATGTCAGGACATTCAAAATTTGCTAACATCAAGCACAAGAAAGAAAAAAATGATGCGGCAAAGGGAAAGATTTTTACTATTATCGGTAGAGAAATAGCAGTTGCCGTTAAGGAGGGAGGTCCGGATCCGTCAAACAACTTCAAGCTTGCAACGGTTATTGCAAAGGCAAAAGCAAATAACATGCCAAATGATACCATTGAGAGAGGTATCAAGAAAGCATCCGGCGCAGAAGGCGGAGTTGATTACAAGAGCATCACATACGAAGGATACGGCCCCGGCGGAACAGCCATTATCGTTGAAGCTCTCACAGACAATCAGAACAGAACAGCAGCTAACGTAAAGAGTGCTTTCACAAAGGGAAACGGAAACGTCGGAACTCCGGGCTGCGTATCATACATGTTCGACAATAAGGGACAGATTCTTATCGATAAGGAAGAGTGCAAGATGTCTTCAGACGATCTCATGATGCTTGTTCTCGATGCGGGAGCAGATGATTTCAATGAAGAGGATGACAGCTACGAGGTACTTACAACTCCTGAGAATTTCCAGGCTGTTGTCGAAGCTCTCGGCAAGGATAATATCGAGACAGCATCTGCGGAAGTAACAATGATTCCTCAGAATTACGTATCTGTTACAGATCCCGATACTGTTAAATATCTTCAGAGAATACTCGATCTTCTTGATGAAGATGATGATGTTCAGGCTGTATATCACAACTGGGAAGAGCCTGAAGAATAATTTAAAGATTATGATGGGAATAAAATGAGGGGAGTCCTAAAGAATGAAACTGAGACGAAAAATACCGACATTGTGCATATGGCTTTTATTCATACTCTTCAATGCGTTGATGGTTGGTTGTTCAGGCTATTTTTTAGGGCTTTTTCCACCCTCAAACAGACTTGGATTCACATTGATCTTTTCCACACTGGGTATTATTTGGACTAACGCGGTCGCGTTACTTGCGGGTAAGGTTTTCGACAGCGTTAAGCTTTACAGATATACTCACAAAAAAGGCTTTGAGATCTTTTATAAAGTCGCGGTTGCCTGCCTTATCATTGCTGCATTTGTTTACAGATACAGAACTATTGCGGTGGGCGATCCGATCTTTACGGGAAATACGTCTTTGCTTGACAATGCGATAGTTGGATCCGACAGCGTTTCATACGAACAGGATCTTCTGTCCATTACTTATTCCAAACTTCTTGGTTTCTTTATGATCTTTACCGGAAATATGTCTGAGACCGTGTATGTGTATGAAGCATTTCTTGCTTGTGTGTTCATCATGTTCACAGGTTCGGCGGTAAAACTTCTTTTAGGGCCTATAGCATCTATTATCTATATCGGTTATGTATCTTTCATGCCCGCATTTCTTAGGACATTTGCAGATAAAGAGCTCAACACGGACAGAATCTTTTATGTTATGTTCGGAATAGAGATCTATGTTGTAATTCGATATCTGAAGCAAATATATACCGTGGAATGTAAGGGACCGGCATTTATGATACTGTTCTTCCTGGTGGGAGTAACGGTAGGCTTTTTGGGTTATGTCGATGCCGGAACTTTTGTTGCGGTTTTTCCGTTTCTTATTTCTGTTTTGTTTATGGCGGAGGGAAGCCTCGCAAATGGCGGAAAAAGCCTGCTTGTAGTGCTCGGCGGAACGCTGTTCACATTCCTTGTGATGATGATACAGGAAGCCGGTATCGGAAATGTAGGTGTTGTTTTTTCTAAATGGATGTCATATTATTTCCATGAAGTGGGTCCAATAAAACCTTTCTTCATTTATTCGGAGAATAAGATTGCGTACCTCATCACGGTAGTTTTGATGTCAGCTGTTTTTGCCGGATATTTAAGGAGCAAAGACGCGGATAATATAATCCCCTGGCTCTTTGGAATGATCTTTCTCTTTGTGATGCAGCCAAGTCTCGGTGAGACCAGAATGATCTCTCAGTTTGTGGTAACAGTTTACTACGGATTTATTCTCGGCGGTGTTGCCATGCTTGTTTCTCAGGGTCCCAAAAAAGAATCGGAGATCATTGAGGAAGAGGAAGAAGAGGAAGAATCAGATCCTGAAAACAACTATGCATATAAGAAGGCTTCTGAAATGAGCGGCTTTGGCAATCATGGAGAGAATTCTCTTGCTGCCCGCAATCGCCGTGCTACCGACCGAAGAGAAGGATTTATGACCGGCGAGCTCATTGGTGAGGGAGAAATCATGGACAGAGGCGGAGCTTATGAAAAAGAGCTTCGTGAGAAAAAGCGCCGTGAAAGAGAAGAACGTGCAAGAGAACGTCGTGAGCGCCGTGAGCAGTTGGCCAGAGAAAGAGGACTGCGTTTACAGGAAGAGCGTGAAGAGCGCGAAAGAGGACGCGAAAAAGATCGCGAAGACGATATGGCTACAAAGCAGCTTGATGTGGAAGAAGTTCGTGAAAGAGAACGTGCTGAACAAAGAGCTGCCGAAGAACGCGAAAACGAGCTTTTGGAGCAGGATGATGACAAAGAACGTCGCGAACAGGAAGAGCTTAAGGAAGAAGAAGCTCGCGAGATGGAGCGTCGCGACATAGAAGAACGTGCAAAGGTACTTCGTGAGAGAGCTAAACAGGGAAGATTCGGACGAGACATGGAAGTTCCCGAAGATGAAGAACCTGAGCAAGAAGAGCGTGAGCAGGCAGAACGCGAAGAGCAGGAAAGACTTGAGCGTGAGCAGGCAGAGCGTGAAGAACAGGAAAGACTTGAGCGTGAGCAGGCAGAGCGTGAAGAGCAGGAAAGACTTGCACGCGAGCAGGCAGAACGCGAAGAGCAGGAAAGACTTGCACGTGAACAGGCAGAACGTGAAGAA
>JAEEGL010295402.1_pt1 | contig 12640 bp, 6 predicted proteins | sample 9134231 | NCBI WGS metagenome assembly JAEEGL01 (sample SAMN16246548, study PRJNA631951) | gut metagenome | biome: gut microbiome; feature: rumen; material: fiber-attached | host: Bos | place: Iran: Karaj | collected 2018-10
ATGGCGTTCCCCTTAGACCTGTCGGTAGAGGACGTGAAGGTCATTCACCAGCCCGACACGATAGCCGATGTGGAGCGTGCAGTAGTTGATATTCAACTCCTTCCTTTGTTCGGCAGCAAGGTGGTTGTCAATCAACTGGAGATTAACAATACCAGTCTGAATACCAATGGGTTCGTGGATGCCGCTCAAGTAAAAGGTAAGTTCGGACGCCTCTTCGTTAAGAGCGATGGCATAGACCTGAGCAAGGAGACTGTCGAGGTCAATGGAGCCCGTCTGGAGGACGCTCAGTTGGACATCGCTCTGAACGATTCCGTGCCTGAAGATAGCACCACGTCAGAGAACCGTTGGAAGATACACGTCGACGAAGCGAAGATCAAGCGCTCAGACATCACGCTCCACATGCCAGGCGATACGATGAGTGTCAGAGCCCATGTGGGTACGCTGACCGCTCAGGAGGCGATGATTGATCTGGAGCAGCAGACCTATACCATAGCTAGTGTTGACTGGGTGAATGGCGCCCTGCAGTATGACCAGAACTACCAGCCCCGTATCGAGGGCTTCGACTATAACCACGTCGACCTGTCGAACATCAATATCGGTATCGACTCCATCTATTATCACGACCCCACGCTCCGCCTCCACATGCGGACGGTAGCCTTGCGTGAGAAGAGTGGGTTACAGGTCACCGACCTGACGGGTCCGCTGACGATGGAGAATGGGGCTATCCGTCTGCCTAAGTTCCACCTGAAGACCCCAGAGTCCGACATCGACGTCGAGCTGGATATGCCTTTGTCGCTGACCGATTCCATCAATCCCGGTCAGATGCAACTGCGCCTGAGGGCCATGGTGGGCAAGCAAGACCTCATGACCTTTCTGAACTCGATGCCGCAAGGTTTTCGCGACCAGTGGCCCAACGAGCCCCTGATGCTTAATGGTCAGCTGAAGGGTAACATGCAATATATGGAGTTCTCCGACCTCGATGTCTCGCTACCTTCCGCTTTCCAAGCCCATGCAACAGGCTTTGTCGCCAACTTGGACCGTCCGCAGCAGTTGCGTGCTGATGTGCAGTTCCAAGCCAAGACGCAGAACATGAATTTTGTTACCGCCATGTTGCCTCGCGACATGCAGCGCAACTATCGCTTGCCTAATGGGATGACAGCTGCTGGGCGTGTGAAGGCCGATGGTGCCAACTATACCGCTGATGTGACTGCCCATGAGGGCAAGGGTACGGTGAAGCTGCGTGGCCAGTTCAATGCCGATGCCATGCGCTATGAGGCGAAGTTGAATGTCGACCAGCTGAACGTCCATCACTTCATGCCTCGCGACTCCATCTATACCGTTACGGCCGATGTCAATGTGAAAGGGCAGGGTACCGACTTTCTCTCTCCCCGCACCCGTCTGATGGCCGATGCCCATGTGCACCAGTTGCGCTATGGCCGTTGGAATTTCACCAATATGGCTGTTCAGGCTGACGTGCATAATGGTCATGCGCTGGCTCATGTCGACAGTCGTAACGCACTGATTAATGGCAAGGTCGACGTCGATGCCCTGTTGAACACGAAGAAGCTCAACGCCACGATTACTGCTGATGTCGACCACATCGACGTCTATAAGATGCAACTCGTCGAGAAGCCCCTGTCCATCGGACTTTGTGGACATGTCGACGTTACTTCCGATATGAAGCTGACGCATTACGTCAGCGGACTCATCAGCGACATCAGCGTTCGCGACTCCGTCAAAGCCCTCAACTCCGAGTTCGTCGGACTGCACATCAATACCTCTACTGATACTACACTGGTGCGCGCCCAGAGTGGCGACTTTATCGTCAAGCTCGATGCCAGTGGTAATTATGAACACCTGTTGAAGCAGATCACCATGCTCACCGATAGTGCTAATGCCCAGTACGACAAGAAGATCATCAACCAGACCGCCCTGCGCCGACTGTTGCCTACGATGAAGCTGCATGTTGAGAGTCAGCGTGACAATCCGCTGGTGACCATTCTGAAGAGTCAGGATGTCAACATCAAACAGCTGCTCTTCGATATGAACACATCGCCTGCGACGGGTATCAATGGTAATGGTTATGTCCACTCGCTCAGCGTCAGCGACGTGCTTCTTGATACCATCAATTTCCGACTTACCCAGCGCAAGGAGCATCTCTCCTTTGGTGGTCAGATACGCAACAACAAGCGCAATCCCCGCTTCGTCTTCAATGCCCTGTTCGACGGACTCTTCCAGGAGCGTGGTGCTACCTTTGGCGTGCGTTATTTCGATGCTGACAATAAGCTGGGAGCCCGCATTGGTTCAAAGGTTGAGATGCTCGATAGCGGACTCAACTTCCACCTCGTTCCTGAGCGTCCTACACTGGGTTACAAGGAGTTCAACCTGAATGCCGACAACTACCTCTTCCTGGGCAAGAACAATAAGGTACGCGCCCATGTCAATCTGAAGGCCGCTGACGGTATGGGTGTGCAGATCTACTCCGAAGAGACCGATCCCACCAATCTGCAGGATATCACCCTCAGTCTGAATAAGTTCAATCTCGCTGAAATCACCTCCGTTCTTCCCTTCGTGCCCCGTATGTCGGGTATGATGGAAGGCGACTATCACGTCATACAAGATGCGGCAGGCCATCTCTCCGTCGCCAGCGATATGTCTGTTCGCGATATGACCTACGAGCGCAGTCCGATAGGCAATGTCAGCACTGAAATGATCTATCTGCAGAAGAGCGACTCCGCCCATGCTGTAGAAGCCCGTCTGATGAAAGACGAGGCAGAGGTAGCCCTGCTTTCGGGTACTTATTATAATAAAGGTGGAGGTTCGCTTGATGCTGCCTTGCGACTGCAGCACTTCCCCCTCTCTATTGCCAATGGTTTTGTGGAAGACCAGATTGTTGGCTTGCAAGGATACGGTGAAGGCGAGCTGAGTGTGAAGGGACCCCTCTCCAGACCCGTTGTGAACGGTGAGATACTGCTCGACTCGACCTATGTGGAGAGCGTGCCCTATGGTGTGTCGCTACGTTGCGATAACGACCCTGTCCGCATCGTCGACTCTAAGTTGCTGTTGGAGAACTTTACCCTGTATTCGTATAATGAGAACCCGCTGAACATCAAGGGCGAGGTCGACTTCTCCAATCTCGATAAGGTGATGGTTAACATGAGGATGGGAGCTCGTAATTTCCAGGTTATCAACGCCAAGGAGAATCCCAAGAGCGTGGCCTATGGCAAGGCCTTCATCAATCTGTTTGCCTCCATGCGTGGCCCGTTGGACAATCTGAATATGCGTGGTCGTCTGGAGGTGCTGGGTACTACCGATATGAGCTATGTGCTGCGCGACTCGCCTCTGACTACCGACAACCAGTTGGACAATCTGGTCAAGTTTACTGACTTCAGCGACACCACGAAGATTGTCGTCGAGCGTCCACCACTCAACGGATTTACGATGGATATGACCCTCGAGGTGTCAAAGGGTGCCCACGTGATGGCTTACCTTAATACCGACCACTCCAACTACGTCGACCTGATGGGAGGAGGTACGTTGCGTATGCGCTATACACCGGCTGACAACCTGCAACTGACGGGACGTTACACCCTGTCGAACGGTGAGATGAAATACTCGCTGCCCGTCATTCCGCTGAAGACGTTCACCATTCAGAACGGCTCATATATCGAGTTTACGGGCGACCCCATGAACCCCACGCTGAACATTACCGCTACGGAGCGCACCAAGGCTAGCGTCTCGAATACCAATGGAGTAGGGCGCAGTGTCGACTTCGACTGTGGCGTTGTGATCACCAAAACGCTCAACGATATGGGACTGCAGTTCACGCTCGATGCCCCAGAGGACATGCAGCTGCACAGCGAGTTGCAGTCGATGGGAGCCGAGCAGCGAGGTAAGCTGGCTGTCACCATGCTCACTACGGGTATGTATCTGGACAGCGGCAATACCAGCGCCTTCTCGATGAACTCCGCCCTCAGCTCGTTCCTCAACTCCGAGATCAACCATATCACTGGCAATGCCCTGCGCACCGTCGACCTCTCGTTTGGTATGGACAACACCATCGATGCCCAGGGTGCCAGCCATACCGACTATTCGTTCAAGTTTGCCAAGCGCTTCCTGAACAACCGTCTGAAGGTGGCTGTTGGTGGTAAGGTGTCGTCGGGTGCTGAACTGCAACAGCGTAACAATTCGTTCTTCGATAATGTCTCGTTGGAATATCGCTTGGACGATACCGCCAACAAGTACCTGACGCTCTTCTTCCAGAACAACGCCTACGACTGGTTAGACGGTTATAGTCAGAAGTATGGTGGAGGCTTCATCTGGCGTCGCTCGCTACAGTCGTTCTGGGACATCTTCCGCTTCAAGGACCAGAAGCCTGTTATGCGTAGGCCTCAGACCACCACACAGCCCGTTCCTACCGACACTCTAAAAACGAAACCGCAAAATGAAACGAAATAGCATCATCATATCGCTCAGCGTGCTCCTCTTGGCGTCATGTTCGATGACGAAGAACATCCCAGAGGGCGACCAGCTCTTTACGGGACTGACCAAGATAGCCTATGACCATCAGGACAACGATTCTAACTTCACGTCAGCCCAGACTGAGGTCGAGGCAGCGCTGGCTACTGCGCCCAATGGTGCCATCTTCGGCAGCTCCTACCATCGTTTGCCCTTCTCGTTTGGTGTCAGCGTGTGGAACCACTATCAAGGCTCTGAGTCGGGCTTTGGCAAGTGGATGCTCAAGAGCTTTGGCAAGCAGCCTGTCCTCATGTCGTGGGTCAATCCCCAGTTGCGTGCTCAGGTGGCCCAGTCGGTTCTCCGCAATCATGGCTATTTCAACGGACGTGTGTCGTATGATGTCGTCCAGCAGAAGAATCCCAAGACGGCTAAAATAGGCTATACCGTCACCCCTGGCCGTCTCTATCGTCTCGACAGCGTCGGTTATTTCGGATTCCCCGCTCATGCTGACAGTCTTATCAAAAGTACCCAGCCAGAGGCGCTGATTCACAAGGGCGATCCCTTTGAGGTGGCTAAGCTTGATGCCGAGCGCAATCGTATCAGCATGCTGTTACGCAACAATGGCTACTACTATTACCAGCCCGACTACGCCTCCTATTTGGCTGACACTTTTGTCGTCGACGGCAAGGCCCAGTTGCGCTTCCAGCTGGCTAAGGATGTACCTGTGGCCGCCCAGCATCAGTGGTACATCGGACGTGTCAATATCAATATGAAGAAGACCTTTATGGAGCAGCCCACCGACTCGTTCGTAGGTCGCTTCTTCACTGTCCGCTTTGCAGGTAAGAAGCCACCCATCCGTCCTCGTGTCCTCATGGCTGATATCAAGCTGCGCCCCCGTCAGATGTACAGCTATTCAGATTATGTGGAGTCCGTCAGCAAGATCAATGCTATGGGCCTGTTCTCGATGACCGATTTCCAGTTCACGCCTCGCGATACTACTGCTGCTTGCGATACCCTCGACTTGACGCTCAACTGCACTTTCGACAAACCCTGGGACTTCTATGTCGAGACCAATTTCAATGCCCGTACCATCGGACGTATGGGTCCTGAGCTGAAGACGGGCGTCACTCGTCGCAATGCCTTCCGTGGTGGCGAGAAGATAGACATCAATCTGCATGGCTCCTACGAGTGGTCTACCAGTGGCGGTTCGGCGATGAACAATTACGAGTATGGTGCCGATGCCTCTATCGAGTTCCCACGTATCATAGCACCTTTTGTGGGGGGCAACCGCATCCGTCGCGACAAGCAAGGGCGCATCATCCGTCGTCGCCGTTTCTATACTACTCCTACCACACTGGCTAAGATTTCGACTAATATCATCCATCGTCCCGACTATTACAAGATGCATGTGGTGAGTGGCGAATGGACCTACCGCTGGCAACCTACCGCACAGAGTCGTCATGAGTTCTCGCCACTGACGGTGAAGTATCAGTTCATGAACAGTCATACCGACAAGTATGCCGAGCTGGTCCTGAATAATCCCTATCTGCTGGCCACCATGCAAGACTACTTCATCCCTGAGATGCGCTACACCTATACCTACACGTCGCAATCCACGCTGCGTCACCCCATTCGCTGGGAGACGACCATTGCTGAGTCGGGCAACGTCGTATCGCTGGGTTATATGATTAAGGGCGACAGCTGGAACGACAAGGATAAGAAACTCTTCAAGAATCCCTATTCGCAGTTTGTGAAGCTCGAGACCGACTTCACCAAGACGTGGACACTTAACAGCTCTACACGACTCGTGGCTCATCTCAATGGCGGCTATATCTGGTGTTTCGGCAACTCCACCTACGCTCCCAACAGCGAGCTCTTCTATGTGGGAGGCGCCAACTCCATCCGAGCTTTCTCCGTGCGTGGAGTCGGTCCTGGTGATGTAGAATCGTTTGGCGATCGTGCCACCGACTACCTGTTGCGCAATGGTAATATGAAGCTCTTGGGCAACCTTGAGCTGCGTCAGCGACTCTTTGGCAGTCTGCATGGTGCCCTGTTCCTCGATGCGGGTAATGTGTGGAACACTTCCGGCAGAGCATATGGCCAGTTCCGTATGAAGGATATGTTGCGCGAGATGGCAGTTGGTACGGGCCTCGGTATTCGCTACGACCTCGACTTCCTCATCCTGCGTCTCGACTGGGGTATAGGACTCCACATGCCTTACGATACGGGCAAGTCGGGCTTCTTCAATATCGACAGTTTCAAGGACTGTCAGACGCTTCATTTCGCCATTGGTTATCCTTTCTAAGGTTAAAGAGTGGTAAAATCGCTTTTTGCTGAGAATTTTTTCGTACTTTTGCAGACAGTTAATGATCATTATTTACTAAATAGATTAATATTCAATGAAACCGACATTGTTTCTCTTAGCTGCAGGCATGGGTAGCCGTTATGGTGGCCTGAAGCAGCTTGACGGTCTGGGCCCCAATGGCGAGACCATCATGGACTATAGTATTTACGATGCCATCCAGGCAGGTTTTGGTAAGATTGTATGGGTGATCCGCAAGGACTTCGAGGAGCAGTTCCGCACCCAGATCCTGGCCAAGTACGAGGGTAAGGTGAAGTGTGAGCTCTGCTTCCAGGCACTCGACGCACTGCCCGCAGGTTTCAGCGTTCCCGAAGGTCGTCAGAAGCCTTGGGGTACCAACCATGCTGTGCTGATGGGTAAGGACGTCATCAAGGAGCCCTTCTGTGTCATCAACTGCGACGACTTCTATGGTCGCGACTGCTTCATGCAGATTGGCAAGTTCCTCTCTAATCTGCCTGAGGGTGCTAAGAACAAGTATGCTATGGTCGGCTTCCGCGTTTGCAACACACTCTCAGAGAATGGCAGTGTGGCGCGTGGCGTCTGCACTTATAATGACAAGCGTCACCTGACCGATGTTGTTGAGCGTACTGAGATTATGCGCATCGACGGCACCATCAAGTACAAGGACGAGCAGGGCGAGTGGCAGGCTCTCGACGAGAATGCCCCTGTCTCCATGAATGTGTGGGGCTTCACTCCCGACTATTTCGAGTACAGCGAGGCTTATTTCAAGGAGTTCCTCAGTGATCCTAAGAACATGGAAAACCTAAAGGCTGAGTTCTTTATCCCCTTGATGGTCAACAAACTCATCAACGACGGCACGGCTACCTGCGAGGTGCTCGATACCACCTCTAAGTGGTTTGGTGTGACCTACGCTGCCGATCGTGAGGACACCGTAAATCGTATTCAGAAACTCGTCGACGAGGGCGTTTATCCAAACAAATTGTTTTAATTGACAATTGATAATTGATAATTGACAATTTGATATGCTCAATCCGATATTAAGCGAGGGGGAGTGCAGCTTGCTGCGCTCCCTCATCGAAGGTGCCGACTCCATCGTGCTCTGTGTTCATCAGAACCCTGATGGCGACGCTATGGGCTCTATGCTGGGCATGGGTGAGGCCTTGCGCACGCTAGGTAAGGACCCGTTGATGGTTGTTCCCGACCAGTTTCCCGACTATCTGCACTGGTTGCCCAACTCCGAAAAAGTCGTACGTTACGACAAGCGTAAGGATTTTGTCGATACCGTCTTGAAGATAGCCGACCTCGTCATCTGTCTCGACTTCAACACCCCATCGCGCACCGACGTGATGGCTGCTGCACTGTGTGCGTCGCCTGCCAAGAAGGTGCTCATAGACCATCATCCCGGTCCCGAGGTAGATACTGTGCTCTGCATCTCTCATCCTGAGATGTCGTCGGCTAGCGAACTCGTGTTCCGTGTTATCTGGCAACTGGGACTCTTCGACCGTTTGGGCCAGCATTATGCCGTTCCCGTCTATTGTGGCATGATGACCGATACGGGAGGCTTCACCTTCAATTCCAACGATCCCGACATCTTCTTCATCATCAGCCAGCTGCTCACCAAGCACATCGACAAGGACAAGATCTACCGCAACGTCTATCATAACTACAGCGAGCACCGTCTGCGCCTCGTTGGCCATGTGTTGTGCAATCGTCTGGTGGTTGACGCTGAGCGCCATGCTGCCTACTACACACTTGATCGCGACGATCTGCGCCAGTTCCACTTCATCAAGGGCGATGCTGAAGGACTGGTCAATATGCCCCTGCAAATCAAGGGCTTAAAGCTCAGCATCTCTTTGCGCGAAGATACGGAGCGCGATCAGACCATATGGGTGTCGCTGCGCTCAGTCGACAAGTTCCCTTGCAATGAGATGGCAGCCCGCTTCTTCAACGGTGGAGGCCACTTGAATGCCTCTGGCGGACGCCTCAATTGCTCAATGTCCGAAGCTGTCGATATCGTCCATCAGGCCTTTATTGCGTTTGAGGACAAGTTAAAGTAGTCTAATATTGCAGATATTTGCCGAATAATTTGTAATTTTGTGGCCGAATTAAACTTTAGACACTCAAAGATGAAGAAATTTTTATATCCTGTCGTGCTGTTGCTCGTTGCTTTCACCTATGTCAGTTGTGAGAATTACGAGACCTATGCCGACAAGAAGGAAGCCGAGCGTGATGCCATTGACAGATTCATTGCTCGCGAAGGTATTCAGGTCATTGATGATGCCCAATTCAAGGCTCAGAACAACACCACCGACGTGTCGAAGAACCAGTATGTGCGCTTCGAACGTAATGGCGTCTACATGCAGATTGTCCGTCAGGGCTGTGGCGATAAGATGGAGGAGAACAAGACCGTCAACGTGCTCTGCCGTTTCCTCGAGAAGAATATCATGACCGATTCCATCCTCATCCGTAACGACGATGTTGCCTGGCTGACGCGTAATAACATCACCTACAATGTATCCGACTATATTGACAAGATGACCTGTTATCGTACAGGAACCACCATCACTGCTTCGTTCGTCTCGGGCATGATGTATATGTTCCATAGCTCTGCATCTGTTCCCGCTGGCTGGCTCGTTCCCCTGAACTACGTCAACATCGGACGTCCTGATCCCGCTTCTGCTACTGAAGAGGAGGTTGCCAAGGTGCGACTCATCGTACCCCACTCACAGGGCACTGCCGACGCGTCGTCCAGCGTCTATCCTTGCTATTACGAAATCACTTATCAACGTACACGTTAAAAATCATTATTCCATATGACACTGATTAAATCCATTTCCGGTATCCGTGGTACCATCGGCGGTCCCACTGGCGATACCCTCAACCCACTCGATATCGTTAAGTTTACAACAGCCTATGCTCAGTTCATTGGTGGACGTAAGGTGGTAGTAGGCCGCGATGGTCGTATGTCTGGTCTGATGGTTCGCAATGTTGTCGTAGGAACCCTTATGGGTATGGGCTACGATGTCATAGATATTGGCTATGCCACAACTCCAACCACAGAGTTGGCCGTTCGTATGGCAGGTGCTGATGGTGGTATCATCATCACCGCATCTCACAACCCCCGTCAGTGGAATGCCCTGAAGTTGCTTAACCGCGAGGGCGAATTTCTCACTGCTGCCGATGGAGCTGAAGTGCTTCGTATGGCTGAGGCTGAGGACTTCAACTACGCAGAGGTAGACCATCTTGGCAGCCTTACTGTCGACGATACTTACAACCGTCGCCATATCGACTCTGTTCTTGCCCTTAAGCTAGTAGACCGCGAGGCTATCAGCAAGCGCAAGTTCCGTGTGTGTGTGGATACCATCAATTCTGTAGGTGGCATCATCCTGCCTGAGCTGTTCCAGGCACTGGGTGTAGACTACGTGATTCTTAACGGTGAGTGCACAGGCGACTTCGCCCACAATCCTGAGCCTTTGGAGAAGAACCTGCAGGGCATCATGGATGAGATGAAGAGCGGTCGTTACGACTTGGGTATTGTTGTCGATCCCGATGTCGACCGTCTGGCTTTCATCTGCGAGGATGGTCGTATGTTTGGCGAAGAGTACACGCTGGTCAGCGTAGCCGACTACGTGCTCTCTCAGACCCCAGGCAATACCGTTAGCAATCTCTCCAGCACCCGTGCTCTGCGCGATGTTACTGAGCGTCACGGTGGCACCTATTCCGCTGCTGCTGTTGGCGAGGTCAACGTCACTACGAAGATGAAGGAAGTCAACGCCATTATTGGTGGCGAGGGCAATGGAGGAGTCATCTATCCTGAGAGCCACTATGGTCGCGATGCCCTCGTAGGCATCGCCCTCTTCCTCACCTCACTGGCTAAGAAGGGCTGCAAGGTCAGCGAGCTTCGTGCCACCTTCCCCGATTATCAGATTGCCAAGAACCGCATCGACCTCACCCCCGAAACTGACGTCGACGCCATCCTGGTCAAGGTGAAGGAGATGTTCGCCAAGGATGCTACCGCTCAGGTCAACGATATCGATGGTGTCAAGATTGACTTCCCTGACCGTTGGGTCCACCTACGCAAGTCGAACACCGAGCCCATCATCCGCGTCTATAGCGAGGCTGCTACGATGGAGTCTGCCGACGAGCTCGGCAAGCGCCTTATGCAGGTCGTTTACGACATGCAATAATAAAAACTTTTGATCATTATAAAAGAGGGCTGAGCACCATCGGTGTCCAGCCCTCTTTCTTGATTGACATACTTAGAAGTTCACGCCGATAGCCATGAACAGGTTTTGGTTGCGAGCAGTGGCGAAATCATCCTTGATGATATTGGCCAGACCGAAGTCGAAACCAATCTCGGCATAGAGCATCTTGTACTCGGCACCACAGCCCACGCGGAGCCCACCATCGAAGCGACGGAAATCGTTGAAGGAGGAATGGGACTCGCGCTGCACTGTTGTGGAGCCGTAGTTCTTGGTCTTTCCCCCGACACCATAGGCCAGATAGCCTCCCAGGAAGGGTTGGATGTAGAGGTCATCGTGGACATCGAAAGAATACTTGATGACGATAGGAGCCTGCAGATAGGTCAGGCGGGTGGTGATCTCGGCACCATCGCGATAGCGCTTGCCTCCCTTCTCGGAGTAGAGCAGTCCTAACTCAAGCCATAGTGGGGTGGAGTTGGCCAGCTGGATGCCGTAGACGCCCCCAACCATAAGACCTGAACGGCTGTCTAGGTCGACGTCGATGACATCGCTATTGACGGTGGCGACGTTCAATCCGAGGCGCAGACCATAGTAGCGTTCAGTGGTCGTTCTACTGTAGCGGCTGCGTTCGCGCGACGTCTGATACTGAGCCAGACAATGGGTGGCCACTGTGGCCAGGCATATCATCAAAAGTATTTTCTTCATGTCTCTCTTTTACACGGTTTACTCGTAGTGGGTGTCGAGATAGGTGACGTGGGTAACGAGGTACTCCTCGATGCCGTGCTTACCATCAGCACCACCGATACCACTCTTCTTCACACCTGCATGGAAGCCCTGCATGGCCTCGAAGTGCTCGCGGTTGATATACGTCTCGCCAAACTCGAGCTCACGAGCCACACGGGTAGCAGTGTCGATATCCTTGGTGAAGACACTGGATGCCAGACCGTATTCGCAGTCGTTGGCCCAAGCAATAACCTGATCCAAGGTTTCGAACTCAACCAGAGGAATAACAGGACCGAAGGTCTCCTCGTGGATGATGTCCATATCCTGTGTACAGCCATCGAGAACGGTTGCGGCATAGAAGTAGCCCTTGGTGCCTACGCGATGACCACCGCATAGCAGCTTAGCACCCTGTTTGATGGCGCGCTCCACCTTCTCTTTGACGCTCTCCAGTGCGCGAGCCTCTACCAACGGACCCATATCGACGGTGTGGTCTTGGCAGACGTCGCCCACCTTGACGGCCTCCATCTTCTTGACGAGAATCTTGGTGAACTCAGCCTTCACTTCCTTCTGCACATAGACGCGCTCGGCATTGTTACAGATCTGACCATTGTTACCGATACGCGAGTCGACAATCCACTGGGCTGCCTTCTCCAGGTCGGCATCCTTGCAAACGATGGCAGGAGCCTTACCACCCAGCTCAAGGCTGACCTTGGTGATATTCTTAGAAGCTGCAGCCATGATGCTCTCGCCAGCACCTACAGAACCGGTGACAGAGACGATGTCAATCTTGGGCGAGCCAGCCATCTCGTTGCCGATGACGCTTCCCTTACCGGTGACGATGTTGATGACGCCTGCGGGCAGACCAATCTCGTCGACCACCTTGGCAAACTCGGTGCAGTTCTCGGGAGTGAGCTGCGAGGGTTTGATGACGATG